>CEUU01041954.1_pt1 | contig 19742 bp, 13 predicted proteins | sample 531321 | NCBI WGS metagenome assembly CEUU01 (sample SAMEA2622658, study PRJEB7988) | marine metagenome | isolation source: saline water (ENVO:00002010), including
TCCAAATCGTAGGAGATTGGGACCGAGCGAAAGATTTCCAGGGCCTCGGCGGTCGACTTGGCCCGCTCGAGGACGAAGCGGATGATTCCGCAAAAATCCATTTCATGTGGTTTGCGCTTTTGTTTTCCGAGTGGACTCAAGTCATCGGGTATGCCGGCGGCGCCGACGAAAACCCCATGCTAGTTGATCCCTTCGAAGGGACGGTCCTGTCCTCACTGTTCCATCAGGTACATGGCGTTGGCCATCTTTCCGTAGATCCTTTGGGGAGGAATGAAATGCACGTTCCCCCCCGGCTGAGTCCAGGAATGGTTACGGGCGGCCACCATTCCCTTGGAAGTGTTTTTTACGAAGACGGTGCACATGTTATCTCTTGGTCCAGTTTAAGCTCGCTCCACGTTCGGCATCGGTCAAACCGAAACCCCGACAATTTTATTTGCGGAAAGTCAGTGTTTCCCCGTCACCTGAAGAACGCGCCGACCCAGGAACTCTCCAAGTTTGTCGGCCGGGTTGCCCCCGAAGTGAACGTCCTTGCCGGCCCAGAACTCCTTGTAGAGTGGGTCCTCGTTGTCCTTGACGAATTGCCACTGGTCGCAAATGGAGATCTCGGGGTGTTTCTTCATCACCTCGAGGGCCCAGGGGTTGAGGTATTTTCTCATGACCCCGGCGGTCCGCCCCGGGGCCCGTCCGTTCTCGTCAAGCTCTCCGGCCACCGGAAATCCGTTGGGGACTGGACAGGTGGTCACCCAGATCAGCTTGGCCTTGGTCTTCTTGAGCTCGGTGATGATCCTTTCGAGGTTCTCCTGGTAACTGGCCTTGTCGATCTTGCCGTCCCAATGTCCATGGTTGAAGCTAATGACGTCCCAGTGGCGGCCGGGTTGACGGTGAGCCCCCAACCACTCCAAGATGCTGGACCGACCCTTTGCCGAAGGTCCGCAATTAGTTGGTGGGTGATGCAGGTTGAACTTGCCCGCGAGGAATTCCCGCAGGCCCCTGCCGTAGTTCCCCGCAATGGAGTCGCCGATGAAGAGGTAGCGCGGGAGCTTGGGGTCATCGAGCGCCGCTTGGTCGCCGATGGGCTGAAGATGTATCTCGGTCGCATGAATCACCTCCCCTTTTCTTCGGCCCACGACACGGGCCCGGTTGACGAAGGGCTCGCAGTCCCTGGTGGTTAGAACGTTGAAAAGCAAGGCTTTGGTTTGCCCGCCCTTCTTGAGGGAGCATTCGTATTTTTTCCCCTTGATGGTCAAGGTGCGCGGATTGGAGGCCGAGTTCCAAAGGCCGATGAATCGAAGGTCGTCCGTGGAGGCGATTTGCTGGGGCCGGCTTTCCCCAAAAAAAAGACGCAGACCATACTCTCCGATCCAGTTCTCTTCATGGGCCTCTTTCAACCTCTTTTGCAGTTGGCCTTTGCTCCTGACCGCAACGATGCCCGTAACCGGTCCCTTGGGGAGCGTAAAACGAATTATCTCCTTGGATGCCTGAACTTGATAATGAAGAACGTTTCCCTTGAGCCCCTTGAAAAGACGCGTGTTTACCTCCAGAGCAACCTGGGTTTCCTTGCTCCATTCGATCTCGGACCGCCCATCCGGGTTGCGAAGGTACATCCCCTCGTCATCCCGGGGAATGATCAAGCCCTCCACGGAAACGTCTTGGGCAGACAAGCCCAGCCAAGAAACCAAGACCCAGAAGAAGGGAAACGTTTTCATCATGAAAAAGGAAATGGAGAGCTTTACTTGAGAAAACCCTCGGGCTTGCCGTTGGTCGAGACGACGTGAACCTCATGGGCCCGGACCGCGGGGTTGAAATATTCCCAAACGACTTTCTTGTCCCGGGTGATCTCGAAAAGCTTGGGCATGTCTCCCTTCTTTTGCCCGTAGCTGCAAATCAGGGTGTTGCCGTTGGCCAGGCGCTGCCCACCGCATGGATCGGCAAAGCGACCACCGACGTGCGAATTATCCACCCGCCAGGCAACCTTGCCCGAGGCATCGAACTCAACGGTCTTGTTGCCGTTGGTGAGGTTTACCAAAAGGTTCCCCCCCTTGAGTTGAATGGCGGTGAATGGCCAATTTCTGGCCTTGCGGCCCCCCAATTCCTCAAGGTCGGTCCTGATCGTCCGCACGACCGTCCCGTCCGGCTTGTATTCCTTGACCGCAAAAGCGAGCAGGTGAGGGACGATATAATTGCCATTGGGAAGCTTGCGGGCCATCCGGGTCTGCATATGACCATTCTTGGTCTCTGGCTTAAGCGGAACGGTCACTGCCACCGAACCGTCCTTGCGCACTTCCAGAAGCTGAGGCTTCACCCCTCTTTCCACGATCAGGGTGTTCCCATCGTCCAGGCGGACGCAGGAACCGAGCTCCTTGTTTGCCTTGCTCAGTTTGTAACTCCAGACGACTTTCCCTTCCCGGGTAATCTCCTTTGCCGCGTTACCTACGGAGACCAGTACGTTACCCGACTTAAGAACGAATCCGTCCCGCCCATAGCCCTTCGTTTGCCAGAGAATTTCGTTCTTCTCGCTCAACAGGACGGTCGGATTGCCGCAAATCAGAAAGGAATGCCGGATTCCGCTCTCGCTGACTTGTCTACCGAAGGCCAGGTCGGCCTTTTCGTTCTTTGCGGGCGAGGAAAGGACGGGCAGAAGGCTGAAGAAGACCAGTAACGTATGGTTCATTTTGGGCTGGGTTGGATCAGGTTGAAGCCTATTTGAGCTTGAGCTTGGCCTCATGGACTTTCCCCTTGAAGCGCGCGCTCGAGGAATAGCTTGCCACCGTCGACAGGGAATCGTTTCCGACCTCCAAGGGATCTTGCGGGTGGGTGTTGAAGAGGCCCGGGAGCTTTCCTTCGGCCAAGACTTCGTTCTCCATTATCAAGGATACCTTCCCGTCGGGCAGGAGCGCGGCGTACAGGGAGGTCCGTCCCTCGGGCAAGGCCTTGGTTGCCCGGAAAGTGTGCAAGGTTCCTCCCAAACGGCAGGAGAAAACTGGTTTGCCGTCCTCCAGGTAAAGGGAATAGCCACTGCGGCTTCCGCCATGGGAAATCAGAACCCCGCCCTTTTCCCTTCCCCTGGTAAGGGAGAGTTTGATCTCAATGGACTTTTGGGCGAATTGAGGAGCGTGCTCGCGGGCAACTTGGTCCCCATGCTTGAGAAGGTAGAATCCCTGGGCATCCTTCCTTAGTTTTTTCCTCACCTTGGCCGGATTCGCCTGAGGATGCGAGTAGTAGGGATTGACCTTGACCCGCTTGGCCCAGGCCAACCACTCGGCCTCCAATTCCTCGGCCTTATCCGCATGAGAATCAATCAGGTTGTTCGTCTCGCAACGGTCCTTGGCCAGGTTGTACAGTTCCCAAGTCCGGTTCTTGTAACGGTTGTTGCCTCGCACCAGTTTCCAGTCCCCCTTGCGGATGGAACTGGAATCGAAGTGGTCGAAACAAAGCACCCGTTCGCTCGCCTTGCCGGCGCCCCTGAAAAAGGGAGCCAGGCTCCTGCCCTCGACCGGAATGAGTTTCTCGTCCTTGAATTTCTCCGGGTAATCGACTCCTCCGATCTCAAGCAAGGTAGGCATGACGTCGATCAAGTGGACGGGGGAGCGCACCCAGCGGTCGGGCTTGGCGATTCCCTTGGGCCAATGAGCGAGCAATGGGCTGCAATTGCCACCCTCGTGATTGAAGTGCTTGTACATGCGCAAAGGGGTGTTGCTCAGGCAGGACCACGCGCTCCCCACCGAATGATAGGTACCCGGACCGCCCACACCCTTGAGCTCGTCCCCCTCGTGCAGTTTCGTAAAACCCTTTCGGCTCGATTGGTCGAAACCAAACGGGCCCCATTCGTAGCAAGCCCCGTTATCACTGGTGAAGAGGATGAGGGTATTCTCGAGATCCCCACCCTTTTCGAGCTGTGAAACGATCTTGCCGATTCCTTGGTCCACGTGATCGATCATGGCGGCAAAGGTCGCCATCCGGTAGACGAGGTCCTCCTGCCGGTTTTTCTCGACTTCCTTCCAGTCGGGATTCCTTTTGCCGGCAAAACCATTGGCAATGTCGTCGCGGTCGACCGGAACCTCGGAGAGCTCGGTGAATTTCCAGGAATCCGTGACCAGGCCCGAGTTGCGCTGCCGGGCAAAGCGCTCTTCCCTCAGGACGTCCCAGCCCTTGCGGTAGGTATCAAGGTAGGCATCGCGGGTCTTGGCTGGGGCGTGAAGAGGGAAGTGCGGAGAAGAGTGGGCCAGGTAGAGGAAAAAGGGCTCGTCCTTTTTCTGGGCCTGCTCGAGAAACTCGACCGCATAGTCGTTGAAGGCATCGGTCGCATAGAACTCCTCCGCATCGAACGCAAGCTCGGGCTTCCTGCCCTCCGGCAGCCGCAGGTAGTTGCCCGCTTTCCACTGGCTGGTGCTATGGCCCCGGATATAGCCGTAGTACTCGTCGAACCCCCGGTCGGTAGGGGTTTCCTCTTGTCCGACGTGCCACTTCCCCACCCCGTAGGTCCCGTACCCGGCCGTCTTGAGGGCCTCCGCCAGGGTCATGCACTGCTTGTTCAGTTTGCCCAAGTAGGCCGGACCAAGGCGGGCGGTCGAGTCACGGCCGGTGAAGTTCGCGATGCCGGCCTGATGGGAATAAAGCCCCGTCAGGAGGGAGGCCCGGGAGGGGCAACAGCGGGCAGAGTTATAGTTCTGGGTGAAACGCAGCCCGCCCTTGGCCAGCCGGTCGAGATGAGGGGTTCGTACCTCTCCGCCGAAGGAGCCCAGGTCGGAATAGCCCATATCGTCGACGAGCACGACGACGACGTTGGGCTTGCCGGCCCAGCAAAGGGTTGAGCAAAACAGAAGGATCCAAGGAAAGATTGGAGGGGTCATGCATAGACGTTGCCAAGCGAACTGCCATCGGTCAAGCGCTAGGAGCAACGAATGACGATCGGGCTTGAGCGCTCTTCAGTCTTGGGCGGACGGGTCCCGCAAGCTTCTCTTGCCCCCCGCCTTCTCCAGCAAGGCGCGGATCGTGGTTTGCCGTTCAGCGGACATACGATCGAGGGGAGCCCTGCCTTTTTGGTCTGGGCTCATAAGCACGTCGAGGGCGGTCATCTTCCATGCATTGAGAGCATTGGGATTTGCCCCGCGGTCTAGCAACAAGCGAACGATATTGGCCTGGCCGAGGTTGCAGGCTCGATGCAAGGCCGTTGCCTTGCTCGAAAAGATCACGTTCGGGTCGGCCCCCTGCTCAAGCTTACGCTTTATTTCGGCCAAGTTGCCGGAGTTGACGTCGCGCAGCGTGATCGAGGGTGCTTCGGGTTGTGGATCAGAGGCCTGAACGCGTTCCTCGGTCCGCAAAAAATTCAATTGCCTGGTGTAGACAAGTTCACCGTCGGCGAATATCAGCCATTTGCCGACGCACCTGCTCCCGTCAATCATGGAGTAGAAGCCGAATTCCGTAATTTCTCTTTCTTCATCAGTGGAGGAGAACTTTCCATGATAAGACTTGGCCACCGGATCATAGCATTCAAAGCTAAGGTTGGCGGGGAAGCCCTCGCCCTTGCTGCGCCACAAGAAAAAACCGGTCTCGGCATCATATTCCTTAGTACCTACAAAGGGAACTTCCTTGCCATTGATGACTGGACTGAAGGTGGCGACAAAGGATTTCCCGATTTCTTTCCAGCGAATTTCCATGACGTCCTCAATCTCCTCTCGTTCGCCTCCTGTTGGTTGTCCATGGCCATTGACTTTCCAAGTACCGATCTCCCTCCCCAACAATTCCGCCACTTCCCCGGCGGACAGCTTCCGGCCGGACCCGGTACGGGCCAAGGCACGGGCAAGGGACTGGGACTCGGAACTGAGGGACGAAAGCTTCAATTCGAAGTTGCCTACTCCCCTCATCGTGATGGTCAGGTCGTCACTGTCGAGAGAAACGAACTTGGCCATGATCAAGCGGCCTTTCTTGTCCTTCCAGACACGATCGTAAAGCGTTTTCGGCAACTCTTGGGGCACTGGATTTGGGGCCTGAACGGGTGCCTCCTCCTCGGTAAGAGCATCCTCCTGACGGTAAATCTCGGTGGGAACCAAGTCGACCTGCTTGAACTCCTTGCCGGTCAAATGGGCGAAGACGTTTTCCATCACCTGCCTTCCCATGCGATCCGGAAAGGAAATGGGAGCGGCATAGATCTTGCCCGCCTTGATGGCGGCTCGGCCCTCCTTGGTTCCATCGAAACCAATGATCTTCACTTCATTCTCCTTGCCCGCTGACTTGGCCGCCTGGTACGCGCCCAAGGCAGAAGGATCGTTGATTGCGAAAATACCGGCGAGGTCAGGATGGGTAATCAAGGCATCCGCAGTGGCTTGCTCACCGGGCCTCTGGTTTGCTCCGCCATCCGCTTGCGCCACGATCTCGATCGCACTAGCCTCCCCTTTTTTATTGTGAGCATCGACGACCTCCCGAAATCCTTTTACCCGCATGACGCATGCACTGGCTTGCTTGAAGTCGAGCACGAGCACCTTCCCGCCTTTGGGAGCCAAGGCCTCGATCATGGCCTGGCCCGCCAACTGCCCCCCCTGGTAATTATCGTTGCCCACGTGCCCCGTAATTTGCGCGTCCTCCTTGGCAAACTCGAAATCAATGGTAAAGACGGGAATGCCCGCTGAGTTAGCTCTTTTTATAGCTGGTCCAACTGCGACGGGGCCCATTGGCACCAGCACTATGGCCTTAACCTTTTGGGTAATGAAAGCATCTATTTAATCGGATAGTTTTTTGGCATCGAACCGAGCATCCTGCACCAGAAGCTCGGCTCCCCGTTGGTCCGCATCCGCTTGCATGGCCGCAACCATTTTCTTGCAATACGGATTAGAGAGGAACAGCGCCGAGAACCCGATGGCGGGACGGGCGTAGGTATCCCCCGTGCTCAACGTTCGGGCCAAGTCCTGGGACTGCGGACTGAGCTCGTCCAGTTTCAGGACGTAGGTCTTGCCCTTCATGGAAATAGTCACGTTATCCGTAGTCGCGGAAACGAATTCCGCCCGGATGACGCGGCCCTTGGCGTTGACCCACTCGTGTTTCTCTGCCTGGATGGATGAAAGAGAGAAGGTAAGGAGAGATAATACTACAAGTGGGAGAAAGGAGATCTTGGTCATGGTTTGAAGTATTCATCCTTTTCGGGATTCTGGAGAGACTAAAAGCGTGAAATGGGAAAAGTTTTGCTTGGCTCCCCACCTCATATGGGAAAACTAACCCTGCAACGTACCTGATAACATGAGAACCCTATTCCTCCTTTTTTCCGCTTCCTTGGTTTCCGGAGCTCCCGAACTTTCGCTTGCCTGGAAGAAAAACTGGCTCGTCATTTACGGCGATTTTCTTCCGGGTCCCATGCGCGTCCACTACCTGGAAGCCTATTGCCGGGCCAATTCCCACACCACGGACTGGGGCAAGCATACCGTCGTCGGACACGAGACCAAACTCGTCTCGGCGGCCGAAGACGGATCCCGCATCGAACTTTCCTGCGTCCTGCGGGACGGCGTCACGGTGCGGCACCTAATTACCGCTACGGACGACGAGGTCGACTTCCGCCTCACCGCTCACAACCCTACCAAGAAGCGCTCCGAGGCCCACTGGGCTCAGCCCTGCGTCCGGGTGGGGGTGTTCACCGGCACCGGGGCGGACAAGACCCGGGACGCCTACGCCTACGTGAGCAAGAGCTTCCTTTTCCTCGACGGCAGACAGGCCATGATGCCGACCCGCGACTGGGCGACGAAAGCCCGCTACGTCCCGGGGCAGGTGTGGGCCGCCCCAGGGGTCAAGCGCGCCGACGTGAACCCCCGCCCTCTCCACAAGGACGTCCCCGACAATGGCCTCATCGGTTGCTATTCCGAGGATGGCAAAAGGATTTTCGCCACCGCATGGGAACCCTACCAGGAACTTTTTCAGGGGGTTGGCAGGTGCCTGCACAGCGATTTCAGGCTCGGCGGGCTCAAGCCTGGCCAGACTCTGGCCGTCAAGGGGAAGATCTACCTCGTGAAAAACGACCTGGAGGCCTTGCTTGCCAGGTACCGCAAGGACTTTCCCGGGCACGAAAGGCTACACGGGGGAGCCGGGTCCCGAAAATAGAATCGGAATCCCTGCCTGCTTTTGCTTGAGTGGGCCAAAACATGACTGCCCAAGATTCAAACAATTCTCCCGAAGGCGCCCGGAACTGGTTGCTCTGGGCGGCTCCCCTGCTTTCAATTCTGGCCGGTTGGTCGACCCTGAAGCTCGGGGTTCTGGACGCGCCTGCCTCCATCACCCTCGGGATCGCTCTGTGGACTGCCTTGTGGTGGATTTTCGAGGCGGTCCCCATCCCCGTCGCATCCCTTCTCCCTCTTGCCCTGCTTCCTCTCTTCGGAATCCTCGAACCCAGGGTGGTCGGTGAAAAGTACGGGCATCCCCTAGTCCTTCTCCTGCTCGGCGGCTTCCTCTTGTCCAAGGCCATGGAAAAGAGCGGGGCTCACCGCCGGATCGCCCTCATGATGGTCAACGCCTGCCCCGCCGGGGAAAAATTTCTCATCCTCGGCTTCATGGCGGCCACTGCCTTTCTCAGCATGTGGATCTCCAACACCGCCACCACCCTCATGATGCTCCCCATGGCGCTCGCGGTCATCCAGAACAGCCGGAGCGAAGCCCTCAAGATTCCCCTTCTGCTGGGGATCGCCTTCGCGGCCAACGTGGGGGGAATCGGCACCCCTATCGGGACGCCCCCCAACCTCGTTATGATGGGGGCCTACAAGGACCTCGGACATCCCGAGCTTTCCTTCACCGAATGGATGAAGTTCGGGGTACCCGTCAGCTTGACCATGGTGATCGTCATCTGGCTTTGGCTCTCCCGGAAGGTCACGGGCAAGGAACGCATCGACTTGCCCGACCCCGGGTCCTGGCGCCAGCCGGAAATCCGCACCTTGCTGGTCTTCGGGCTGACCGCCCTCGCCTGGATCACCCGTTCCGAGCCTTTCGGGGGCTGGAAGACCTGGCTTAACCTTCCCCAGGCTAATGATGCCAGCGTGGCCTTCGTTGCGGTCATCCTCCTTTTCTGCCTGCCGGGCGGAGAGAAAAAAGGGGAACGTCTCCTCGACTGGAGAACGGCCAACCGAATTCCATGGGGCATGCTGGTCCTGGTTGGAGCGGGTCTTTGCCTGGGCGAAGGGTTCAAGCAGTCCGGGCTTAGCGCCACCATAGCGAGTGTTTTCTCGGGAATCGGAAGCCTCCCCCTGATCGCGCTTCTGCTCGGTATCGCCTTGCTCGTGACCTTCCTGACCGAGATGACCAGCAACACCGCAACGACCAACGTGCTGATGCCCATCCTGGGAGCCGCCGCAATCGCCTCGGACGTCGATCCCATTCTTTTGATGATACCCGCCGCCATGAGCGCCAGTTGCGCCTTTATGCTGCCCGTCGCCACCATCCCCAACGCAGTGGTCTTCGGGACCGGGGAGATTACCGTCCGGAGGATGGCCCAAGAGGGCCTGGTTCTCAACCTGATGGGAGCCTCGGTGATATCCGGTATTTGCTACTTCCTGCTTTCCTAGGGCGACGGCTCGATCCCGGAAAAGCTCGGGCTCAGCACGACCTCGCGGATCAAGGACTTCATTCGGTAGTCCCGAGCCTTGGCCTTCTCCACGATCCTCTCGATCTCAAGGGTGTCCCCCGGTTGGAGTTCCCTTGAAGAGACGTAGCGCAGGAGGTGGCCCGCAAAAGCCTTTGCGTAGCGGTCCTTCTCCTTAAGGAGCGAATCCTTGAAGTCGACGGCTCCGCCGTAGACGTGCTTTCTCATAAGCTTTCCGCTGGAATCAACCTCCCGGCCATTGCCGTATTTTTCCCGCCAGCGACCGGTCAGGTCGAAGTTCTCCATGGCGAATCCAAGCGGGTCGAGCTTGGAGTGGCAGCCGGCGCAATCGGCATGCTCGCGATGCTTGGCGAATTGTTCGCGGATGGTCATGTTCCTCGAGTTTCCATCGTCCTTGAGGGGCGGCACGTCGTTGGGAGGAGGCGGGGGCGGGTCGTTGAGAATGACCTCGATGATCCAGGCTCCGCGGGCAATCGGGTGGGTCCGCTTGGGCCCGGAGGTCATACTCAGCATGGCCGCATTCGTAATGATTCCCCCGTATCTCGGGTCGGTCAGGGCCACCCTCTTGAAATCCTGGGAGCGCAATTTCCTTCTCATCTCGTTATCAAAATGCTTCTGGGCCTCCCCCCTGAGCTTGTTCGGATCAATCGGCTTGGGAGCCTTCCTCAAGGCATTCATGGAATCCTTGAGCTTCTTTTCCAGTTGCCCCTTGGCCTTTCTTTGCTCGGGCGACAAGGCCGCCAGCAAATCCTTGTTGGAGACGAACAATTCGCTGCCCCGGGCCGCCTCCTGAACCTCTTTCTCATTCAGGGCCCGATCGTAAAGCCTGGCCTTGTCGATGGTCACGGCAAGGTGCTTGCCTCCACCCTTCGGCAGGTGTCGCAAGCCAAAGATGACGGAGGTTTTCCCCTTCGGGAAGGTAGCGAGTGGCTTCTTGTAGGGTTTTCCGTAGAGCTCCCCGTTGCGGTAGAGGCTGATCCTGCCGTCGGGCTGGTAGGTCATGATGAGGTGAATGATCCGGTCGATCGAATCCTCGGGCTTGGAACCGGCGAAATCATCGGTCCGGCTGAAGCCGTTGCTCCCGGAAATCCAATGCCTTGGCATTCTTTCCCCGATCACGATGGTATCGAAGAAATCGCCGGGTCCCTGGATGCCCATGACTCCTCCTCCCCTCTGATCGAGGTTCTTCAGAAGGAACCAAGCCTCGAGGCTCTTGGCCCTCAGCTCGAAAGGCAGGTTGGAGGTCTGCAGGTAGGAATTCGGTCCGATCTCGACCATGCCGTCCCTGAATTCCGCCTTACCGTGCTTCTTGAGCGGAAAGGAGCCCACCGAACTCTTCAAGTCCCCGTCGAATTCCCATGCCGCAACCGGCCGGAGGTCGACCGGTTCGAGAATATCCTTCTCAACGGCTCTTTCCGACAAGATCCGCTCGCGGACGGGATCGACCAGGGCAGCAAGTTCCAGTTCCATTTTTTCCACCTCCAAGCCGAGCTCCTCGATCCTTTTTTTCTTGTTGTCGTTGGTCGCGATGGCCTGCTTGAGGTTCTTCTCGTTGGGCTTGAGCTCATCTCCATACCAAGTCTCGAGAAATTCACTGCGGTAGCCGAAGGAAGGCTTGATCAGCTCCTCGATGGGCCGGTTCTCGAGAAACACGGCATCGAAGAGCAAAAGGGGTTCCAGTACCATGGTCAGGCTGGCGGGGTAGTTTTGGTCGATGGAAAAATAGCGGTTGAGCTTGGGGTCGGGCGTGGCCGCCAAGGCGTTCTCCAGTTGCATCCACTGGGCCGGGAAACTATCCAGAAACCTCTCGATCTTGGGATCCTTGAGCATGACTTCCAGAACCTCGGCGAGTCCATCCGCGTTTCCCAGCCTGCCCTCCTCGGCGGCCTTAAGAAGCGCGTCGTCGGGGCAACTTCCCCAAAGCGAATAGGAAAGCCTGGAAGCCAGGGCATAAGGATCATCCTTCAAGACTGTCTCGTGCCGGAACAAAAAGAGCGGAGAAGACAGGATGGCCGAGGCGACTTTCTTCATCCCCGCCGTGAAGGACTCCCTCGACTTGACCTGGTCATGGGCATAACGGACGTACCGGTCGAGCACCTCCTTCTCCACGGATGACCGGAAAGCCAGGCGGATGAAGGGCTTCAGGCGCATCCTGATTTCCGCTTCCAAATCATCCGGGTTCTCGGGCTCGGCAAAGAATTCCTTCCAGACCCCCACCATCCCCTCCGTGAAGTCCGGGCTTTCCAGAATGGAAACGCTGAGCTTGAGGAAAGTGTCCAGCAGGAGCGGGGAGAGAGTCAGCTGGTCGGATTGGTTGTCGAAGCCGTGGGCGGCCCGCAAATCCTTGGGGAAGGGGCGCACGCCGCGAAAGCCGGGGAGAGGGTTGCGCGAATGGCTGGCTACCCGAACCTGTTCCGGCATCCGTTGCTCCTTGGTGAGGAGATAATTGTGATGGCGGGTCATCAGTTTCTCCGGCAACTCGAAGAGGTCCTTGCGGAGCTGGAAAAGATCCCTCACCGAATTGTTGTACTGGAAACGGTTCAGCCGGCTGAGCCGGGGCTTCACGGACTCCTTGGATTCCACGGCCAGCCTCATGAAGCCCTTCAGGGCAAGGACCGTCTTTTCCCTTTGCTCGTCGCTGAGCTGAGGCTCATCCTCCGGGGGCATGTCGGCGAAGTCGATCACCTCGATCAACTCCTTGATCAGCCCAGGCTTGGCCAGCAAATCCTCGACCGAGCCCAGTGCCTTCAAGTCGACCTTGCCCTTGGTCTTCTCGCCTCCATGGCACTTGATGCAACTCTGCTCGAAGAGGGGCTTGAGGCGAGAGCCGAAGTCGTCGGCAAACGCAACGCCTCCACCCAAAAGCAAAAGGAAGCCCCCTTCGAGAAGGGCGCAGAGCCTCATCCATCCGGTCTTAACGTTCATGCGGCAAGGGCGGAAAGAGTTCCCGTACTGTTTGAGAAACGATCGACCTCAAGTCCCATTTGCCGGGCAATGGTGAGCCAGGCATTGCTCAGCGGCGTACCGTTGGGGCACTGGAGGTGAAAGCCGTTCTTCAGCCCGCCTTGAGCCTTGCCGGCAAGGATGAGGGGGAGGTCGAAATATTGATGGGTGGCTCCGTCTCCCAAGCCCACTCCACAGGCTACGATCGAATTGTCGAGAAGACTGCTTCCGTCGGGCTCCTTCACCGCCTTCATGCGAGAAAGCACGTACGCATATTTTTCCATGTGAAAACGATCGATTTCCTGAAGTTTTTTGTACCTGTCGCCTTTTTGGTTGTGAGACATGGAATGATGAACCACGGGCTTGTCGAAAACGCTTTCGTAAAGCATGGGGGCATTCCATCTTTCCGGCCCGATCATCATGGTGGTCACGTTGGTAATTCCCATTTGCAGGGCTGCAATCATCAGGTCGCATTGGAGCTTAATGTATTCGCCCCGGGGCAAAACCTCGTCGGTCGGTCGGGACATTCCTGCATCCGCGAAGAGTTTTCGGAGACGGGACATCCTGGTCTCGATATCCCGAACCATGGTCATGAATCCATCCAGGGTATCCTTGTCGTTTCCGCCCAGTTTGCCGGAAAGGGACTTTGCATCCGCCAAGACCAGGCTGGTCACCTCGTTCAGGTGATCGTCGTATTTAGCGTCATCCGACAGGAACAGGCGGTCGTAAAGGGCCTGGGGGCTTTTCAGCGAGGGCGCCACCCGATCGACGTCGTACCAGGATATGTTGTCGAACCTCATCGACTCCTTGCCCTTGGTAAAGCCGTTGCAGCTGATCTCAAGCGTCTTCAAGGGGGTTCCCCGCCCGACCGTTTCGCCGATCACGTGATCCAAGGTGCGCCCTTGAAGGAAGCGTAGGTTTTTTTCAGAAGCCTCCTCGGGTGAAACGCTGCTCAAGTAACAGGAAGCCCCTTGTTCATGAGCATCGCCACCCAGCTTGTAGGGTCGATCCAAACCGGTTATCAGCGTAAGTTCCTTATCGTGATCCGCCAGAGGTTGCATGGTCTGGGTCAGGCGAAGCGGACGGACTCCGGACGGGGTGGCGTCCTTTTCCCTGCGGAAGGCCTCGGATTTCTTGACCGTATTGAAGCCGGGCGAGGTGTTCTCTTCCTCGCCGGGGATGAAGCAACGCCGTACCAGACCGTTGGGCAAGTACATCATGACGAACCTCTTGGCCGGCCTTAAGGCTTGATTGGCTTTCCCGAGAGAGGGCAGGAAAGGGAGCGAAAGTAGAGCCCCGTTCCCAACGAGGAACCGTCGTCTCGAGAGGCTTTTCATCGAAGTGGGGTCAGGTCCAAAGATCGGAAATCACCGCGTTGCTGTCGGCAAAGCTTTCCATTTCCAGACCCATCAGGTGAGCCAGGGTGAGCCAAAGATTGGAATTGAGGGTTCCGCTCTTGCACTTGATGAAGCGCCCCTGCTTGATTTGGCCCTGGCCCTTGCCGGCCACGATCATGGGAAGGTCGAAATACTGGTGGGTTGCCCCATCGCCGAGGCCCGCTCCATAAGTGACTAGGGAGTTGTGGAAGAGGGTCGTGCCGTCCGACTCCTTGATCTCCTTCATGCGGGAAATGACGTAGGAAAACTGTTCCAAGTGGAAAATATCGATCTTCTGAAGCTCCTTGGCCACTTCCTCCTTCTTCTGGTTGTGGGTCATGCTATGGTGCTGGACGGGCTTGGGAAAGACGCCCTCGTACATGAGGGAGGCGTCCCAGCGCTCGGGACCGATCATGAAGGTACTGACGTTGGTGATGCCCATTTGCAGGGCGGCCAGCATCAAGTCGGCCTGCAGCCTGATGTATTCGCCTCTCGGCAGGATTTCGTTGGTGGGCTGGTCGACGTCCGCTCCCTTGATCATCTTCTCCAGTTTCTCGATCCGCAATTCTATCTCCCGGATCATGGTCACGAAACCGTCGAGAGTATCCTTGTCCTCGTTGCCCAGCTTTCGGGATATGCTCTTGGTATCGGCCAGGATCAGGTCGGTCACGTCTTGAACGTGGTCCCGGTAGGAGTCGGCCATGAATAGGCGATCGTAAAGCTTGCGGGGATTCTTGATGGAAGGCGCAATCTTCCCCGGCCCGTACCAGGAAATGTTGTCGAAGAATATGTCCTCCTTGCCTGCGGTGAAGCCGTTGCAACTGATTTCAAGGGTATTGAAGACGGTAGTGTGCCCGACCTCGTCACCAATGACCTGATCCAGGCTGCGGCCGTTGGGGTGCCTCATGCCCTTCTCGGCGGCCTGCTCGGGGGAGACGCTCGTAAGGTAGCAGGAAGCTCCCTGGGCGTGCACGTCCTGTCCGTTCTTAAAAGTACGATCAAGTCCGGTTACCATGGTGACGTCGTCCTTGTGCTTCAACAGAGGCTGCATGGTGGAGGTAAATTCGAGCGGGTAGATTCCGGGCTTGTTGAGGATTCTCTTGTCGTTCTTAAACTTGTCGGCATTGAAGCCACCCACGAAGCCGGGCAATACTGCATCCTCCTCGCCGGGGAAAAAGTAGCGGCGCAGGATCCCGTTCGGGATGTACATCATGACAAGCTTCTTATTCGGCAAAAGGGCCCTTTCGGAGCCTCTCGCGAGGGAGGGCATGAAGGGCAGAGCCATGGTTGCTCCAGTAGTGGAAATGAACTGCCTGCGCGAAAGCTTCATAATAAGTTAAAGTGCGTAAAAGATGTGAAATTAAAACAGTACCAGTCTCATTCTTTCCACATTTGGAAGCTTTTGCAAATATGGAAATTAAGTTCCTGCAGACTTTTTTACCAAGGTTACCTTACCCTGGGAAGGAAAACTCGACTCCTAGCGCTCAACCTTGCGGTAGAGAAAAGCATCTGAGGTCAGCAAAGAGGAAAGAAGCGCCTTCATGCTTCCGCCACTTGCCCGGTAGGCCTTGTGGGCGGCCTGCAAAACCACGGCATCGTTCAAGGTCTCGTTGCGGCCCATCCAGAAACGGAAGGCGTGCCGGACGAATACCTGCTCGACGCGTTCGCTGGCAGCCAGTTTCTCGATCATTTCCATGGCGTTGGCCACGGGTCCGTCCAGAGCGGGATCACCGCTGTCGATGATTTCCCCCGAGGTATCGACGGGCTTATCCAGTTCGGTGGTTCGAAAAAGGCCGGCATGGTTGTACGTCTCGAAGGGAAGACCGAGGGGATCCATCTTTTCATGGCAAGTCCAACAGTATTTCTCGCGGGTCACGCGCATGCGCTCGCGCAGGGAGGTATTGGGTTCGTCCGGGAGCATGGCGTCCACGGTTATGGGAACGTCGGGAATCCCGCCACCCAAGAGTTTTTCGCGAATCCAGCGCCCACGCAGGATCGCATGGTTGTCCATTGCATCCGAATGGGAAACCAGCCAACTCGGATGCGTCAGCAGGCCCAATCGCTGGCCTTCCGGCGCAGTGGCCAAGGTCCGTTCGGGTTTCATGGAACCGTTGCCGAATGACCGGCGACTGACCCGGGCGTAAATCCTCGGGCCATTTAGGTTTGCTTGGGTAACCGAAGCGTTCCCTGTTTTGCCTTTGTTTTTCTTGCTTTGAGCAAGTTTCTTTTGAGCGGCGGCCAACGACTTCCTCTTTTGCGTCAAGGTCTTGAGGACCCCTGTATATTCCCTCAAGGAAACCTCGGATACCCCAAGATTTGCGCGAGTATTAAACTGGATGCCGGTCATCGTTTTACCGTCAGGGACTATGAGCTCCACTTGACCAATGGTCGGATGGATTCTTTCAGAATGAGAACCGTTGTCCCAAATGGCCTTGAAGAAAATCGGGTTGGAACTTGAATCAGTCCGAGTAGCTTTGACTATTAATTTAGTCTTGGAGGCAATCGGCTTAGAGAACTTTTGTTCCAATGTTACAGCGCCTCGTTCCCCAACTACTTTCCCATTTGCAAGTTCGGTTTGGTTAAGGGTTCCTTTTTCTAACTCCCAGTGATCGGGCTCCTCAAAAGTCACCTTGGAAAAACTCCCGTTGACCAAAAGCTCAAGGGGAACCTGATACCCGGATTCGCCGTGAAATTTGCTCTCGAGATCCTCGATTTCCTTCTCAATAGTCTCCACCGCGACCGTCTGATCGTGAAGTCTTTCCTCTTCTGCCTTTTTTATGGCTTGAAGAGCTTCATCACGCTCAAGCTTGCTGTTTTTCTTGCCAAAGTAGGATTTGTCGGCCCCGGTTGCCACGACTTGGCGGGTGGTCAGGAGTTCCTTGAGGACGTCCTTGTCCTTTTCAAGGATGAGTTCGATCAGACGGTCCGTACTGGCGGTCGCGTCGAACATGGCCCGGTAATGGGAAGTTCCTCGGGAACTGACACCCGTCCGTGCCAGGGCCGCGTTGTCCTTGCAAATATAGCCCCCGAGGTCGTAGTCGAAGAAGTCGCGGAAGAAGCGTAATACGCGCGGTTTGCGCAGGCCCTCGTCTTCGAGCATCCGGGCCAGTTCGCGCTCTACGTCTTCGCGGGTTCTCATTCGGCCTTCCATGACGGCCTTGCGGAGCTCTTGATCGGGGCGTACGTAACTCAGGGCGTGGTTGAGGGCCAAGCCAAGCTCCCAGTCGCGAAGAATAACGCGGCCATATTCATCAGGCTTGCTCCCCTGCCCCAGCTCGGGCCGGAAAAGCGCATCGCGATCGAGAAAAATGGCCGACAAGCCCATGAATACCCCGTTCTCCTTGCCTACCTTATCGATGGAGTCCTTGACGATCTTGAGATACTCGTCGGATTCCTTGGGCGAAGGCGGACGGAAGGTTACCGCCTCGAAGACGTAGTTCACTGCGGAACCGAGGTTCTCGTCGGTGAAGTTCGGTTCCTTCATCAACTCGTAAACGGGAGTGATCGGCCGGGAGACTTTGGTGTTGTAGACGATGGCGGTGGGAAGGCCGCGCAGATCCCCCTTGGGCTTGACCTTGTCCCAAGTCTTGGGATCGTCGGTGATTTGCTCGGGAAAGCCGACTAGGCTGAGCGGACCGTAGGCCATGAAGCGCAGGATATCCTCGGCCTTGTCGAGAATCCGGGTAGCCTCGGAACTGTTGACGGAATAAAAGTCGGGGTAGTTTTCCAACCCATGCTTGCGGGCGGAGGAGAGCACCACGGGGACGCTCTTTACGGCCGTGGCATAGGCAACGGTTCCACCTTCCCACTTGATGATCCGGTCCGTGCCGAAGTACATCTTCAGCTCGCCTCCGTGGTTGGTCGGGACGAAGTCGCCCCGGGTTCGCAGGCCCGGTTTCTCCGGGTTGTAGGCAGGCTCGAGGTTGATCAGCTCGTTGAGCCGCGTGATATGTTCCTGCGGCGTGACCCGCCAAATGCGGGCCGGGGAAGAGGTCGGCTGCAACCGAATTCCTTCGGGCAAGGGGCCAAAAAGCAGGTCGTGGTTCAGGAAATTGCCCTTGTTTGGATCCTTGTGGGCATGAAAACCTCCCTTGTCCTTCATCTCGCGCGCAAGTTCACCGATGATCCAGTCCGAGAAACGGAGGCGATCGACGACGGCCGGCTGCTTCTTCTTCTTGGGAGGCATCTCCTCGAGCGCTACTTGGGCCCATATCGACTTCCAGACCGCCGCATTGGTCTCGTCCACCTTGCCGAGCTCAAGCAGGTTGAGGTTCCCCTCACTGGTCTCGTCGTCATGGCAATCGAAACAATGATTTTCCAGAAAGACGCTCGCGAAATTCCCGAAGTCCCCCTTGGGTTTTTCACCGGGAAGATAGACGTCTCCTGCAAAGGCTGTCCCACCTAGGGGAAAAAGGACCGCCACCGCGAGGGCGAGGGCCAATTTGCTCATGTCAGGATTTCCTTCAGGGGCCCTGTTCCGGAGTCGAACTTGGCGGCCAATTGCTCCGACATGTTGAAGCGGTCGCACTCGACGCCGGAAGCACGCAGGATGGAGGCGTACAGGGCATTGATCGGGCGTTTGCCGTCCAGTTGGGTAAAGCAACCCGTCTTGAAGGCCCCGTCGTAGTTGCCTAGCAGGATCACGGGCCAGTTCTTGCCCGAGGTATGCTGATAGTCGGCATTGTTACTGGTGTAGACGATCAAAGTGTTGTCCATCATGGTGCCGCTGCCCTCGGGCACGCTGTCGAGTTCTTCCATGAGCTTGACCAGCATACGGCTGTTGTACTGGCGGATCTTGACCCATATCGGGTTGTTCGGCTGCTTCATGTGGCCCAGGTTGTGCCCCTGTTGCTCGACCCCCAACCCCTTCCAGGCTCCAAAGATTTCACCTCGGCCCGAGCCTATGGTGAGTACGCTGGTTATGCCGGACTTGAGAGCCGAGATGCCAAGGTCCAAAATACGATCGTGCCAGTCGGTCTCGTACTCGGGGTTGGCGTACCCGTCATCCACCTCCGGGGCGAACTTGCGCAGGTGGGCGGAGACGCTTCCCAGGCGGTCCCGCAATACGTTGATGTCGTTGAAGCCCTGAACGTACTGACCGTAGCGCTGCTTGTCGGACTCCGGAAGACCGTTCCCCTTGGACCGGGCCAGCAACTCGATCCGGTCGAACATGCCGGAACGGGCCTCGTGCTGCTTGCGGATATCACCCTCCGAAATACCGCCGTAAAGCATCTCGTAGAGATGATTCGGGTTGGAATGCATGAAAATGGGCTGTCCCGCCCCACTGGCCGAAAGGTTGGCCACGGTCGGCTTGGCCTTCATGTTCTCGATAGAGTCCATGCCGACGCACAAGTGCGGCAGAAGGGTCTCGGGAAGAACCTTGCTCAATTCATAATCAATGGTGGAAGCGCTGGGCGCCACGCCGTCACCGCCGCGGTAGCCACCCAAGGCCCCGAAGAAAGGACTGTGGGACGGACTCGTATGGGTTCCGTGCAAGCCGTTTATAATCTGCATGCGCTCCTTGTAAGGCTCCAGGGCCTCAATGGGCTCGGGTAGTTTTGCCTTGGCCAGGGAACCGCTGTTCTTCATGCCGGCGGGAATGGCCGTGGCGGGATCAAAACCCTGGTTCTGCAAAAAGAAGATGACCCGCTTGGGCGCGGAACCAACCCGCGGCGCGGCATGGGCCAAGCCAGGGGCAAGACCACCTCCGAGGGCGGCGCCGAAACCGGCCGCCACTCCTTGAAGCATTTTTCTTCGATCCAAGTGCATGTTAGACAATAAACAAAATAGACTGTTTTAGCCTCGGTTGGCGATATTTTTTGGTAATTATTGATAAAATATAGATTCGGGCC
>CEUU01054530.1_pt1 | contig 19661 bp, 20 predicted proteins | sample 531321 | NCBI WGS metagenome assembly CEUU01 (sample SAMEA2622658, study PRJEB7988) | marine metagenome | isolation source: saline water (ENVO:00002010), including
AACCTCAAGCAAAAGGTGCTGAACTTTTAGATAAGTACGAAGCATCAGAGGATGAAGCTGCACTTGCTGCATACCAACTGGTAGCAGAAGGAAGAGCAGAAGCAGTATGGAATGAAATGGGAGAATGTGTAAACGACAAGTTTATATCTTCACGTTACAAGACTATTGCAAAGGATGAAGGATTCCACTCAAACTTAGGTGGACGTGCACTTTCTAGATTAGTAGAGGGAGATGCGGAAGCACAAACTCGCATTCTAGATATGGTAGAGAAAATGAGAGTAGATCTCCTTGAGATCTCCAACAAGAACACTGCTACTCCTTTAGCCGTGATTTAAAAGGTTTACGACCTTTACGAATTTCTTTATCTAACCAGTGCTCCTCGCACGGATAAACATACTTATGATTGGCATCGACAGTTATAAAATTGTCGATGCCTTCTTTTGTGATTGGAAACTCTAAAATGCGTCCAAGATATTCTAAATATTTTTCTTTGTATAAGAAAAATGCCTCGTGGTCTATGAAGTGAACTGCTAGATCTTTATAATAGTCAAGTGCAATATCCATAGTCACTTCACCACCCACACGTTTTTGTTGTAGTTCGTTTATATTTCTATCTCTTACTATCACTGCTATGATTGGCATCACACCAAGTGATATTGCTTTACGAGCAACCTCACATATTTTTGGTGTCTGTCTTACACCGTCATAAAAAAATGGGACAGACACATTTGCACAAAAATAATCTCCATTTGCAAATGTCCCCTTGTTTATTTTTTCTGGGTGCACCCAGTATTGTGCAAACGGTTCCTCATCACTAGGAACCCAATACTTTTCATGCAATTTTTCCCATCCAATAACGTTGGGGTGTGCTGACAATAATCTAGCAAATAAATGATTTCCAGAACCTTGTGGACCTGTAACAATAAGTAATTTTTTCATAGGGAGAATAACCTTCATTAACAACAATCACATTCATTAAGTTTTTTTCCTGTTATTATTTCGTGTCTAAAATTTCTTTTATCATTTTTGTCTGCCCAATCACCCCATGCATCTGTTCCCTCCTCATCATAAGAATGATCTCTTTCTTTTGGTATTTGTTTTTCTGATATATTAGGATTCCATGGTGATGATATGCCAGTTTTATTACAATCATCTAAGGGACTGTCTTTGATGTATGAGACATACTTTGCGTTTGAGTCAAGTTCCAATATATCATTTATTCTGTTATCATACCATGCTATAGGAATTCCTAAATTTAATGATTTTAGATATTCTTGTTTATAAAGATATAACAATTCATAACTCAAAAAAATTGGTTTTTCAAATTGATGCAATTGATCTAGAAAATGTCTGGTTGTTGATTCTTCTCTTATCCTTTTTTGTTGATTTTCCAGTATGTTTTGATCCCTACCTATGACTAAGATCTTGGTTTTTATTCCCAAGTCCTGAGCATTTGTGCAAAACTGCACCACGTTTGGACACCATTTCGTCCCTTTACTTTCTATGCCAAGTGGGATACTAATAGATGTAAAGTAATATTGACTTTGCGACCAGTCAAATTTATGCAACGTGGATGGATCCCTCCAATATGCTGCAAAGGGTTCTGAAAAACGGTGAGCTTCCCAATAATTATCAAGAAGACTCTTCCAACCAAAAACGTCATCGTGTAATGAGAATATTTTAGACCAGAGGTGGTTGCCCGAACCTTGCGGTCCCGTTAACACAGCGAGAGTTTTGTTCATCATAATCAGCACCTTATAATCTAATTATAACATAAATATCTTGGACTGTAGATACAGTTTGTTTAGGTACATACCATATGGCAAATCCAAAAATAAAAATTAAACGATCTAGTGTCGTTGGCAAAGTTCCACATTATCCCACCACACTCGATTTAGGTGAATTTGCAATCAATACCGCAGACGGTAAAGTATTCATTGCAGCAGGTCAAGCAGGTGTTGGAGTCGGTACAACAGTAAGAGAAGTTGGTCTATCTACTGAAAATGTACTATCACAAAGTTTACAAGTAGACGGTAATACAGACTTAAATGGAAACTTAGATTTATCTGGATATTTTGATGTTGACGGACATGCAAATTTAGATAATGTAAGTGTAGCAGGTATAACAACTTTTAGTGGAGCAGTAACTGGTAGTGGTGGATTTATTGGTGATCTTACAGGTAACGCTGACTCTGCAACAATAGCAACAAATGCTCAGGGGTTATCTGGAACTCCTGACATAAACGTAAGAAACATAACTGGCGTTGCTGCCACTTTTACTGGTGGTGTAACAGGTAATGTTATAGGTAATCTTACAGGTAATGTTACTGGTAATATATCTGGTGAAATAACTGCCGACACCATACTATCGACAGGAATTATAACTGCAACATCCTTCTTCACTGGTGCAGAGGGATCAGCAATAAGAGTAACAAACAATACAATATCAGGACCAGCAACCATAACTCTTGATCCTGCTGCTGTAGGTGACAATACTGGCACTGTTGTTGTTGCGGGTGATTTACAAGTTGATGGCACGACTACCACCATTAATTCAACAACTGTCAATATTGACGATAAAAACATACAAGTTGCTACGGGTGCTATAAATGACGCAGCTGCTGATGGTGCTGGAATCACCATTGACTCTGGAGATGGAGATAAATCTTGGCAATTTGAGGCAACAGGAGATAATTTTGGTTCTTCTGAAAATATTAATATAGCGTCAGGTAAATCTTATAAGATAAACAATACCACAGTTCTCGATGCTAACACTCTTGGATCTGGTATTGTCAATTCGTCTCTAACAAGTTTAGGTACAATTGGGTCTTTAGTTGCTACCTCTGCGGATATAAACGGTGGTACAATTGACAATTCTGTCATAGGTGGATCTACACCTGCTGCTGCAACATTTACCAACACCACCGTTAATGGTGTTCTAGACGTAGATGGACATACCAATTTAGACAACGTAAGTATATCTGGTTTAACCACAGTTACAGGTGCTATTACTGCCTCAGGAGGAGTGATAGGTAATATCACAGGTACAGTTTCTGATATAAGCAATCACAATACTGGTGACCTTTCAGAGGGATCAAATCTTTACTACACAAATGCTCGTGCTGATGCTAGAGTTGACGCAGGTTTTTCTGCTAAGTCCACTAGTGATTTATCAGAGGGTACAAATCTTTATTACACCAATGCTCGTGCTGATGCAAGAATTGTTTCCGCAGGACTTGATAGTGGCACTCTTACTGGTAATGTAACAGGTAACGTAACTGGTAACGTAACTGGTAACGCTGATACTGCTACACTCGCAACCAACTCGCAAGGATTAACTGGAACCCCTGATATCACTGTTAGAAATATAACAGGAGTTGCTGCTACATTCACTGGCAACCTTACTGTTGGAGGTGTATTAACCTATGAGGATGTAACAAATATTGATTCAATTGGTATTGTTACAGCAAGAACAGATATTGTTGTTGATAGAAATCTAAGTGTTGCTGGCATCGCCACTGTCACAGGTGATCTTTACGTAGGTGGTAAACTTTTTGACGGTGATGATGCGTTTGGCACATCAGGTCAAGTTCTTTCGTCCGATGGAACAGACACAAGATGGGTAAACAGTGGAAGTCTTACTGCTGGTGCTGCATCATTAGTAGGTGTTACTGCTGTATCTGATAACTCAACACACTTCCTTACCTTTGTTGATACCTCATCTGGTAATGAATCAATCAAGGTTGATACAGGACTCACATACAACCCTAGCACCAATCAATTAGTTCTTGCTGGTCTTAGTTTCCCTGTGTCCGACGGGTCTGCAGATCAAGTTTTGACCACGGATGGTGCGGGGACACTTAGTTTTCAAACAGTGTCTGGTGGTGGTGCTGGTGCTGCTACAAGTATATCTGAGAGTAGTTCAACTGCAACTGCTGGTCAAACTGCATTCACAGCACCAAATGTTTTTGACGATGGGGCACAGGCAAAACCATTTCCAGTGTCAGTTTTTGTTAATGGTGTAAGACAGAGAGTCGGAGCTGCATCATCTAACGATTTCCAATTATCTGCACCACAAACAATTAATTTCAATGCACAGTCTGCTGCTAATGCAGGTGACAGAGTAACTATACAAGTTGGTTTTGGACACACTATTACCGAGGAGTATTTTACTGCAACACAAAATCAAACTGAGTTTCAAACTACCTCAGCAACGCCAGGTGCAATCAAAGAAAAAATTCATGTTTATTTGAATGGTGTTTTATTGAGAAATGGAACTGATTATACTGCTGGATCACCTGTCACTTTAGTTGAAGGTGCAACTCTTGGTGACGAGATAAGTCTTGTTGGTCCTGCAGGTGAGGATGTGTTTACTGCTACCGCAGGTCAAACTTTGTTTACACCCACTGACAATGACACAACACCTGAAAATGTGGAGGTTTATCTAAATGGTGTAAGACTTGAACTGACACAAGATTATACAAAGGGAAGTCCACAAGTTACAATCATCAACCCTGCCACAGGACTAGACGCTGGTGATGAACTTGATGTTGTTATCACAAGATAAATAGTCATATGGCACAACCAAACACTAGACAAGGACTCATAGAATACGGTAAGAGGCAACTAGGTGCTCCCGTGTTGGAGATAAATGTTGCTGATGAGCAATATGATGATCTAATAGATGATGCTATTCAGATGTTTCACAACCGTCACATGGATGGTGTGGAAAAAATGTATTTGAAACATAAAATAACGGAAAATTTTACTAACACAGTGCAAGCAAGTGGGACTGATGGTGCAGCATCATCCTTAGGAATAACAACCACAACTGCTAGTGCGACAATTACTGGTATAGGTGCTACCACATTTTCTTTTGAAGAGACTCAAAACTTTATCCAAATTCCAGACGCTGTTATTGGTGTTGAGAAAGTATGGAAGGTAGATAGTCGTGCAATAGCATCTAACATGTTCAATATAACTTATCAATTATTTTTGAATGAAATATATTATTTTAGTTCAATGGAATTGTTGAGTTACACACAAACAAAAAGATATCTAGAAGATATTGATTTTATATTACATCCTGACAAACAAATAAGATTTAACAGAAGACAAAATAGATTGTATATTGATAGTGATTATTCTAGTATGAAAGAAGATGATTATTTAATAATTGAATGTTACAGAACACTTGATCCTAATGAGTATACCAAGGTTTATAATGACCCATTCTTAAAAAGGTACTTTACTGCTTTGCTCAAAAGGCAGTGGGGTATGAACTTGATTAAATATCAGGGTGTAAAATTGCCTGGCGGTGTTGAACTCAATGGTAGGCAAATTTATGACGATGGTGTAGCAGAGATTACATCACTTGAAGAAAAAATGAGTTCTACTTACGAACTACCAGTAATGGACATGATAGGGTAATGAAAACATTTAAGCAATTTATGAAAGAGGGAGGGTTTGTCAAGAGTGTTGGCGAACCAATTGGCGTGGGAGACATGATAAAAGGTCTAAAAATTATTGATGACACTGAAACCAACCCTCTCAAAAAACAATTAAGACAAATTCGTTTCGGTAAAAGTAATCCACTGAAAGGTGTATAATGGCACTCAATCCGTTCTTCTTACAAGGTAGTAAGGGTGAGCAGAACCTTGTTCAAGATCTTGTAAATGAACACATAAAAATGCATGGCATCGAGTTTATTTACATGCCAAGAGTATACGTTACATCTAAAGATGTAATGCGTGAAGTTGTTGATTCCAAATTTGATAGATCATTTCCTATAGAAGGTTATATAGAATCATTTGAAGGATTTGATTCAGGGTACAATTTACTTACAAAATTTGGTGTAAGATCAACTGCCCAAATGGATGTTATCATATCTCAAGAAGCATATATTAATGGCATAGCACCATTGTTATGGAAATTTCCTGGCAAAACACTCGGTCCTACAGGAAGACCTGAAAATCAAGAAAGACCATATGAGGGAGACCTTATATACTTCCCATTGAGAGATATAATATTTGAAATTAAGTATGTAAATGATCTTGTAGAATTTTATCAGTTACAAAAAAATTATACTTACAGATTAACTCTTGAACCATTCGAGTATTCAGACGAAACAATTGATACTGGTATTGATGCCATTGATGATGATTTTGAGACTGCTGGTTATAATGTTACCATGAAATTAGGTGATGAGGGTGATAGAGCAACAGCGTTTACAACACTTACAACTGGTGGTATATTTAAGATTGATGTTTTGAATGGTGGATCTGGATATACAAACGCTCCTACAGTTTTAATTGAACCTCCTGAGGGAGAGTTTGGATCTGCTGCAAAAGCTGTTGCTATAACCACTCACACAGGAACAAGAAACTTTAGGTCATTAGCGATACTACGTTTTGAAATTACAGATCCTGGCTCTGGGTATGTTGCAGGTAGAGATAATCCAACCATACAATTTATTACAGAAGATGGAAAAGGATCTGGTGCAACAGCAAAAGCAGGTATAGGAACCGCAGGAGTGGTTGGTATTGTCACCATGTCATTTACTGGTAATAATTATGCTGTGCCACCTACAATCACATTTGATGAACCTGACACAGGAGGAACTAGAGCAACCGCAACCACTAAACTTAGTGCTACTGGTCAGGTAGAAAGCGTTCAAGTTACAAATGCTGGTTTTGGATATACTGTTGTGCCTGCCATAACAATAGGTGCAGCATCAAGTGTAGGAAGTGGAACATTCTTGTACGGAGAGATGATAACTGGTCAATCAAGTCTCACAACTGCTTTTGTTACTAAATGGGATACAAGCACTAACACATTACTTGCAAAACATCTTTCTGGTGAGTTCTCTGTTGGTGAGGTTATATCTAATGTTGGGTTTGGAAGTGCACTGTACGTTCTAAATAGCATCGATTATGATGATGACGATTCTTACAATACTGGAGACACTATTGAGGTTCGTTCTGATACATCAATTCTAGACTTTACAGAAAGAAATCCATTTGGTGAAGTATAATGGTAGGTAACTATTTTTATAATGAAACTATAAGAAAAACAGTCATAGCGTTTGGTACACTGTTTAATAATATAAGCATCAAAAAATTTGCTGGTGATGGCAAAGCTGTTAGTATGGTAAAGGTTCCAATTGCTTATGGACCTATGCAAAGGTTTTTAGCAAGGATTGAGCAACAACAAAATTTTGATGATAATATTGCAATTACTCTTCCTAGGATATCGTTTGAATTAACATCTTACACGTACGACGTTGCACGAAAAGCATCACCGATAACTAAATTTTTTGCAAAATCTCCAACATCAAAAACTAAACACAAAAAAATGTTTTTGCCTGTTCCATACGATGTGGGATTTAGATTGAGTTTTGCTACAAAACTTCAAGATGATGCTCTACAAATTGTGGAGCAAATACTTCCATTTTTCCAACCATCTTACAATGTTACCGTCAATATGTTGGAGGGTATTGAGGAGAAAAGAGATATTCCATTTACATTACGTAACATTTCTTTTTCAGACGAGTATGAAGGAGATTTTTCAACTAGGAGATTTATACAATACGATTTAGATTTTGTTGCTAAAACATATTTTTATCAAGAAATTCCTACGGACGAGGGTGGAATTATCAAGAAAGTTCAAATAGATTACTCCACAAATATCAGAGCACCAAGGGAGCAGAGATATACTGTTACACCTCAGGCAGTCAAAGATTATAATGATGATGAGACTACAAAATTATCGACTGATTTAGATGATAAGAAAACACTTGTCAAGGTTAATAATGCTGCAGGGATATCCACTAAAAATTTTATACAAATCAATAACGAAACAATGTACGTGAAGGAGGTTGATGGAACAAATTTAATTGTCAACAGAGGTCAGTTTGGAACTAAGATTGTAGAGCACTATAAAGATAACGTTGTAAATTTGGTAAATATAACTGACAACAGTCTTATTGAGGTTGGTGATGACTTTGGATTTAGTGAGTCAAGATCATTCTTCGGTAACGATGGATTACAACGCAGTAGTTCCACTGGAACAGACATCTAATGGATAAAGGATTTGAAGCAATTGATAAAGCATTATCTGTAAAAGCAGAAATTGTTGACTCAACTAAACCCAAACAATCTAAAAAAAATCATGATGATCCTACTAAGGATTATGAATATAGCAGAACACAGTTTTACAATTTGATTGAGAAGGGGCAGGAAGCAGTTGAGGGTATATTGGATGTCGCAAATGACTCTCAACACCCTAGAGCATACGAGGTTGCTGGTCAATTAATAAAACACATTGCAGACACCACTGATAAATTGGTTGATTTGCAGAAAAAAATGAAGGACTTAGACGAAGATAAGTCAGTAAAGAAGATTACTAATAACTCATTATTTGTAGGTAGCACTGCTGATCTTCAAAAGATGTTGAAGGCAAATGGACTTATTGATAAAAATAAATAGATCGTAGGCAATAAAAAAAATGAAGAATAAAAGAAAATTAGATGTTGCTCTCAAAAAATTAAAAGCAAGAAAAGAAAAACATAAATGCACCTGTAATGAGATGGTTAGTAAACTAAGTTCTTCTGATAGAAGAACGCCTGGTAGAACCATTGATATGAAGCAAGGTAGAGATTACTCTGTGGTAAAAGATAACCAATTAGCAAAAAGAGAACCTAATAAAGGCTCTGCACTTGCTAACAGAGGCACAAAAAATACAGACGTAAAACCACCAAGGCAATCGAATCCATATAGAAGTGGAGAAAAAGATAATAAAAATACGATTAATATGCCATCCAAGAAAAAAATTAATAGAGCAGCAAAAGCAACAGGAAAAGTTGTAAAATCAGCATTAGGCAATTTATCGCAAGGGTATGGGCAATCTAGTTTCAAATAAATTATGGCAAAAAGTGACATCTATCTTGGTAATCCAAATCTAAAAAAAGCAAATACACAAACAGAGTTCACACAAGAACATATTTTAGAGTTTGTGAAATGTAAAAAAGATCCAGTATATTTTACAGAAAAACATATAAAGATTGTAAACGTAGATGAGGGTCTTGTTAATTTTAATATGTATAAATTTCAAAAAAAATTAATAAGAAATTTTCATAAGCATAGATTCAATATTTGTAAGATGCCACGACAAACTGGAAAGTCTACAACAGTGGTCTCATATTTACTTCATTACGCAATATTTAATGATAATGTCAACATCGGAATACTCGCAAACAAAGCAGCAACTGCTAGAGATCTACTTGGAAGATTACAATTGGCGTATGAAAACCTGCCGACTTGGATGCAGCAAGGTATCATTGCTTGGAATAAGGGATCAATGGAATTGGAAAATGGGTCAAAAATAATAGCAGCATCTACTTCTGCATCAGCAGTTCGAGGTATGTCATTCAATATTATTTTTCTTGATGAGTTTGCATTTGTTCAAAATCATCTTGCAGATGACTTTTTTGCATCTGTTTATCCTACCATATCATCTGGTAAATCTACAAAGGTTATTATAGTATCCACTCCACATGGTATGAATCATTTTTATCGTATGTGGCATGATGCTGAACGTGGACAAAATGAGTATATTGCGACTGAAGTGCACTGGTCTGAGGTGCCAGGTCGAGATGCAAAATGGAAGAAGCAAACAATAGCAAACACAAGCAAAGAACAATTTTCTATCGAGTTTGAATGTGAGTTTCTAGGTTCTGTTGACACTTTGATAAATGCAGCAAAATTAAAATCATTGGTGTATGAACAACCAATAGAACAAAATGGTAAACTGTCTGTTTATGAAAAACCATTTGATAAAAGAGATTATATTGTAACGGTTGATGTGGCGAGGGGTATATCAAAGGATTATAGTGCTTTTATTGTTGCTGATATTACAGAATTTCCTTACAAAGTTGTGGCAACTTATAGGGATAATGAGATAAAACCAATGGTGTTTCCAAGTATTATTGAAGAGGTTGCAACAGCGTATAATAATGCATATGTTTTATGCGAGGTGAACGATATAGGTGATCAAGTTGCATCAATATTGTTTTATGATCTAGAGTATGAAAATTTACTTATGGTTGCCATGCGTGGAAGAGCAGGTCAAATAGTTGGGTCGGGTTTCTCTGGTGTAAAAACACAATTGGGTGTTAAAATGAGCACAACCACAAAAAAAGTTGGGTGTTCTAACTTAAAAACATTAGTGGAAGAGGATAAATTAATTTTTTGTGATTATAATATTATAGCTGAACTTACAACATTTATACAAAAGAAACAATCTTTTGAGGCAGAGGAAGGATGTAACGATGACCTTGCTATGTGTCTTGTAATATTTTCTTGGTTGGTAGCACAAGACTATTTCAAAGAGATGACAGATCAAGATGTTAGAAAACGTATCTATGAAGAACAAAAAAATGCTATTGAACAAGATATGGCACCATTTGGTTTTGTATGTGATGGATTAGATGATGAGATAGAACAGGTAGACTCAAATGGAGATAATTGGAAAGTAGATGAATACGGAGATCGCTCATATATGTGGGACTATACCCTATGATCAAACCAAAGTGCCTCGATAGATGGGGATTCTTTGGTTGGAGTGCTACTGGATACCTTTTGCCATGTTGTTGGATGGATCATGAGAACATGAAGTTAATTCCTGAACTTGTGCAAGAAAAATTTAAGGTAGAGAATGTGGACAAGATAAGTGATATAATTAAATCAGATGAATGGCAGTCTTTTTTTGATACTATAAAAAATGATCAAAAAAATGCTCCTCATGTTTGTCATCATTATTGTGGATCATGTACGGGATCAACTTAGATCTATCAAATAGATGTACGAATAGATGTCCTGGTTGTGCACGAGATAAATTCAAACATGTGCCTGGTTCTGACCTTACAGAGTCAGACATGGAAAAGATATCTAATTTTTTTCAAGCAATTACATTTTGTGGTCAGGTTTCTGACCCTGTGCTACATCCAAACTTTCATAAACTCCTTGCTATATGCTTGAGAAAAAATAGAAAAGTTGTGGTTCATACTGCTGTAGCAGCAAGACCAAAAATGTGGTGGTCTAGATCTTTTGTCATGTCAAGAGGTAAAAATATTGAGTGGGTGTTTGCTATAGATGGTCTACCGAAAGATAGCAATAAGTATAGAGTAAATCAGGATGGAGAAAAATTATTTGATATCATGTTGAAGTGTGCATCATTTGGTGTGCCTACCACATGGCAGTACATAGTTTTCAACTACAATCAAAAAGATGTTGAGCACTGCAAGCAGATAGCAAAGGAACACAATATAAAATTCATGCAAATTGATTCTGGAAGATGGGGGACTGATGCTTTGAAATCTTTGCAACCTGACGATAATTATTCTAATATAGATGGTGTGTCTATAAGGAAATATGTATGAGACCTAAACTTCTATTGAATGCAGGATACCCTTCATCTGGAACATCGTCATTATACTATACATTATGGAATAATAAGTATGGACATGGTGGTGGTGTGAAAGAAAGTAGTTATCTTCTTCACACACAATCACCACAGGTAATGAAAGATAGAGAGAAACTACATCAAAGAAAAAAAAGGTATGGTAAAGGTATACACAGACCATGGACATTACCCGATAGTATGTTCATGCCTGAACATACGTTTGATAAAAAACCAAGCATTGACAACTACATTAATTACTACATCAAATTATGGAAAGTTATAGGTGATGAGTATCAATCTCTTCTTGACTTCTCTAATCCAGAACAACAACTGACAGAAAAATTTATGATGTCAATCAGAGATGAGTTACTCAAATATTTTGACATCAAGGTAGTAATGATGCTTAGAGACCCTATAAAAAGGTTGTGGTCAGTTTGTAATAGAAAATCATTGACAGAGGGAGGAACACCACACTCACATATGAAATTTGATAATCCTTATCTAAGTTACATTGAAAAATATGAGAGGTATGTAAGAGTATGGGGAAAGGAAAGAGTAAAATTTATTATAAATGAAGATTTTTATAAAGGAGATATGCAACCTTTATCAAAGTTTTTAGAATTTTCTATATCACCAACTTATAAAAATGTAATTCATCTCACTTCACTAAAGAATAAAATGTATTCACAATGGTGTGATCTTGAATATAAAACATGGAGATATGCTTATGAAAACATGAAATGGGTCTATGATGAGTTTGAAAATAAGTTTGGTTATATACCGAATGATTGGGCAAGTTGTATATAGCAGACAAAAAACCTAAATAATTTTAGTCAAAATTCGGGTACTGCAGGGAGTTAGAATGGCACTTCGATTAGCATCTCCAGGTATTTCAGTAAGAGAGGTTGACCTTACTAGGGGTGGCGTAGATTTTACACTCAACGTTGTTGGTGGTATTGCTGCTCCTTTCCGTAAAGGACCTGTCAATGAAATAACTAGAATCAACAATGAAAAAGAATTAGTTGACACATTTGGTGAACCAGGTGTGGGTACAACTGATTTCCACTACGAGTGTTGGTATGGGGCAGCAAACTTCTTATCATATGGTGGTAAGTTGGATGTTGTACGTGTTGGTGGTGGAGACTTAAACACAGCAAACGCTGCATCAGGTCAAGCATCTTTAGGAAATCTTCGAGTAGATGGATACGAAGATTATATCAATAATCAAGCAGATGATACCACTTGGTATTTTTCCGCAAAAAATCCTGGTGCATGGGCAGAAAATATTAAGGTTGCAGTCATAGACAATGCTGCAGATCAAGTATTTACTGGCGTTACCACCACAAACATATTTGTAGGATATGGTGTTACACAATCTCTCACTGGTGTAACAGTGGGTGTTGGTACTACTGCTGCTGCAAGTGGTATGTTGAAGGGTATTATTTCAAAAATTGGAAGTGGTACAATAGATGTTCGAGTGGTAAGTAAAGTAGTTGATGGTGTAGAAACACTAGTAAACTATCAAGAGGGTTCTCAACTTGAGTTCAAAACAGGAACAGGTAATCTGGTTGGTATCAACTCTTCAAGCACTGCTAACATAAACAGTAGGTTTACACCTGCCTCTGGCACCATAAGTGATTGGTATACAGCACAGAATATTATGACGAGTGTGGCAGATGGTGGATCTGACATTGTGACTATCCCTTGGAAGTCAGTGCTCAATAAACCAAAAACAAACGACTATGTTACAAAGAGAGATGGAGCAAATGATGCTCTTCACGTTGTAGTCATAGATGCAGGTGGTGGTGTTACTGGTGATGTGGGATCAGTTCTTGAAAAATTCCCCAACCTTTCTAAAGGAAAAGATACCACACAATCTGGTGGTAGATCAATTTACTATAAAGATTTTCTAGCAGATAACTCCGAATTCATTTTTGCTGGTGTATCACCCGTAAATGGAACAGATACTCATCATGGCACAGAACCATTAGCATCTGGATTCAGTAGTGGATTTGTTCCTGTGACTGACAATGCTGGAGCGTGGGGTCAAAACGTAAAGAATATTAAATTTGCTTCTTTAGGAAATGTAGGATATCCTCTTGTAGGTGGTAAAGATTACACAGGTGTAGGATTGTTTGATGCACCTTTAGGTGACATACTATCAGGATATGATAAATTTGCTGACCCCGTAGATAGTGACATTAGATTCTTATTACAAGGATCTGCTCATAAAACAAAAGAAGAGGAACAAGCAAAAGCAAATAAAATGATCCAGATTGCCGAGGGCAGAAAGGATACGGTTGCTGTTATATCACCTAATAGAACTGCAACAGTAAATGTAGCAAGTGCTACAGATCAATTAGATAATGTTTTATCATTCTTCTCACCAATAACCTCATCATCTTATGTTGTGTTTGATTCAAGTTATCAATACGTTTATGATAGGTTCAATAAAAAGTTTGTTTATATACCTTCATCTAGTGATATTGCTGGATTGATGGTAAGAACAGATAGAGATTCTTTCCCATGGTTCTCACCTGCTGGTACAGCAAGAGGTGGTTTGAACTTCCCCGTGAAACTTGCGTTCAATCCTGGTCAAGACGCTAGAGATAGACTCTATGCAAATAGAATCAACCCTATCATATCACAACCTGGTTCTGGTATAATTCTTTTTGGAGATAAAACAGGATTAGCATTTGAAAGTGCATTCGATAGAATCAACGTAAGAAGACTCTTTATCACTGTAGAGAAAGCGATTGAAAACGCTGCTAAATCAGCACTCTTTGAACTCAATGATGCTGGCACGAGATCTAATTTCGTCAACGTTGTTGAACCATTCCTAAGGGATGTTCAAGCAAAGAGAGGAATTCAAGATTTTCTTCTTATATGTGATGAATCAAATAACACTGCTGATGTTATTGACCGTAATGAGTTTATTGCGGATATATTCATCAAACCAGCACGTTCGATTAACTTTATCGGACTAACATTCGTAGCTACACGCACTGGAGTATCCTTCAGTGAAGTTGTAGGAACTGTGTAATCGGAGACCCCCACAATTATGGCATTAGACAAAAACATTTTTGATATCAGAAATAACACAAGGACCATTGATTCCTTCAAGACTAGACTGGCTCAGGGTGGTGCTCGTCCCAACCTTTTTGAGGTTGAATTAAAGTTTCCAAGCGGAGTAGGAATCTTTGATGACGAAATCGGAGATCTCTCTCATAGAATGATGATCAAAGGTGCTCAATTACCTGCATCAAATATTGCTGAGGTTGTTGTTCCTTTTAGAGGAAGACAACTTAAGGTAGCAGGTGACAGAAGGTTTGATCCTTGGACAATAACAGTGATCAACGATCAAGACTTCAAATTAAGAGAAGCATTTGAACGTTGGGCAAACTTTATAATAAAGGTATCTGATGGATCTGGTACTAAAGAACCCACAAATTACTTTACAGATTGGACTGTCAACCAATTAGGTCGTGCAGCCACAGACCTTAAAACTCGTGGTGAAAACAGTGATGCCAAACTTCCTGTGCTAAGGAGATACAGCATGAAAGGTTGCTGGCCTAGTTCAGTGAGTGCTATTGAGTTGAGTTATGATACTCAAGACACAATTGAAGAATTCCAAGTTACACTTCAGGTGCAATGGTGGGAGGCATACGATGATAATTCTAACGATTCTGTGGTATAATAAATACGGTATATAAAGTAAACTGATATTATGGCAAAACTCTTTGGATTCTCTATAGAAGATGAATCTAAGAAATCTAAAGGCGTAGTCAGTCCTGTACCTCAAAACAATGAGGATGGGGCTGACTATTATCTGTCTACAGGTTTTTACGGTCAATATGTAGATATTGAGGGTGTATTTCGTACAGAGTTTGACATAATAAAAAGATATCGTGATATGGCATTACATCCTGAGTGTGATACTGCCATTGAGCATGTTGTAAACGAAGCAATAGTTTCTGATCAAAATGATTCTCCAGTCGAGATTAATTTAGATAACTTAAGTGTAAGTGAGAATCTCAAAAAAATAGTCAGAGAAGAATTTAAGGGTGTAAAAGATTTGCTTGATTTTGACAGCAAATCTCATGAGATATTTCGTAACTGGTATGTAGATGGTAGATTATATTATCATAAGGTTATTGATACACAAAAACCTGATGAAGGCATTCAAGAATTAAGGTTTATAGATGCTCTCAAAATTAAATTAATGAGAGTTCAACCAAAGAATGAAAAAGGTGCTAAGGGTGCTGAAGGTATTCCTGTATTACCGTACGCAGGCGAGACAACTATAAACAAAGATGCTAAGGTAATAGAATTTTATACGTATTACCCGCAAGGAATGGCACAGAGATATGGATCTGTTGCTGGTAAAGGCATAAGGATTGCTAAGGACTCAATTTGTCATGTGCACTCTGGTCTCGTTGATAGAAATAAAAAACTAACATTATCATACTTACACAAAGCAATCAAGGGTCTCAATCAATTGCGTATGATCGAGGACTCTTTGGTGATCTACAGACTATCAAGAGCACCAGAACGTAGAATATTCTACATTGACGTTGGTAATCTACCTAAAGTAAAGGCAGAACAATACCTACGTGACGTGATGAGTCGTTACAGAAACAAACTCGTCTATGATGCAAACACAGGAGAAATAAAAGATGACAAAAAATTTATGTCAATGCTCGAAGACTTCTGGTTACCCAGAAGAGAAGGAGGACGAGGTACTGAAATCTCTACGTTGCCAGGTGGACAAAATCTTGGAGAACTTACGGACATCGAGTACTTCCAGAAAAAATTATACCGAGCATTAAATGTACCTGAGTCACGTATTGGTGATACTGGTGGATTCAACTTAGGTAGATCATCTGAGATTTTACGTGATGAACTTATGTTTAGTAAGTTTGTTGGTAGGTTGAGAAAAAGATTTAGTGGTCTTTTCTTAGATCTATTGAAAACACAATTAGTTCTAAAAAATATTGTAACTCCAGAAGATTGGTCTAAAATGCGTGAGCATATACAGTTTGACTATGTGTATGATAATCATTTTGCAGAACTTAAGGATCATGAATTAATGACTGAGCGTTTGAATATCATGGTTGCCATTGAACCTTACATCGGCACATACTATTCAAGAGATTATGTCAAACGTAAAGTGTTGCGTCAGACTGATGAGGAGATAGAAGAAATGACACAAGAGATGGAAGAGGAGAATGCGATGGGTGTTGGTCTTCCATTAGAACAACAAAATATGATGTTACAAGCGGGAATAGATGCGGAGATGCCTCCTACAAATGGCAATGGTAATGGTAGTAAAACTAAAAGTAGTAAAAACAATTTAGGTAAATCACCTAAAGATGGTAGTTTAGATGATGCAAAAAATGGCGGACGCACTGAGGCACCTGAAATAAACATCAAGAAAGCCAAGATATAAATAAATACAAGCGTTTTTAATGATTATGGATTCAGCAGAATTAGTCGATATGATTATAGCGGATGCTCCTGCATCGGAGATACAAGATGCTATTAAATCTTTAGCGTATGCCAAATCTGCAGATTTAGTTGATAGAGTTACTCCTGATGTTGCTGCCTCAATTTTTGGTGATGAACCAGAAGAGGGCGATCCCTTACCTGAGGTAGGTGATGGCGAACAACCAGAAGTAGACGCTGAACTTGAACAAGAACCTACAACGGAAACGGAAGAATGAGTGCATCACAACCATTATCATTAGTTACAGACTATGGTGAATTGTCAAGTGCAAATGCCACATCTGCTGTTACCAGTTCTCAAATAATAAAAACTGGTATATTGTATGTTGTTTGTTCAGACGATAAGGCAGCAGGACACATCGCAGTTTGCAATACAGCAAATCAAGCGGGTGTTGGATCGTTCCATGTAGCGAAGGGTGATGATTTTCTTTATAGATATGGACATCCTGCTAATGCACCAGTGTCGGCAATAAGTAAGGCAGCGTCTGCTGTTATTACCATAGATCACACTGATAGTAAAATTCAAGTGGGTGATTTTGTTACGCTGACTGGTTCATCAGTTAGTGCTTACAATAGCACCATTGCACATGTAGAGGTAACTGCTAAATCAAATCCACAACAATGGAATGATTTTAAACAAACTATAACAGTTGACGCAAATACTTCTGCACTAGCAGATTTTACAGGAACAGCAACTTTATCTAAGTCGGTGATTTTTAGACTAGCACCTGAGACATCCTCAGGATGCACATTACACTTAAACGAGGTAGGAGTAGGATGAAATTAATTTCAGAAGAAATTGAATCAGTTGATATTCTTACTGAGGAAAAAAACGGCAAGAAGACTCTCTATATTACAGGACCTTTTTTACAAGCAGAGGTGGTAAATCGCAACAAACGTTGCTATCCCATCAATACCATGATGAAGGAGGTTACAAGATATACAGATGAATTTATATCTAAGGGACGTGCACTAGGAGAACTAGGTCATCCTGATGGACCTCAAATAAATCTTGACCGTGTGTCACATAAGATTGTATCTCTTACACAAGAGGGTAACAATTTTATGGGTAAGGCACAAATCCTATCGACTCCAATGGGAAAAATTGCACAATCACTTTTAGGTGAGGGTGTAAAATTAGGTGTGTCTTCTAGAGGCATGGGATCTATCAGACAACATGAGGGTGTATCTTATGTTGGAGAAGATTTTATGTTAGCGACTGCTGCTGATATAGTGGCGGATCCCTCTGCACCAGATGCTTTTGTAGATGGTGTCATGGAAGGTAAAGAGTGGGTATGGGAGGGTTCTATTTTGCGTGAAAAGCATGTAGAGCAAGTCAAAAAGACGATAAATACGATGGTAGATCAGAGAAAATTAGAGGAACGTAAGCTTGCTTTATTCTCTAAGTTCTTGCAGGATCTATAATTCTATAAATAATAAAAGAAATTCTAAGGAATAACGGACTGGTAAAAATGACCGCACAAAATAGCGAACTACATGAGATGGAGAACCAGGTTACTAAGGGTGCTGCTAAAGCAGACTCCATGCCAACCACTCCAAATTATGTACCCGATGCAGGGGGAACGGGAGTAGAAGACTTAGGAGGTCCTACACCGCAAAATAGTAAACCTGACGATAACAGTAACAAACTGAAAACGCCAGCTGCAAAGTTTGCCCAAACGGGTGATGTTCAGACTAAAGGCACTGCGGGCACAGTTCAACAAGACGGTCCTCTCGGACCAGTTGGCATGAAGTCAACTGGATATGGTAGAGGTGCTAATGAAGAAGTCGAAGCATCTACCGAAGACGAGACAGTATCAGAGGTTCAAGAAATTGACATTGACCTTTCTGATGATGTGAAAGCATTATTTGAAGGCGAGGAACTATCTGAGACATTCCAAGAAAAAGCACGTACAATCTTTGAAGCGACTGTAAAGTCGAAGATTGTGAGCGTAAAAGAATCCCTTGAGGAGGAGTACTCAAAGAGACTTGACGAAGAAGTCTCTGAGTTTAGAACTTATCTTCAAGAGCGAGTAGACGACTACCTCTACTATGTTGCAACAGAGTGGTTAGAAGAGAATGCTCTTCAGGTAGAGTCGGGAATCAGAGGGGAACTCTCTGAATCCTTCATGACTGGCCTAAAAGGTCTCTTTGAAGAACATTATGTACAAATCCCTGAAGAAAAATATGATGTTTTAGAGGCGATGGTCACTAAACTAGATGAAATGGAGAATAAACTAAATGAGCAGATTGATAGCAATGTCGCATTGACTAAGAGACTATCAGTATCTGTATCAGACAACATCCTTGATGAAGCGAGTGCAGGTCTAGCATTATCTCAAAAAGAAAAGCTTGCCGAACTTGCTAAAGGTGTTGAGTTTGAGAGTGAAGAACAATACAGGGAAAAACTCAATACTCTCAGGGAGTCTTACTTCGCTAAGAAACCTGTATCTGAGTCCCAAGAAGTCACTGAGGAGACTTCTATAAACGAGGAAGTCAGTCCAGCAATGGATCGATATCTTCAGGCACTTCATAAGTTCCAATAAATTAAATTCAACCTTACACCCTATAAAGGAAACGCCAAATGTTTAACTCTGGACAACTCCAGAAGAAGTGGCAACCCCTCCTAGAGGCAGAAGGACTTGACAATATCAAGGACAACCATAGGAAAGCGGTTACCGCACAACTTCTAGAAA
>CEUU01038235.1_pt1 | contig 19649 bp, 17 predicted proteins | sample 531321 | NCBI WGS metagenome assembly CEUU01 (sample SAMEA2622658, study PRJEB7988) | marine metagenome | isolation source: saline water (ENVO:00002010), including
TTTTCTTAGCTCGGACAGAAGCAATCTCGCCCTGCAATCTTTCCCATTGACCTGCCGATCCGTACAAAAGAAAGATTTCTCTCAATTCATTTCGCATATTTCTAAGTTCTTCTTTACGAAGATGAGCTTCTATAGCTTCAGCTTCTACACTACTAAACTTACCGAATATACTACTTCCTTTTTTTTCTGCTTTAACATCAAGGTTTGCTTCACCTATTGCCCATTTAGATATATATCCACTAAGACTAGATAGGTCTTTACCTACTTTAATGCCCTTCATAATTACACTATGTGCAGATTTAACGGCGGCAAAAGCTGTTAATGGATCAATCATTAGTGTACCCGTTGCCAAACAAAGTCATCTGTTTCAAAAGCACAGGACTCTATAAACTCTATTGCATCTTCTCTTGTATTAAAATATGTAGCTTCAATAACTACTGTGTAATTTTTTCTTTTGTGTTTAATTACTTTATAATTTAATTTTACATTTTCCATGATAATAGACTCAATATAACAGTTACCATTATACCTATAATAGTAGCTGATGAACCCCAGATCAATAGTTCAAGTCTTTTGATACGATACTCTAATCCTTTGATTGCACTCTTTGTCATCTCTCTATACACGACACATTCACGCTCGTGAGCCTCCATCTCAGAAGCTATTGCTTTGAGAGAGCGGGTGTCCATTTACGAAATGTCCAAGAAATATGCTTGTTGTTCTTCAGATATATTAGTCCATTTTGCTTTTACAGCTTTAACTCCGGTAGCATTGGACTTGGTAAAATTAGTTTCATTAGCACCATTGTAGCTAGTTTTATACCCATCAGAAAAAGATACATAGGTTTTACCATCTATTTCACCCCACCACCAAACTTGTTTTTGGTGCCAATCATTGTCTGTTTGTTTGTCTGTCCAATCTTCAGACGCTTTCATTGATTCAGGGTGTTTAATATCAATCATTTTTTCTGTTGTATGATATAATTTCATTACATTCTCCTATGGTCTAAGTCTATGCCAACCATTATAATTAGTGTTAACAGTTGAGCCTAAATTATAATAATAGTTATTACCATAGCCATATACTGTTCCATCAGATGCACGAACATAATGCGACCAATAACCACTATAGTAATGACCTACTGATATAAAATCTTCTACTGAAACATCTGTATTACCTATATAACTAGAGCCTGATGATAATGTATGATTCCAAGGCGACGGATATAAGAATCCACCATAAAAACTTGTAGCACTTGTAGTAGTTTGATAAAAATGTGCCGAAGAATGATATCCCCACAACCATAAACGACCCTGTGTATCTAAGCCATACCACCCCGGAGCATTATATCCACTTGTTCTCATTGGAAAACAAGCCTTCATTGTTGTTGATGGAAATACTAATGCAGTTTTACTAATTGTACCATCAGCACTTGAGTTAACTGTATAGTGTTGATATGTATCAAATGAAGCAGTAGAAGGTATATTAACACCTGTAGTAGCTGATGTATTTCCTTGTAAACAAGCACCATAAGTGTTATATCCAACCATTCTAAAACCGTTACCTGTATTATTAGCTACTGTTAGGTGGTACATATCACCCGGGCCATCTGTAGTATTTGCATTACTTGAGTCTGAATCACCTAACCAAAGCACGGCTGATGATGTTGTTGCATTACCTGTTACCTGTACAGCACTAAAGTTTTCTGATCCTCCAATTTGTTGAAACGCTGATTGATTTGTTGTATTACCAATACCTAACTGACCATTGCCATTATAACCAATACCAAAAGTATCACCATTTGCTTGTATAACATACCCTTGTGCGGCTACTCCAGAGTTGTAATATCCCGTACAATGCAATTCAGCTTGTTCAACATTACTTACTCCTGTTAATTGTGCAAATGCTGTACGGGAAGATCCACCACCTACACCATTTGTATCACTACCACAATGAAATAAATTCCCACTTCCATCTACAACCCAAGTACAATATACACCTGCGGATATCATTTTGACATTTGATATACCTGTAATTACTGTAGGTACACTTCTATTATTACTTGTACCATCTCCTAATTGTCCTTGACCATTATGACCAAATGCCATAACTCTGCCGTCGTGTAAGATAACAAATACTCTTATTGATCCACTAAATTGATAGCCTCCAAACCAATTTGGCACGATACAAGCAATTTCACAAGTAACACTATTGTTAGTTGCATCAGGCCCAAAGTATGGATTCTTTACCCACTGATATCTATCTACTGTATCTCCCAATCCTAATTCACCACTACCATTTTCTCCTGTAACAAACATATTGCCTTTGTTGGTTAATGCCCAAGAAGACCCACCTTTGTTCCATATACGAACAAAGTATTCTCCACTCTTTAATCCACCAAATTCCATAGACATTTTACTTTTAAGCACAACATTATCTACTGCACCATTACCTACAGGTGCGGCACTATAATAGTTATATCCTCTTACTAATGGTTCGTAGTTACCATTTAAATAGCAAAGAGAAGGTGTATTTACATGCATATCGTTTCTTGCTCTTTTAACAGGGCCACATTCCGGATTTGGCATACCATCATAAGGTATCCAATCTGCACTTGCACCTGACTTACCATTGTATTCTGCTAACCAAGGTCTTTTACCATCTGTACCTGCATCAGTAGTCGCTTTAAATGTATTAGCATATAAAGGAACATTACTGCCTAAAATATCTACTTGATAAAAAGCATCAGAGTTTGACCAATTAACTGACGATCCACTTGCTTTTAAAATTTGTCCTGTTGTACCTATAGGAAGGCGTTGTTCGTTTGATCCGTCGTGTGTAAGTAAATCACCTGCAGTAGTTAATGTACCTGTACCCTGTGCCATTAAATTCCAATGTGTACTATTGGAAGATGACGGCGCACCTGCATTTGTTCCTGTCTTAGAAGTGCTATTTACATAGACCCAAGATGAACCAGAATGCTCTACAACATCATCTGCTTCGTATGTATTACTCGTAGAGAATGCACCTCTCCAAGTAAATTTTATTTTTCCTAAATCAACTGTTGCCATTTTTCTACCTCCTTTATGGCATATTTATTAGCAAATGTCCACTACTGTCAATACTCATAAAAATTGAGCCTGTTGCAAAGAAAAATGTATCATAGTCTGAAACCTTTAGATTCTCTGAACCTCCCACTAATGTATGCTCTTGAGTTGCTATGATTCTACCTGTTGAATCAGTAGTTCTTTTAAGTCCAAAAAACTTACTTGCTATAGTAGAAATTGCACCGACCTGTGCATTAATTGCTTCTTTTGTACGAAGAGGTGTCATACCTTTCGTGTTTTCTGTACCTGCCTCTGCTTCAGATTGACTTGCTATTGATAAGAAAATACCATCAGAACCATCTGCACCGGCAGGGCCTTGTGTACCATCAGAACCTCTAGGTATTGTTAAATCTAGAACTCCTGTAGTAGCATCATATGTTGAAGTTGCACTTGTACCTGCATCACCTGTAGAAACATTTACTGTTTGTACACCTTGTGCAGATTGAGCAATAACATTACCATTAGAATCAAAAGCTAGAGTTTTACTTGCTCTGCTTGTTTTTGCAGGTAATGTAAGCGTTGCATCATCATCATAATCTAGTAATTTAATAGAACGGCTATGTATTTTATCTTGATCAGCAAATATAGCTACAGCTTTGTCTAACTCTGTATTTAGTGCAGTTACATCAAAAGCACCATTGACAGGAAAATCTGTAGTTCTTTCTATTAATATATCTCTTAATACAACTATTTTTTGTCCTGCAGTATGACCTGCGCCGAAAGTTATTGTAGCACCCGTACCAAACTCATATGCACTATCGCTTGACGAATTAGTAGCTGTAACTTTGTATTGTACATTTGTTGTAGGATTTACATTGTATGTAGCTAAAGTACCATCTACATAAACTTTAAGATCATCTATAGCAAAAAACTCAAAAGTAATAGTATAGGTTGTTTGACTAGCCGTAGCTGTAAACTCGTGCCTTGGATTATTCTGTGTTGACGCTATTGTCATTCTATACCTGCCAAACTATTATATGTTTTTTTAAATGTATCATCCCATAACCACAAACTGTTGTATGGTAACATTCGCCTAAAGATAGCATGTCTTTCACGATTTGACAAATCTGAGTCAGTAAAAGCCTGATGTAAATCTATTAACATAGATGGTGCCGCACCTGATATTTCTCCCCAAGCATCTCTTTCTGTTGGACTTCCAAATCTATTATCTAAACCTACCATAGGTCTTAAGCCATATGAATTATCAAAAAATCCACCAGATATAGTTTCTACCATAAAATTCATATCTCCTGCTAAAGATAATATTCCTGATAATTCTACGGCTCGTACAATTTTTTCTCCAAATGGTTTATCTTCATATAAATCTCCGCTTTTTAATCTATCAGCTACCATACCAAATGTAACTAAAGCTAATCCTCCTGTAATTGCAGGACTAACACCATCTCTATTTTGCACTAAGTTTGTTGTCAATCTCTTTACAGAAGATATGCCATATGAGTAAAACTGCAAAATAAGTGCTAACCATGCATTATTAATTTTACCTCCAAGATCACTTTTTTGAAAACCCAAGAATCGCATTAAAGGATTGTCTAACATTTGTGCAATTCCTTCATCATTGATTCTAATAACACCTTGCATCATATTTGGTCTATCTGCTACATTTGGTGTAATAATTGTTCTTTGAATATCAGCAAATACTGCATTAGCTAATGCTCGCCTTGCTTCAATACCACCTCTACGACTTGCCCAAGCATTAGTATTAGCTAATATCTGATCGCCATTTTTTTGAAAAGGCATACTAGCTATAGTTTCTGCCATATTTTCATCAATACCAAAAGACGCTAATCTTCTTTTACCTAATCTATCTAATTGACCTGCAGATAGTTTTATACAATCTTCCATAAATCTGTGCATACTTGTAAGACCTACAAATTCTTTAAGAATATGTGTCCACGGCGTTAAACCATTTAACATAAAGAAAGCGTTTTGTGGTCGTTCTAGCCATTGTCCAATATATTTATCAAACCAACCTTGTTTATTTTTTCTGCTGTTTGTAATACCACCATCATACATAAATCTTCTCATATAGTTTTGAAGAGTCATTTCAGATACAGGTGCAAGATATTGCAAATCTTTAAGATTACTTTTTCGTAGATTATCCATACCTTTTAAAAAAGGCTCAATATTACCTTTCATTATAGATCCAAACCCTTGTGTCATTATTGGTCTAGCTAATTCAGGTATAGCACTATATACAACTCTACCCATATACGCTAAAGATGCCCAATTCTTCATAGCTTGTGCAGAACGGACACCAAATGTAGTAGGATCGGCAGAATATAATGTGCCTAATATTTTATCTTTTTCATCTATAAAAGCATTAATGATTGCCGCTCTATCAGTATCTTTCACATTTTGTAATATTAAATCAATTTCTGTTCGTGTAAGAAAATCATTTAAATGAGTATCACCAAACTTTTTTGCTAATTCTACTGCAGGTGCAACACGCTGTGAGTATGAACGAAGCAAAAAGGCGGCGTCTGTTTCAATAAAATCTAATACTTCTTTGTTAGGTATTTTTAAAGTTCTTACTAATAATGGTCTTGCACCTACTTTATATCTACCATCAAGGTCAAAACCATATCCTGCTATACCTTCACCATCTTGCCATCTTGCTTCATTTTCTGTAATTTGATTAAAATAAAATTCTACTTCTGCATCTACAATACTTGAATGTGCATTTTGTCTATATACTATTCGTTCTGCATCTGTCATAGCAAAAGAGTTACGAATCTCAATATAACCTTCTCGTGAATGTGAGTCTGCTAGTTGTTCTTCTATGTTTCTACGAAGTATTTCTTTAAACTCATCTTCATTTTCTAATATAGCATCTCGTTTCCAAATTCTATGCAAATATGTTTCGTCTGCCCAATATGGTCTGTCCGATTGAAATACAACTTGTTGTCTTGAATAAAACTCAGTTTCGTCTTTAAGTCGTTTATACATAGTTTCTAGTCGTTTGGCATTATCTTCACCAAGTCTATCTATGTTTATTTGTTCTACAACCAAATCTCCATCATCATCAAGATACCCTAATTCTTGTCTAATGCGATTCATATGAAATTGTTTCTTTTTTATTAATTGTAAATAACTTTGGTTATTTGCATACATTCCATTTTCAGCTAATTGATCATCATAAAACTTTGTTATTTTTTTATATACTTGCGCTGATCTTCTTAAATTGTCTAAAACTGCATCAGTAACTTGATTAGTCAATGAGTCAGGATCAACAACATATCTACCTAATAATTCACTATATTGTTTAAAATCCATTTCATCTGATACACCTCTTGCATTTCTAGTAAATCTATCTTGTACATTATTTACAAATGCTTTTGTCGCTTTTGCTGTCTTAACTAATTCAGTTTTAAATATACCCATTTCTGCATCAGCACCTGTTAATGATAAAAAATTATTTTCAATTTCTCGTAACCCTGCAACAATTTCTGCATTATGTCTTGTACCTACAGCAGTAACTACAGATTCAGGTGTTGCTTTAAATAGATCATTAATTTTATTTACTGTTGCATAATCACCACTTAGCTCAATCATTTTTACTATTATTTCATTTGCAAGTTTTTGGTCTTGCACTTTTTTACCAACAGTATTTAGTACCATAGAAGCATTTGTCCAATTTGGTAACATACCTAATAACTCATTAGTATCTGTAGTAGCTAAATAATATGACTCAATTTTAGTATCTTTTATAACAGCTTTGTTTAATCTTTTTTCATAATCTAGTGTAGATTCATCTCTTGCTTTTTTAAACTTTGGGTAGACAGCTTTGTAAATAGCTTTTTTAATATTATAATTAACCCAATCATTAGCCGATTTAAAAAAGTTATCACCTACTCTAATTCCCAATCGTTCTTGTAAATACTGCAAATGTTTTCTCGTAATAAATTGTCCTTTTGCAACTACAAAATCAACACTAACTTGTGGCGATCCATCTACTATTTGATAACTTGCTATTTCTGTATTTAATCTAAAATTATCGCTTACAGCACCTGTAGCTTCAGCACGAGTTGTGTCTTGTAATATTTTTGTTTGACCTGTTTCACTTACACTACGCTCAACATCTTGTAATCTTATACTTGCACTTCTTACTCTTGCTGTTCTTCTTGGTGATGACCCACGAACAGTTCCATATGGTCTTACTCTACGATTTTGTGGATCTCTTCTGTTTTTAATTACTACTCCGGGAGAGTTTGATTTAAAATTAAATATTACATCAACATCATCATAGTTTATTCCATTGTCTATAGCGTCTATAATTTGATTTGCATCTTCAACAGTTGCATTAATTGTTCTGTCAGCTAGTATTCTTCGTGCAACTTGTTCTCCTAAAGTTTCTGTCATTCTTCCATATATACCACCAAACAAACCACTTACACCAAATGCAAATCCGATATTACCAACACTCTCACCTATAGTAGATGTAGGATCAAGAGCAGAGCGAACAACCTCTGTACCTGCAACTATTCCTGCACCTGCTCCACCTGCTTTAACTGAACCTCTAAAAAAGCCTAATCCCTTTGCTAGTGGTATTGGGATTAATGTAGTTGGATCAAAGGCGGCGGCAACAAATCCCGGTAGCAATCTATCGCCATAATCTAATCTATCTTTAATTACTATGTTTTTATCAATACGCTCTATTATAGCTTCCATATGTTTTCTATTACGAACATTAAAGAATGAGCGTTTATAAGGTCTGTAGCGTGAAGGTACATCCCTATCAAAATCTATATCTTCTCGTGGCTCATCAAGATATGACCTATCTTGATTAAAAAACATATCAAGTTCACCAAGATAACTTGTTGCCATATGGTCAGTTACATCTTGAAAAAATGTATTTCTAATTCGCATAGGGCGTCGTGAACCTGTAAACTTTGGTTCAACTTTTTGAAACATATGTTTTTGCAACTCACTTTGTTGCTGTGGTTCTAATTGTAAATTATTTAATTTTTCAAATTTTTCCATATTATTTTATTAGTTCTGGACTTCTTACATTAAGTATATCTTCTAATCGTCTACGATATTCTTTATCCTGCATACCTTTTCTTTTTAATTGTCCTTCGGTATATATCATTGATAAATTAAGTTTTCTTTTATATTCTAAATTAGCAAATGGATATACTACAATTACTTCTTGTGTATCTTTATTTATCAATGGCTCTTTAAACCCATTAGAATTTTTAATTATTAAATAAGGAACTTTAGATATATCATTTAATGGTATAGTTTCATCACCTGCAAACATTAAACTAAGTCCATCAGAATCAACCCCAAGACCTCTTTTAATAGCTTTTTCTCGTTCATTTTCTGTTGCAAAATATCCATCATTTTCTACAACTTCCATAACATATTTAACTATTTCATTATATCCATCTGGTATTCCTGCATTTTTCATAATTTTTTTGTTAATAGGATAACGAACTGCAACACCTTTTTTGTCGTTTGCAAATTGACTATTACTTACTTGTATATCACTTACGCCATAATAATTTTGCGACATACTATCAAATCGTTTTTCAAAATAATCTTTAGCGTGGCTTTCTTTATAACCATCTATTCCTGCATTTACTTTAAATCCTGCATGTAATAAATTTATTTCCATTTCTGGTGGCTCTGCTCCAAATTTATCTTTAAATTTACTTCGTATTACATTTAATATATCTCGGACAGGATCTGTACCATCTGTAGTTTGTAAACCTACTGCTTGTTGTTTTTGTGCTATTTCTACATTAAATTCTTCAGCACGAAGTCTATTTCTTGTTTCTTCTGTTATTGTTCCAAATAATGCTTTATCTCTTATTATTTGATTTAATAAATATTCTGCATCTCGCAAATCTCCTCTTGGGTTATGACCAAAAAACATAAAATCAGGTCTACCATATTTAGGTCTATCAAGCACACCTTGTATGTAATCTAAAACTCCACCTGCTTTTTCTGTATTATTTAATAATATTTTCATTTGATTTTTAAGCATAGTACCTAGTTCTGCTGTATTATGCTCTCCTAATCTACTTAATGCTATAACTGTCTTAGCTATATCTAGACCCCGATTTAAGTCTGAACCTAAATAAAAACGAGCATTTGGATCACCTGAAAATTGTTGTACAAATTTATTAGCATTATCAGGACTGTCTGTTATATCTTTAGCTACCTCTGACAATGAAGAATTAAATAAATTACCATCTGTTTCTCCTTGTATTGCACTTGATAAATTTTGTTCAAAACTAACTTCTGAACTCATTTTGTTAAACCCTGTTATCTTTGCACTAAGAGCGTCATTGATAATATTTTGTCCTGCTGTACTTAATTCGCCGACAGCATCAACAAAAGTTTTATTATCTAACATTACAGTATTGCCATCTTTATCTGTTATAGGCACTTTTGCATAAACACCATCTAATAAATATTTTATGTTTTCTGCATTAGTTTGTAGTCTAGCAATTCCTACAGATGTTTCATCAAACATATCTACAGGATCTAAATATTTACTCATAGCTTTAGTAAATGCACTTAAATCTTGATACGATTGTTTTACAACCTTACCTTCTATTCGTGCTGTTTCTGATAACGGAGAATACAAATCTACAATTTGATTTATTTCTGCTATTTCTCCTTCTATTGACAAACCTGTTGTTACTTTAGATTGAATTGTATTTTGCAATCTTTTTAAATCTTCTGTGTAAGATAAATCATTTTGAGCATCTGTTTGTTTGTTAAGAGCATATTGTACATCTTTTTCACCACCTACAGTTAATCTGTTAATAGTAGGTAGTATAAGATTAAATAATTCATCACCTGTTTCTTTTCTAATTTGCTCAGATATTACATCAACAAAAGGTTTAATTTCATCTGACGATCCTTGATTAGCTAATATAGATTGTTTTTTCTCATCTATTAATTGTGCTAAATCAGTTTGTATTTCATTTTTTACACGAAACACATACAGTTCATTTTGTTTTGCTTGTTTTTCTGGATTCCACCATATATTAAGTGGTTTAGGAATATTAAATTTTGTGGTAGTTACTTCTTTTCCATTCTTGTCATATGATACAATTTTGTCAGTAGTTATCTTAAATTCTTTATTATAGTTATCTGCATATACATCATCTACTGCTAACTGCAAATCTTTGAAACCTTGACTTAGTTGTTGTGTTGCTTCTGCCCAAGCATCAGCAGTAAGACCTGCCTGTCTTGCCGCTTCTTTTGCACCTTTTGGCTCAACAACACCAAGTGTATTTACTAAATTAGTTGTTAATCTTTCTCTTCGTACTGCCATATTATTACTTAAGTAAAGAAATTACCCTTTGCCCCTTGTGCCGCTCTAACTAAATCACCACCTGCACTTGCAAGATTACCATACATTCCATACCTTGCCGCCGTCTGTCTTGCTTTAAATCCTGATGCTGATGCCTGTGCCGCCATACTTGTTTGTTGTGCCGCTCTTTGTGAAGAAACTACATCAGCAAGTCCATTAACTTGTAATCTACGAATATCTTGTTTTACTGTTTTTTTACTAGCTTTAAAGAAAGCACCAAAACTTGGTGAGTCTAAATCTACATTACCTGCCGCTAAAGCAACTTTATTAGATTTCATATTTCTAAGATAATCTCGTTTTCTGTCATTAATTTTTTGTTGCATAGCTAACATAGCCTGTTTTGCATTTTCTTCTTCTTGGCGTCTTTGCATTTCATAAGCCATCTGTTCATAATTTTGTTGTTGTCTTAAACTTTTTTGTTGTTGAAAATATCCAACTACACTAAAAGCTGTACTAATTGCACTAAAGACTGCCCCGACTGCATTACACATTAAAACATTACCTCTGTTGTTATTGCTAATATTCTAAATGGTACAGGTACAGTTTGTGTTATTTGTACATTTGGGGTTTGTGTATAGCCAAGTGTATGTACATCTTTCTTTCCTGTGTAACCTACCATTTGTAAACCATTATCATTAAGTAATAAGTCATTTCCGTTAATTTGTAAATTATATGTTTTAGATAATTCTAACACAGTTTTTCCAATTTTTCTTGGATATCCATATGTTGAGCCTAAACCTCTAATTGCAGTAGCTGAATCAACAGGCAAAGTTTCTATATCTATTGTGTAGTTTAAACCTATATCACAAGCTGATGCAGGTAGTTGAAAGTTTGCATTACCATTAGAATCTACTGTAGCAGAGCCATAATATCGTATATCATCATCTTCTGTTGAACCTGATGTTGCATGTACTATTTTGCCTCGTAAATCCGGATCGGCATTTAAACCTGTAAATACTCTACTTGTTGTAAATATTACACTTGCATTGTCAGATGCTGAAACATTAACATCAACAACTATTGTGTATTCTCCTGATACGCCTGTAGATGCTACACTTTGTATTTTGCAGGATGTACTGTTTACAGTAAATTCTTCTCCTGTTGTAGGTACATTAACAAATCCATCTAATATTAATTGTCTTTGGTTACTAACTGTGCCATTTACTAATATCGTGCCGTGTGGTTGATATGACGAAGAAAGTATTTTTGTAACTGAACAATCAGTAGGTATAGCAAATTGAGAATTAGATACTTGTTCTAAATAATATTTTGTAGCACTATTTACTGTTCGTTTAGTAACAATATATAAAAAGTTAGTTAATCCTGTAGCAGAAATGTATGTGCCATCTGTTTCCCATATTGTCCATCCTGCTAATTTTTCTTGTCTTTGCGCCGAAAATACAGCAAGTGTACCATCTCCATTGATAAACATCATAAATTGTTCAGTTCTTTTACCACTAGCTTTAAGTATTGCAGAGTCTTGTGGGTTGTTAATAGCGTGTGGTGAAATAAATGTTAAAACTGTAGGTACATAATCTTCTGTTGCTGTATTGTAAAAAAATTCTCTTACTGTTTTACCATTTGGTTGAACAAAGATTGCCGCTCCATCAAATAATCTTGGCATACATACTTGTGTGCAACCTAAATTAGATTGTCTTTCTATTCGCAAATCTGTTGGTGTTAATGGTTTGCCAACCTGTGGCTTAAGATAAAACTCACCTGTACTTGTAAATATCTCTAAATGTTTACCTGCTACAATATGTCTAATTTCATTAATTTGATCAGATGAAATAGATATTTGTATGCTATCTGTATCTTCTGCTTCACCCACATCAAAATTAAAAAATTCAGAAGTTTTACTACCTGCTATAAAATCTGCTATTGCTCCACCTGCAAAAAATAATCTTTGTTGATGAAACTTACAAGTAGATGGAAAGCCATTGTATGCACTATATACTTGTTCATCCCATTGTCTTGTAGGAGGATGTCCTATTACTCTCATATTTGTACCACCACCATCTGCAGAATCACCACCGGTATCACTATTCTGCGCAGTATATGTATATCGGTCATCATCTAACACAGTAATAGTAAATGTGCCATTTAGGTTTGTCGCAGAAAGTCCATTGCCATCTTCATTAAGAATAGACTCAGCACCTTCTATTGTAATACTTGCACCTGTAGCAAATCCGTGAGCAGGATGTAATACAGTTATTGTTGAACTACCTTCTTCACTTTTTAAAGGATCGTCATCAAGTTCAATTCTTATATCTTTCATAAGTGTGCCTACAGCTTCTGTTGAACTTGTTACAGAAGTAATTTCTAGTTCTGATCCGTGATATCTTACTCTTGTGCCTACCATTCCAGATTCAAAGTAAGCGGCACTTGTTACTAAATTAACATTTGTTTGTGCTGTAGTTTGATCTATATCTAAAGTAATTTCATCATCAGCAAATTTAAAATATGGTTGATAAACTTCATCATTGTTTGTACTTACTTTAAAAGCAAAAGCATCAAGAAAAAAAGAAGTAGCACTTGTTCTTTTTATAATTTGAGGCACAAAGTTTTTGTGTGTAACAATCATAGTATCAGCTTGTTGTGTAAATGTAAGCTCATACAATATCGTGCTTGTCCACGGACAGCTTGTAAAACTTTGTAGTAATGTACCATTTGATGAAAAAATTTTAAGTTTAGTGTTTTGAAAAGCTATAAGATATTCTTGGTTTTCACTAAATATAAAATGTTCTAATCTAGTTTCTTCACCAAGATCATATCTAAATACTGTGCCTTGCCTTCTTTCTATCGGGCCTTGATTTAAACAGAATACATTTCTAGCTTTTTTTAATGATTGTTGATAAGCATCAATATCGTTACGAGTAATAAATGTTTCATCTACTTCGCCACGAGTAAAACTATTCTGGTGAGTTCTTTGTATAGCCATATAACATTCTAACTATCTGGAACAACTGCTCTTACTCCACTTGCAGTTGCCCTATTTCGTACTTCTATTAATAAACTTGTATTTAGCTTTCTGCTAGTTTGTGTTTGTGATTCCATACTACGAGCAACAACAAGTTGTTGTCTTGCTCTTTTTTCATATAATAAAGATAGCTGATCGTTCCTAGCTATAGCACCTGCAAATAAACTTGCTAATTCAAATACAAGTGCTTGTGTAAAATAATCTGGAAATTCTTTTTCGTGTGGTTGATATGTATAATGTAAAACAACAACATCATTCTGTCCTGTATTTGTGTAAAGAAACTCATTGTATCTGTCATATTGTATTACATTATCTGACACAGTAGCTGTATGTATTAGAATAGTATCATTAGGTATTTGATATGCTGAATCCCATTTGTCTAGTGGGTCAGTTGTTACTTTTGTAAGCTGTTCTTGTTTTGTTGCAAATCGCCATCTTGCTTTTGTAAGCATTGCTCTTAATGTTGTTTCATATAATTGATTAGCAACTTTACTTTCAACTGTATTGTCAGTAAATGATGCTATCAAATTTGCACCAATTAAAACTAAACCTTGATTACATATATCTATTTTACTTACCATAATTAAAATATCGGGGGAGTTTCCTCCCCCAATACCCTATGTACCATTAATACAAGTAACTGTAGCCGCCGCTGTTGCACTTGATACAACAAGGACATCTACTGTTCTTGTGCCACCGGTTGACCCAACAGTAATGATAATATCATTCTGATGTAGCTGATTAGTGGCATTGTTAAAATATCCTGATCCCGCAATAGTACCTACGGCATCTGCAGAATTGTAGAGAAATACATTTTGATCTCCACCACCTGCAATCTTTTTTAAGTTTGCTTGAGTAAAAGCCATAATTTATCTCCCTATTCTGTTATTTGACATTCAATCGCACCTTCATTGTCAATCATCACAGCACCCATAGACATATATGAAGTGATAAGATTACTGACCTTTTCAGGAATGTAGTTTACTTCTGTTCTAATATCAGAACCCATAGCAAGGCCAACAGATGATCTGTGCCAAGCGTGGCAATCTCTAGTAGAACCAGAGAGTGATAACCCAGAGAATGAGAACCATAAGAATCCTAACCATCTCTTAGCCGTCATACCACCTGAATATGGTAATTCCTTTTCACCGATATATTCTGCTCTTGAGAATTGGTCAATTTGTAATAAATCTGCCCAACCTGCTGAAGAAACAACAAAATATCTTTGTCCATCATCAGGAATATCAGCTGTACCAAAGTTTTCGTAAACTGTTAACGCCTTTGCAAGAGTTAATCCTGCAGAGCCGTGTACGACATTGTTACTATTTGTGCCTGCATCTAGCACATCAACAATAAGTTGATCTGTTTTTCTACCTAGAGCGGCGGCTGAAGATTGAGAAAGAACTTGTCTTTCATCAATATTAGTTTTCAACTCATCTAATCTATCAACGAAATCCGCCGCATAGAAATCAGATAGAGTTACATCAACTGTATTGTGAGTTATTTCCATAGTTGGAACATTGGCGTGTCTTGATTTCTCAGTTGCACTACCTTTGCCCACCTTTTGGAATCTCGCTTGATTGCCTTTTACATTATTAAGCTGTCTTACTGTATTCCTCAGTTTTGAACCCATACGCTGATACGCCATATGGACTTCTGATTCAAACTGCTTAATAAAGGCAGTAGTAATGGAAGTTGCCATAACTATCTCCTATAAAGTTAATATTACAGTTTATGAATTGTCCTTAGATTTCTGATTACGGGTTGTCCAACGAGGGCCACACACATCATCTATGGGTTCACCTTTAAAACCTTTCGGCTCTAAATAAAAATACTTCATTTTTACATTTTTGACAAGTACCTCTTGTTTATCTACTGTAAATCCCATATATTGCACCCATCTTAATGTTGTCTTTTGTTCAGCTGTAGCAAAGTTACAAAGAAAATCATAATGACTTGCTACATATTCAAATACTCTTTTTTGATTTCTTAGATAATGCCAAGATTTAAAAGGTTCATCAGTTGATAACCACCAAGCGGCGGCTTTTTTAGGTGTTTTATAATACGGACAACACCCAAACATTGCTATTACTTTATGGTCTGCACTATAAACAGAAAAGGTAAATGTGTTGGGTCTATTCGCACGAAACGGATATAACAAAGACCATAATGGATCACGACCTGTAAGTGCTAATTCGTATTTATCAAGTTGCCTTAGATTAGGTGCTAACTCAAAGCAGTCATCAGGAACTGCTATATCCATATACATTATCTATATAACCTAGCAAAGGCATCATCTACTCTTTTAACAAAAGAGTCATCTCTTTCTCTTGGATCAAAGTATCTAGGGTCTTTCATCATAGACCTTACATCTTCTAAAGTTAGTTTGTTTACTGGTTCTGTTTGTACAGAAGATTCTATATTTTGGCGTTGCATTGCCATCATTCTTTCTATAACTTCAATACCTTCTGCCGTTTGCCCTAATGTGCTAGAAATAAGTTCTGATTGATCTGGTGAAAAAGATGTAGATACAAAGCTATCTACCGCATCTAATCGTGCATTTGCATTCTCTCCAAGTCTTTGTAATTCTGCATCATAGTCAGGAACATTATTCAAAAAATTATCTATATACTTGTTTACACCATCTTCATACATTTCTTGTGTATAAGCATTTTCAGAACAATGTTGATTCCACCAATCAAACATAGGATTTTCTACTACCATTGTTTCAGTAACTCCTTCTGGTAATGGTGGTAATTCGTATTCTTCGGGTGCTTCGCTTATAGCTTCCTCAGATAACTCATCAATAATTTCATCCCTAAGTTCATCTTTTTTTCCTCCAACAAACTTTTCTAATTCAACATATCCTTTTTCCAATTCTTCGTGTGAGTTAAATTTACCTAAAATTGGTGGTTCTTCATAGTCTTGTTCTTCACCTGTATCTTGTTGTAGTTCTTGTTCATCTACAACAGGTTGTTCCTCTGTCTGTGGTTGAGGTTGAGGGTCTGCTTGTGGTTGTGTTTCTTCTGCTTGTGTATTTTCAATATCATCTGACATCTTTTTTCTCCTGTACTATTCGTTGACTTCTGCCTTTATTGACACGCCGTTGAATTAACCCAACTATATATCGCTGTCCTTCTAAGTGTCTTAATGCAGAGTCTGATATTTCTGAACCTGCAACGGACTCAATAGTAATTTGTTTTAGATATCTTAGTATTTCTTGTGCATTATCAAGTTTAAATACACTTTCAAAAAGAGTATTCAACAGTTGTTCCTGTTGTGTATCTCGTTCAAAGTTATCTAATCCCAATATACGATTAGGCTTTGTTTGTTTCATACTACATTTATAAACATTAATTTATAAGAAATCAACTATAGACTTTTTGAGTTGCTTCAAGAACATCTTTTGGTGACATTCCTGCCTGTTGTCCTGTCTGCATTATTTGTCCTATTTGTTGTGCCGCTTCTTGCATTTCTTCATCTGATCTAATTAATTCTTCAGGAACTCCAAGTTTTTTAGCTACAAACTTAGCTAATTCTTGTTGTTTAATAAGTACATTAGATAACTGTGGGCCAAGTCTTGCTTGTAATAAAGCAACAAATCTATCAATAGTTGCAATATCTTGTTGATTTTGTGCCTGTGCTAATGGAGATGATGATTTAACTTTTATTTCTCTACCATTTATTACAGGTATTTTAATTCTGCCTTGTTTCTTTAATATATATACTACTCTTTGAAGTACAGGTGTTACTAATTCTGCTTGTAATCTACCAAACGCCGCTCCTATTTGACGAGAAAGGTCTGCCATTCTTTCTGCTACTTCTGTGGCTGACATTGGTGTTTTTTGATTTGGTTGTCCAAGCATATCATTATACAATGCTTTTTTAATATTTGCTCTCATATCTTTTACAACTAAATCAGATACTTGAAAATTTCCTGCAGGTTGTACAGGTGTTAAACCACTACTACCAACTGCTTTTGGTATAATTGTTCCGGGTATTAATTGTATATTATCTACATTGATTACACCATCATCTTCTACTTGATACATACCAGAAATTGCCATTTGTGCATTCTCAAGTATTAATTCAATAACCAAGTTTGCTGTTTTAATTGCAGGTAAAGCTAATTGAAGTGGGCCTCTTCCATATACTTCTCCTGCACATTTACTCCATCTATAAACAATAAATGGATTTGAACCAACACCTTTAAATGTATCTTCAAATAACTCAGCTTGATACATTTCAGATATAACACAAAATTTGTATATTTCGTTTTTTGTATCATCATAATCTCTATAAACAACTTCAATGACTTTACAATCTTTCTCTGGATTATTCATCATATCTTCTTTCATTCTTTCAGGTAAAACTGCTTTCGGATAAGCTACAAGTAATTGTTTGAATTTTATTAATCGTTCTCTGAATACATGGTCAATCTTGTCATCATAACCCGCATCTAATAAAACTTGTGGTAAAGGTATTGATTTAAATCTAACAGGTTGAATAGCATCTCCTTCTTCAACAAGCAAGATTCCTGTACCTACAGCACAATCTAAAAAAGTTTCGTGTACTTCTTGTGAAAAATTTGAGTTCTGTAATACTTCAAAAACATACTCTGTTACAGTATCTAATACTTCATTAACATCTTTTTGATCTTCTTTTGGTATTTCTGAACCTGCAACAAAATCTGCCCATCTTGCATAGTTTGGCACTATGCCTGATTGTAGTCGTGATGCAAATTCTTGCACACCAACAACAGCAGTTTCATCAAATATTCGTTCACTTCTTCTCTTAGCTATACTTTCTGAATAAAAAGATTCTCTTTGTGGTAAAGCATATTCATAACAATCTTCAAAAATAGGATTCCATTGATCCTTGATTGCTTTAGCTTTTCTGTATCTAGCCAATACTTGATTTACTTTTGAAGCAGATAAATCTACTGCAACTTGTGGTTTAACATCTATAACCATTTATACTCCGAGAGTATTCTTAGTTTGCAACTCACCTGAAACCATAAACCCTTGTCCTCCTTTTCTACCAGAGAGCAATGATCTTCTACCCCTTTTCCCTGACAAAGCGGCAACACTTTCTTGATATTGCTCATCTTTTAGCTTTGCTTTTTCAGCAAGTTCGTTTTGACGAGCTTCTATTCTTTGTTGTCGCAATGTTTTTTCATAAGGACTAGGTGGTGGTGGTGGTGGTGGACTATAACCTCCTCCTCCTCCGCACATAGTTTACCTCCTTCTTTCATAGATGTTTTTAGCTTGACCACTAAATACATCAAAATTTCTTTTTGCTATTATAGGTTTACTATATTTAGTGCCGAATGTCAAAGTTCTACCTTCACCTGCGCCCAAAAGTAAATATTGTAGAGCATCATGGATATGAGAAAATCTATTTTTATTTGGTCTTTCATCATAGCGTTCTCCTGAAACTTGTAATCGTCTATAGTGATATCCACCTGCAAAACCTCGTATTAAATTAATACAACTTTTATCAATAAGCAGGCCAGACTCACCATCAACCATTCTTGTTAATGTAGCATTTACACTTTCTAATCTAATTAAGACATCATTACTTGGTGCAGGTCTTGCACTTATACCTTTGCCTCGTAGTATCTGAAAAGGTGTGTTTTCATCTGTTTGCACTCTATGATCACCTGCAGGATCTCCAAATATATGAAATGGTCTTGGTAGATATTTTGCCATAGATTGTTTCATAAGTTCTGAAAACTTTACTATACCCATATCTTCTGCAACTAATTCTTCTAATATAATCCATCTTGTTCGTACTTTTTGTGCAAATACACAAGCAGGAGTAAGTCCAAAGTCTATACCAACATATATTGGCAAAGATTCTGCTATTGCTAGTTCACCCTGTGCTACATGCACATCTTGTCTAAATGCTTCATATACGGGTTTACCATCTTCAACAGTACCAAGTTTATTAAGAACATATACATCTATCCACGATTTTGTTTTACCACGAATAATATTTTTATAATAATTTTCTGTAAGGTTCTTTTGATTTTCAGATAAAGTATTTTTATCATAACTTTCTATTTCATTATTTTTATTTTTTATTTCTAACATAGCAGGTGGCTGATTAAAGAATCGCCAATTATCAGGTTTAATCAACATCTTTGCTTCTTGTTTACTTATATAGTCAGGTATAATAGTTTCACCTGCCATTATTGCCCACCAATGAT
>CEUU01010973.1_pt1 | contig 19433 bp, 18 predicted proteins | sample 531321 | NCBI WGS metagenome assembly CEUU01 (sample SAMEA2622658, study PRJEB7988) | marine metagenome | isolation source: saline water (ENVO:00002010), including
AGTGGATTTAGAATTTCAGGTGTTCATTTTGAAGGACCAGCTCCAAGACCGCTAGAGCGATATAAAGTAGTATTAGCAGACGATGGACAAATAATTGTCGATAAGAGTAAAAAATTCCAGCAAGAAAAAGGTGAATGGGAAAATCCAGAATCTTTATTGAAAGTATAAATGAGTAATTAATTAATATGTCAAAAAACAACAATAACTTTATAGAAAATATTTTAGAGCAAATAGCCGAAACTCAACTTTGGAAATCAATTTTCAGAACAGGAATTCCTAGAGATAGAAGACAAAGAATGATGGCAGTACTAAACAATGTATTTTTACACTTACATCCAGTGAGATTGCCAAAGCATGCAGTAAAAGTAAAATATACCTGGTGTATGGGCGGGTTGTCATTTTTCTTGTTTTTGATCTTAACAATTACAGGTATTTTATTGATGTTTTATTACAGGCCCACAGTTGAATATGCATATACAGATATGATAGATTTAGGGGAACAAGTACCACTTGGTATTATGAGAGAAATACATAGATGGGGTGCTCACTCTATGGTATTAGCTGTTTGGCTTCACATGTTTAGAGTTTTTATGACTGGTTCATACAAGCCTCCTAGAGAATTTAATTGGGTTGTTGGAGTACTTCTTCTTACAATCACTTTGTTCTTAAGTTTTACTGGTTATTTATTGCCTTGGGATCAGTTGGCAATATGGGCGGTAACAGTGGGTTCAAATATGGCAAGAGCTCATCCTTTCATTGGATCTGAGGGTCCTGGAGCAAGTTTACTCGCTATTGGAGACATAAATCTCGTTCACGTTGGTTCTGATGTTCGTTTTGCATTAATCGGAGGCCGTTTTGTAGGAGAAGCTACTTTGCTCAGATTTTACGTTCTGCATTGTATTGGAGTTCCATTTATAGCTATTATTCTAATGGCGGTTCATTTTTGGCGCATTAGGAAAGATGGAGGAATTTCAGAACCTGTTTAATAAATTTTTGCCCGAATGTTAGAAATAATTAAGTATATAGTAAATCTTCTTCACGAGCCAACAATAGCATTTACTTTGCTAACTGTAGGCTTTCCGTTTGTTTTTCCTCCAACTGACTGGTTTGAAAAAAAACACAGACAGCTTCATATTGATAAGTTATGGTCAAAAACAGGTGGTGTAATACTCATGTTATTGGTTGTAATATATCTTGTATTAGGATTTACAGACAAAAATGCATATTACATTTTTAGCAAACCTGATAATGTACCAATCATAATGATGTTTTTTACTGTTATATACTTTTTATGGCTTTCAATGCATCAGGCATATATTAATGATGAACGCTTAGATCGTGGGCAGAAACCAGATGAGTATAATGACCCTAATGATAAGATTCTCGTTTGGCCTGATCTTGTTTACAGCGAGCTAATTAGTATAATATTGATGACTGTATTTTTAGTTCTGTGGTCAGTGTATATCAAAGCGCCTTTAGAAGAACCTGCCAATCCAGCACTAACTCCAAATCCATCAAAAGCACCTTGGTACTTTTTAGGTCTTCAAGAAATGTTAGTGTACTTTGATCCCTGGATTGCAGGTATAATGTTTCCACTTTTAATAATTTTCGGATTGTGTGCAATACCTTACCTTGACATTAATCTTAAATCAAGTGGATTTTACGCGTATAAATCAAGGAGAACAGCGATTTTTGCCTTTATGTATGGATGGTTGGTACTATGGATTTATTTAATTATTGTTGGTACCATACTCAGAGGTCCTAATTGGAATTTCTTTGGGCCTTATGATTATTGGGATGCCCACAAGGTAGTTGCTCTAACTAACGTCAATCTATCTGAGTATGTTTGGGTTAAAGCCTGGAATCAAGGATTGCCTGCTAATCCACTGAAAAGAGAATTTTTAGGATTTATATTAGTATTTTTGTATTTTGCTGTACCTCCGTTTTTATTAGCTAAAACAAAATTAAAAGGTTTTTTTAAGGAGCTTGGCCCTGTCAGATACGCTTTTTTAATGTTTTTTACATTATCAATGTTATCTCTTCCAGTCAAAATGTATTTAAGATGGTTTTTTAATTTAAAATACTTAGTTTCCATTCCAGAATGGTTTTTCAACATTTAAGATTATGAGAGACGAAAGATACTATAAAGGAAACATTTTAAATAAATGGTTTGCCATATCAAGCATACTTATGTTTATTGCTGTGGTTTTAACTTTTATTGATGATAATGATGATGAGTTTAAAGAATATCAAAAAGTTTTTAGATCTTTAGAGGTCGAAACTAGTAAAAATAAATTAGTTTCTGATCTTGAAAAAGTAAAAACAGATAGAATTGCTTTTGAAGATAGGTTGTTGACTGCTCAAGAAGATTATAATAATAAAAACTCCTTATTGGTTCAAGCGCAAAAAGATTCAGCAAAGTTGAATGGTAAATTTTATAAGGCCAATGCTGAATTCTTAGCATTTAAAGGAATGTTTGATCAAATTAAATTTGAATATGAAAGTGAAATGCTAGAATATCATCATGATTCTCATGATGATCACAATGATGAAAATAAGAAGCCTGTTGAACTGAAAAATGAAAAGAGATATTATGATGCTATTGAAAAGCTACAAGTCCTCAAACTTGAAAAAGAAAAAAGAGAAAATCTAAAAGATTTAAAGATAGCAGAAATAAAATCTATAAAGTCTAATCTAAAGATTGCTCAAGATGAACTAAATAAAGTTTTAAAACAAGTAAACATCACTCAATCTAAAATAGAAAAATTAGACCGCGAGAGCATGACATTCCAGAACCAAGTTGCTGATATTGTAAGAGATCTACCTATCATAGACTTTTTAGACCCATATTATGAAGTAAAGCAAGTTGTTTTAGAAGATATAAAATACGATAATAATTTTAAATATGTGCCTGTTGTCGATCGTTGTACTAGTTGTCATCTTGGTGTTGACAAACCCGGTTATGAAGATGCACCGCAACCCTACACAACACATCCTAATTTAGATTTATATATTACTGATGCGTCGCCTCATCCATTTCAGGAGTATGGTTGTACATCTTGTCACGCGGGACGTAGTAGGGGAACATCGTTTGTCTCATCAGCTCATACACCTCAGTCTAAAGAACAGCAAGCTGAATGGGAAGAAAAATATGGATGGCACTATTTACCATTATGGACTGAGCCAATGATACCAACAAAATACACAGAAGCTAGTTGTTTCACTTGTCACCAATCTCAACCAATATTGAACGAAGCAGAAAAATTAACAACTGGTTTAAATTTGATTTCGAGTTCTGGATGTAATAATTGTCATTTAATACAGACTTACGATAATCTAGGTAATAATGGTCCACCATTAACTCATTTAGAAGAAAAAGTTGATAAGGAATGGGCAGCAAAATGGATTAATAATCCACAAAGTTTTAGATATAATACTTGGATGCCTCATTTCTTTAACCAGGAAAATAATTCTTCTCCAGAAATGATCAAACGAACTAACGCTGAAATTTTTGCTATAACAGATTATCTTTTTGAAAAAGATGATAAAATAGAATATAATAATTCAAACAAATATTTAGGGGATTACGATAAAGGTGAAGAATTATTCAATGCTGTTGGATGTATGGGCTGTCATATTATAGAAGAACAAAGTGTTGCCCTTGGAGAAGTAGACACTAGATACGAATTACCAACTTCAGAATACGGGTATGAACCCGATCCTAATGGAGATGGTTACGAAAAAGCAAATCGTTATAGTTTATTAAAACTTCAGGGACCAAATTTGGTTGGTCTTGGATCGAAAACGGATGCTGAATGGGTTTATAATTGGATAAAAGATCCGACAGCTTATTGGCCAGAGACGCAGATGCCAAACTTGAGATTGACTGATCAGGAAGCAAAAGATATCACAGCTTATTTGTTATCTTTCAAGAATGAAGAATTTGAACAAATAGAAGCTATTGATTATGACAAAGAAGAAACAGAAAATATAGCAAAACGTTGGTTAGTAAAAGCATTTCCAGAATATCAAGCGGAGCAAATGCTCAATGATATGTCAGAAAAAGAAACAATCGATTATGTTGCCAAAAAAAGTATAAGTTTTTATGGTTGCTACACTTGTCATAACGTAAAAGGTTTTGAAGATGCTAAGCCTATAGGTGCTGAATTAACGCATCAAGGTTCAAAATCTTATCATAAACTAGATTTTGGTCACATACATGATATTAGTCATTCTAATTATGGATGGTATGAACAAAAGTTGGCAAATCCTAGAATTTTTGATAGAGATAAAATTGTTGAGCCTGAAGATAAAAGTCGTATGCCAAACTTTTATTTTAAACCTGAAGAAATTGAAGCAATCACAACGGCAATTTTAGGATTTACAAATAGGCAATTTGGTGAGAATAAAATTACTTACAATTTAGCAGAGGATAAAACTCAGTTTGAGGGTCATAAATTGATCTATGCTAATAATTGTCAAGGGTGCCATGTTCACGATGAATTTGGAGGTCAAATAGTTGATGCTATAGGCACGCAAGATTATGCACCACCTAATTTAAATACTCAAGGTATAAAAACGCAGCCAGATTGGCTATTTAAATTTTTTAATAATCCAAATACAATAAGACCGCATTTACAAGTTAGGATGCCATCATTTAATTTTACAGACAGTCAATGGAATAGTATAATAAGCGCATTCCAGAGTTTAGAAAATCATAATTTAGATTTTGAGAATGACTTGATTGTTGATAAAAATACAGTTCATTTTAAGGCAGGTGATAAATTACATGAGTTCGGAGCGTGTAATAATTGCCATTTCTATGGTACAACATTCCCCAATGGTGAACCTCAAACTTGGGCACCTAATTTAGCCATGACAAAAGAAAGATTAAGACCAGAGTGGATCATTGAATGGCTTAGAAATCCACAAGCTATTATGCCAGGTACCAAAATGCCAGCTCCTTATTTACCTGATAAGGATATTTTATCGACTCCAGATGCTGTGGAAACTTGGGGTAAAGATATTGTTACCTTAAATGGTGATAAAGAAATGATGTTAGAAGGACTTAAAGATTACTTGTACACTATTCCAGGCAAATTGGATATAACTAAAGAAGTTAAAGCTTATTTTAGTAAAAATGGTTATGGTTTTATGAAACCTGAGGAAGATGAAGAGGATGATGATGATTGGGACGACGATGACTGGTAGAACACTCGTAGTGTGAAGAATAATATTACAAGCCTAAAAGATAGTTTTTGGCTACCAATAATTTACATTGTATCAATTACAATTTCTCTTGTTGTTGCTTTCCTAATATTAGGTCCAAGGCCGGAGGGTATGGAAGGTATGCTTGACGTTTCTATGCTACCTTCGGTGAACGCAACTTTGAATTTTGCTACAACAATATTATTGATACTTGGATTTGTCTATATTAAAAAAAATGACCTGAAAAAACATCAATTTGTAATGCTTTCTGCATTTGGTACATCTGCAATGTTTCTAGTAACTTACGTTATTTATCATTGGTTTAAAGTAGGTCCAAAACTTTACGATGGTGAGTGGGTACTATTTTATTATTTTATCTTAATAACCCATATCATTCTAGCCGCTTTAATTTTACCATTGGCATTGATAACCCTCTATAGAGGATGGAATATGCAAATAAAACTTCATCGAACTTTAGCAAAAATAACATTCCCTACCTGGCTCTACGTATCCATAACTGGCATTATAGTTTATGTGATGCTATATATATAATTAAATCATTTGATTTCTTTTTAATACATGGGTTATTTAGCTATGTTAACAGCTGCATTTCTATGGTCAATTGCAGTAGTTACTTTTAAATCTGTAAGTGAAGAATTATCTCCATTCTTAATTAATTCACTAAAAAACACATTAGCGTTATTTTTTTTCGTAATCCTTTTTTATTTCCTTGAATTTACATTTTGGTATTCAGATCTTTCATTTAAAGAATATTCTATAATTATTATTAGCGGTATTCTAGGTATGGGTATAGGAGATTCGCTGTTTGTATATTCACTTAGCAGAATTAAAGCAAATCAAGTTGCAATAATCGATACATTTGCTCCAGTTATGAATTATGTTCTGTCCTTTTTTATTTTAGGAACAATTTTAAGTTTATCTCAGACATTGGGTTCTATAATAGTAATTGTAGCTATACTTTTTGTTACATATGAAAGTAGGATTGACAAGAATCAAAAACAAACTGATACAAAAGGTGTTATATTTCAGATATTGGCAACATTGGTTAGCTGTTTGGGTATTGTTATTCTTAAACCAGTATTAAACCAAGTTGGTGACTCAATTGAAGCCCAATTATGGATTACTGCATTTAGACTAATTCCGGGAGTTTTGATTGCTTGGATAATTTTTTTCTATCAAAAAAATAGTTTGCAATTACTTTTGAGGTTTAACAATGAAATATTAGTAAAAAAAATGATTTTTGGTACTTTCGTTGGAACATTTCTAGCATTATCATTTTGGATTATAGGTTATGCAAATATTGATCAACCACCAATTGCAAGTATAATTGGACAATCTGCTGTAATATTTATTACGATATTTTCCAGTATTTTTTTAAATGAGAAAATTACTAAAATAAAAGTAGGATCTATTTTTCTAGCTATAATTGGGGTTATAATTATAGTAACTTAGATTTATTTATATTTAAACATAAATAAACTAGAATACCTAATATGGCTGCTCCATTACTAACGTGTAGTGAGGTAATTATAAATTCCTTTTTGGACAAAACTGTTAATGCCCCCAATGCTATTTGAGTAATTATTAAAACAATTAGAATGATAGGTGTTGTCTTAAATGAGCTTTTTTTATATAGGTTAAAACAATAATATACCATAAATAGAAAAATGATATACCCAAATGATCTATGTATAAAATGTATTAACAGTTGGCCAGATGTAATAGGTTCGAGGTTTAATATGAATTCAAAGTTTTGAACAAAACGTTCGTAATTTATTTTTTCTATTGCATCATCTTTTAAAGAAGGGATCCAAGCATTATTAATTTTAGGAAAATCTAAAGCTACTAAAGCAGATTCAGTGTGTCTTACTACTGCTCCTATTATTAATTGAAACCAAACCAAAGCAACGCTAATAAAAGACAATCTTTTAATTTTATAGTTCAATTTTGATGAGTTTTCTTTCGTCCATTTAGGCGAGGTAATTATTGCAAGCACGATAGTTAAGCAGAAGGTGGTTTGACCTAATGTCCCATGAGATGCTGACAACCAAGCAGGTAAAAAATATAAAACTGTTAATCCGCCTAAGATGCCCTGTGTAATTACAGCACACAAAGATATTATGCTTATAATTTTAACGAATTTATAAAAATTCGAAAATTGAATTAATATTGTATTTAATAGAATACAGAAACCTACAAGAGAAGCGATTAGTCTATGACTATGTTCATAAAAAATTCCTCCAACCATTGAAGAATAAGGAAAAAGAAACATATTTTGACCAAAGGTAGTGGGCCAGTCAGGAACTGACAAACCAGCCTCTGTGCTTTTTATAAGTGCTCCAACAAAAATTAAAAAGAAGGTCAGAAGCATAGTAAAAATTGCTAAAATATGAATTAACTTTTTCATTGAATTAAATTGTAAAAAAAAAGGTGAATGTAATATTCACCTTTTTTTTGAAATTAAAGATGATTTATTTTTTCTTTGAAGGTTTAACAAAAGTGAAATCTTGTTTGCTATTACCATCACCAACAGTTACCTTGTGAGAAACTGTTTTATCTTTAAATTTTTCTTGCCAGGCGACCACTTCATATGTACCAGCTGGTACGTTTTCAATTGTGTATGTTCCATCATCGCCAGTAACAGCGAAATAGGGGTGATCAAATACTTGAACATATGCACTCATCCAAGGATGAACATCACATTTAACTTTGAACGCTTCTTCGCTTTTTACTAGAGTCATTTTTTTCTCTTTTAAAACTTTAGGCATAGCAAAATTAAATTCAGTATTAACTTTTGGTAATCCATGAATATTATGTAAAGTTGCATCACTATTTTTGATTAATATCTCTTGACCTTTCATAACACCCATGACATGTGGTGTGTATACACACCCTTTTTGATCAAGAACTGCTTGTTTTTTTGTAACACCACCCTTGTAGTCAACATCTTTTAGGTAAACAATAACATTAGCAATGTTATTTTTATCATCCATAACGAAATCTTGTCTATAAACTGGGGTCTGATGAGATTTTCCACATACTGGATCAGCGTCCATTTTTAATTTTTTCTTTTTAGGACCCTTCCCATCAAAATTAACGGTACCGCTAATTGTACCAGCAACCCCAATTGTAAAAAACATTAATGCGAAAATATTGATTATATATTTCATTTTTAAATCCTTTAAAACTTGTTATTAAATATTGTATATAAATTTAAAATTATTAACAATTACATTACAAGCTTATTGAGTCAAAAATTAATATAATTATTTTAAAATTATACAAAATAATAATTTATTTTCATTAGTAATAATGTGTAAATTTTAGACAGATGAAGCTTAATTTTTTAAATAATTTTAAATTATTTTGGCAACTAAGCAAGCCCGATATATCACTTTTAGTAATGATTACCGCGTTCTTTGGTTATTATGCTGGAATAATTTCCTTAGGCAATTTTAGTTATTTTAATTGGCTAGATGTTTTTTATCTTATTTTAGGAGTTGCACTGTCTTCTGCTGGTGTGAGTACTTTAAATGGTTACATAGAATCAAATTTAGATAAAAAAATGAAAAGAACATTGAACAGACCTATACCTTCCGGTAAAATAACATCAAATCAAGCCTTGATATTCGGTTTATCAGTTTCAATCATTGGAGTTTTAGATTTATACTATTTTATCAGTCCTTTGGCAGGTCTATTATCGCTATTAACCCTAGGTTTATATTTGCTCATATACACACCTCTTAAACGAAAAACTGAGTGGAATACAATTATTGGAGCAATTCCTGGAGCTATTCCTCCAATAGGTGGTTGGGTAGCAGCAACTGGAGAAATAAATTTAGGAGCCTGGATATTTTTTGCCCTTCTTTTTGCTTGGCAAATACCTCATTTTATCGCAATTGCTTGGATTTACAGAAAAGATTATAAATCTGCTGGGTTTAAAATGATTACAACTGGCGATAATATAGATTCTAAAATAAAATACTATATTGGAATTTTTTCTGTACTAGTGCTAATATTTAGTATTCTACCAACATTTATTGGTTTGGGAGGTATATTTTATTTTTTAGGAACAATAATAATTACTTTTTACTTGCTTAGAAAAAGTTATAAAATGATAATGAAGCAAAATTATAATAATGCAAAAAAATTACTTTTTGCAACCATAATTTATTATCCAGCTTTATTAATAATTTTTGCCTTAGATCAATTTATAAGAGTAAATTTTTAATATTATGGAGGAAAACCATTTGAGTAATAAAGAACATCACGAAGAAAGCTTTTGGACCAAATATGTCTTTTCAATTGACCATAAAGTAATTGGGATTCAATATGGCGTAACAGCTCTCTTTTTTCTTTTGATAGGTTTTAGTCTAATGATGGTTATGAGATGGCAGCTTGCTTATCCTGATACTGCAATACCAATTGTAGGACCATTTATTAAATGGTTGGCAACTCTTAACGGTTTTGCAAGCGAAGGGAATCTGCCGTCTGACTTATACAATGTTTTTGGCGCTATGCATGGAACAATTATGATTTTCTTAGGTGTTGTACCACTAATAGTTGGAGCATTTGGAAATTACTTGGTACCCTTACAAGTCGGTGCGCCTGATATGGCATTCCCAAAATTAAATATGGCATCTTACTGGAGTTATTTACCTGGTGGAATAATAATGATTATCAGTTTTTTCCTGCCTGGAGGAGCTGCTAATTCAGGTTGGACTGCATATCCACCGTTGTCAGATATTGCAACACAAGGTCAAACCTGGTGGCTAGTTGCAATGGTTTTTTTAATTACTTCGTCTTTGTTGGGTTCAGTCAATATAATTGTAACTGTTGTTCAATTAAGAGTTAAGGGACTTACTTGGATGAAGTTGCCTTTTTTTGTTTGGAGTCAGTTAGTTACATCTTTTTTGTTATTATTAGCATTCCCTCCATTGGAGGTTGCAGCTATTTTCCAGCTTATGGATAGATTGGCTGGAACGAGTTTCTTCTTGCCAAGTGGGCTTGTAGTCAGTGGTGAAATGTTGGAAGTGAGTGGTGGGGGAAGCCCTTTATTATGGCAACATTTGTTTTGGTTTTTGGCTCATCCAGAAGTTTATGTATTGATACTACCTGGTATGGGGGTAATCGCTGAAGTTATTGCTAATAATACAAGAAAGCCTCTTTGGGGTTATAAATCTCTTGTTTATTCATCATTTTTTCTAGGTTTTATGTCATTTACGGTTTGGGCACATCACATGTTTTTAACTGGTATGGGACAAGGAATGAGTACATTCTTTCAAATCACTACTATGATCATATCAGTTCCATCAGTGATAATTTTATCTTGTTTTATGTTATCGCTTTGGGGAGGTTCAATACGCTTTAATGTACCAATGTTATTCGCATTGGGTTGGATCCCAATGTTCGGAGTTGGTGGTTTAACCGGCTTACCTCTCGGTCTTTCTACATCTGATATACATTTACATGATACATATTATGTTATAGGTCACTTTCATTATGTGGTTGCGCCAGGAACAATTTTCGCGTTATTTTCGGGAATCTATTTCTGGTTTCCTAAAGTGACTGGAAAAATGTTGGATGAAACTCTTGGTAAAATACATTTCTTTGCTTCTTTTATTTTCATGAACGGAGTATTTTTTCCTATGTTCATTCAAGGTCTTGCTGGTGTCTCTAGAAGACTAGCTGATGGTGGTGCTTCTTACGCTCACGCAGCAGATGTTTTAAAATGGAATGAAACTATGTCTTATTCCGCCTGGCTTTTAGGTTTGGCTCAAATCCCATTTATTGTAAACCTAATATGGACACTTTACAAGGACAAAGATTCCAAAGCAAATGCTAATCCTTGGAATGCTACTACAATAGAGTGGACAGATGCCACATCTCCCCCTCTTGGTCATGGTAATTTTGATAAGACACCAGTCGTTTACAACGGGCCATATGAGTACAGTGTTCCTGGCATGAAAGACGATTTTTTACCGCAAACAAAAAAAACTAAAAAAGGTAAATAAAATGGATATTAAAATTCCTTACAATGAAGACTTAAGGCCTGACACAGGTTTATATAACGCAAAATTAGGAGTCTGGCTTTTTCTTGCTTCAGAGGTAATGCTATTTGGAGGTTTATTTTCTTCATATATCCTATTGAGAGCTGGAGCAAGTATGTGGCCACCCATAGGACTTGATGGTCAATCTGTAGCTCATTTGCTCGAAGAAACTATTGGACTTGCAACTTTTAATACAGTTGCTCTTATATCCTCTAGTGTTACAATGGTAATGTCCTGGGTTGCACTTAAAATGAAGGATATTAAGAAATTTAAAATGTATATGTGGATAACTATTGCTTGTGCAATAATATTTTTAATAGTCAAATACTTTGAGTATTCACATAAAATTCATGAAGGATTCATTCCAGCTCACGATACATATATGGCATTATATTTTACCATGACTGGTCTACATGTATTACATATAATAGGTGGGCTTTTTGTTCTTATTTACTTTGTGATGCCAGAAGGGATAAAAATGTGGGATGATGAACCCTTGAGGTTTACAAATCGTATTGAGGTAGTTGGTTTATACTGGCATTTTGTAGATTTGGTTTGGATTTTCTTATTTCCTGTTCTTTATTTATTAAATTAAACTTAAGGATTTTTATGGTTTCAAATGACATATCAAAGCAAGTAGTGAAATATTGGAAAATATTTGCACTACTTTTATTTTGCACTGTTTTAACGGTTTTAGCAGTATATGTTGATTTTGATGTAGAAGGTAGTATTGCTGGTGGTATTTTTGTTGGTTTAACTATAGCAGTTTTTAAAGGTTATTTAGTAGCCTATAACTTTATGCATTTAAATGATGAGAAAAAAATCATTTACTGGATAATAATTATAACTATTATTTTCTTTTTTATTCTCCTGTTTATTCCGGTTTTATGGGAATCAACACTAGTTGGTAAATATTAAATGTCTTTGAAATACTTTCATATAGTTTTTATGACAATTGCATCACTTATGACAATTGCTAACGGTTATTTGTTTTTTCTTGAATGGAAATCATACAATGAAACAAAATACCTAATATTAACAATATTAGCAGTTATTTTTTGTGTTGTTTTAATATTTTACAATAATTATTTCTTAAAAAAAATATCAAACCTTGATGATTAAATTTTTAACTATACTGATCATATTATATAATAATTTATATGCTTGTGCTGTATGTTATGGTGACCCAAATTCTCCAATGACGCATGGTATGAACATGGGTATTATAACATTATTATTTTTCATTGGATTCATATTATCAGTAGTGCTTTTTTGTATTATAACATTATATATTAAATCAAAAAAAATGGAGAGTATAAAATAAAAATGCTTGAATATTTAGGAAAACTAAGCGATAAATTAGGTTTACCGATAATGTCATCTGACCACGGCTATAAAATAGATATTGTTATTGGTTGGGTTCATTGGTTGATGATATTACTTTTTGTAGGATGGGGTATTTATTTAATATACACAATATTCAAGTTTAATAATAAATCTAATCCAAAAGCAAATTATGGTGGTATAAAATCTCATTTTAGTCAATATGTAGAAGTTGGAGTTATAGTTTTTGAAGCTTTTCTTCTAGTCGGTTTATCATTGCCGTTATGGTCACAATTAAAAACCAATATTCCTGATAAGAAAGATGTCCACGAAATTAGGGTTGTAGCGCAGCAGTTTGCTTGGAATATACATTATCCAGGTCAAGATGGATTATTTGGTTCAACCAGTCCAAGTTTAGTCAATGAAGAGTCAAATCCAATTGGTCTTGATAGAAACGGTTTTGGAGCTGATGATATTGTGACAATTAATCAATTGCATCTTCCTGTTAACAAGCAAGTCTTAGTTTATTTATCTACAAAAGACGTAATACATAATTTTTTCTTGCCTGAAATGAGAGTGAAACAGGATGCAATACCAGGAATGCAAATTCCTATTTATTTTACACCAACTATGACATCAAAAGATTTCTTACAAATGTTAAAAGGAACTGCTAGAGAAGGCCAAGGGTATGAAATTGCATGTGCCCAACTTTGTGGAAATTCTCATTACAGAATGAAAGGATATGTTACTATTGAAACTGAGCAAGAGTTCAATGATTGGTTAGCAGAGGAAGCAGAGTATCTTGAGGACGAGGGCGAAGATGATTGGGATGATGATTGGTAAGTTTTATTTAATTTCCATTCCAACAAATCTTGAACTATCGTTTCTTTTAATGTAAAGTAATATAGAATCACCTGGTCCATATTTTTCTAGCTCGCTAGCATATTGATTAACTGAGTTAACCTTAAATTGACCTATCTTCACTATAATATCATCTACCATTAAATCAGATTGACTAGCTCTATTTTCTATTGCGTAAATTCTAACTCCGTCAGTTTGATTTTTGTCATTTTCAAAATCAATATTTTCAACTTTTAAACCCAATATATCATAATTATCATTTTCATATATTCCTAAAGATAGGTTTTGTTCATTTGGTCTTTCTCCAAGTTTAACTGTAATATTTTTTTCTTTACCGTCCCTAAATACTTTGATTTTCTTTAATTCATTTGGTCTGCTAGAAGCAATAACATTTCTTAGATTTGATGAACTTGAAATTTTTTGGCCATCTATTTCAATAATTATATCCTGTTGTTTTAAATTTGACTTTGATGCAGGGCTATCTTCTAAGATTTGAGATACCAAAGCACCTGACCTAATATCCAAGTTCATTGCCTTGGCAATTTGTTCATCTATATCTTGAATGGAGACACCGAGCCAACCTCTTGTTACACTCCCAGAACTTATTAAATCTTCTGCAACTCTCATAACTTGATTAATAGGTATTGCAAATCCTACTCCTGCACTTTGCTTAGAATATCCTTCTGTTGCTATGGCTGTATTAATGCCAACCAGTTCACCTTTCAAATTCATTAAGGCCCCTCCTGAATTACCAGGATTTATGGCTGCATCATGTTGAATAAAATTTTCAAAATTTCTTCTTGATATTATATCACTTCTTCCTACTGCACTTACAATTCCTGCTGTCACAGTATGATTTAAATGTAATCCAAAAGGACTACCAATTGCTACGATCCATTCACCAACTCTTAGTTTGTCTGAGTTACCAATTTTAACATCCGTTAAATTTGTTGGATCAATTTTTAAAATAGCTAAATCGGATGGTGGATCAGTGCCAATAACATCAGCAATAATTTCTCGTTTGTCTTGAAGTAGAATTTTAATTTCCTCAGCATCATTAATAACGTGATTATTTGTTACTATATAACCTTCTTTGGCATCTATGATCACACCAGACCCCAATGCCTGACCTTTAAATTCTTGTTGAGGCATTTGTCTAAAGAAAAAATGATAATCGTTTTCTATGGTTTTTTCAGATATTATAGATACAACAGCAGGGTTCGTTTTTTCAGCTACATTAATGAAGGCTTTACTAAAATCATATTGTGATGGAAATGCAATTATTTTTGCAATCAACAAAAGTAATAAATAATTTAAATTTTTCATGATATCCTTTATAATATTTACATTTTATAATGAAATATATTAATTTTTGTTCCACTTTTTTTTTGAATTCTGTAAATTACTTTTATGTTAATAAATTTTTTTGATAAAAAATGAAAAAACTTAATGAAATCCAGTTGGATACTCATCTTTTAAATTTAGCCTGTAATATTTTTTCAGAAAAAATAATCAGTGTTTATCAATTTTTTTATTCCCCCCTCTACCTATTTTAAAAAGGAAATCAATAAATGTACAAACTTTTAATCATTTCATATATTATCCTATTATTGAACTGTAATGGAACTAATACAAGATCCTTTATTTTCAATTATGAAGTTTCAATTTTACCAACAAATGATAAAAAATTAGAATTATGGATACCATATCCAAATTCTAATGAGGTTCAAAATATAAAAAATATCAAAGTTGATGCGGATGGATTAAATTATACAATAGAAGTAGAAAAAAAACATAATAATAAATATTTATATTTTTTTAGTGATAATGGAACAGATATTGAAAAAAATATAAAGCTAAGTTTTGAAGTAACTAGAAAAGAACATAAAAATATTAATTATGTGAACGTTGATCCAAATAATTATTTAAGCTCTGCATCCATGGTTCCAACAGGATCTATTTTTGATAAAATTATTAAAGATAATAAACTTACCAGTCAAAATATGCGAGGAATATACGATTATGTTTTGAATGGTATGCATTATGGAAAACCTACTGATGATCAAAATTCTAAAAACTATAAATATATTTATGGTGGCAAAAATCCAAATACTGGACAAGAGTGGCTACCAAGCAACATAACATATGGTCTTAAAAAAGTTACAAAAGATCAATTAGTTAAATCACAAAATAACGATGCTAAATATTCATATGGTAATGGTAATTCACTATACGCTTGCGATATTGGTGTGGGAAATTGTACAGATTATCATTCTTATTTTATGTCCTTATCAAGAACTCTGAAAACACCATCTAGATTTCATATGGGCTTTCCAATTCCAAATGGTGAAGAAGGTAAGGTCAAAGGTTATCATTGTTGGGCTGATTATTATATAAAAGGCGAAGGTTGGTATCCAGTTGATATCTCTGAAGCAGACAAAGACCCCAGCAAAGTGGAATATTTTTTTGGTACAGTTGATGAAAGTAGAGTTGAAATGATGGTAGGTCGTGATTTTATTCTAAAAAATTATGATCAAGGAGAAGTTAATTTATTTATTTATCCTATACTTGAAATTAATGATCAAAAATCTAATAAATTTAAAAAATCTTTCTTTTATAGAAATATATAAAAGTAGTAAATGAAAAATATTCTTATAACAGGAGTTAGTACTGGTATAGGATATGCTACAGCCAATATTTTTTTAAAACAAGGTTGTAGGGTATTTGGAAGTGTTAGAAATAAACGTGATGCTGAAAATTTAAAGAAGAAATTCATCAGTAATTTCCATCCATTAGTATTTGATGTCACTAAAAAAGATGAAGTTTTAAAATCAGTAAAAAAAGTAAATGAGATTATTGGTGAAAATGAAATCTTAGATGCTTTAATTAATAATGCTGGTATTGCTCTTGGAGGCCCACTATTAGAAATTCCATTAGATATTTTAAAAAAACAATTTGAAGTTAATTTGTTTGGATTGCTTTATGTTACACAGTCATTTTCAGATTTATTAGGATGTAATAATAAAACGTCTAAAAAAGGTAAAATTATCATGATAAGTTCTGTAAGTGGTAAGCGTGCTTATCCTTTTGTTGGTCCATACACTGCTTCAAAACACGCTCTTGAAGGTTTATCGGATTCATTAAGAAGAGAACTTTTAATCTATGGAGTTGATGTTATATTGGTTCAGCCAGGTCCTATCAAAACTGCAATCTGGGACAAAGCTCCTAAACCAGAAGATTCTACATTCAAAGGATCTGTTTACGAAGATGCTTTAAAAAGATTCCATTCTTTTTTCATAAAGAAGGGAAGAAATGGGTATAAAGCAGATTTGGTAGGCAAACTTATTTTTAAAATTTTTTCTAATACAAAAAATAAAACTAGATATGTTATTACCAAAGATAGATTGTTGAACTATACTTTACCAGGTATTTTACCTGATCGATTTTTTGACAAATTAATAGCAAAAGGTTTAGGATTAATTAATAATAAAAAATATTGATAATCAAAATAATGTCATAAATATTTAATTGTTCGTCATTATTTAAATCTGATAATTCAAATTCAAGTTCATTTGGATTTGCCATTTCAAGTACAAACGAAATTAAAATAGTAATGTCCAAAACATTCCATAACCCATCCTGGTTTAAATCATAAAAAAATACTTCGTTAAACGAAATTGTATAATTCCCTGTGCCAATATTTAAAAAAATAATATTATTATATAAATTATAATTTTCAAAATTCGAATTTTCATTTTCTATAATTTCTATTTCATTTATCATAGAAACTATTGCGTCATTACCTGTTATTCCTAATTTTATGTTATTGTTTTGATCATTATGTATCTGAATATAACCTGGAATAGTATCATTTATTAAAAAAAGTAAAAGAGTATCTGAATTGCTAAATTCATTAATTGTTATATTATTGTTTGAATCTTTTTCACAATTAATATGGATAAAATCTTCTATATTATTTTGATTTAATGCTTCAATCCAATATGCTCTTGATGGTTCATCAAGGTTAACATTGATTTGTAAAGGATCATCAACAAGCTCAAATTGTTGCAACCAATTACAAGTATGATATTCATCCATTGTTGAATAACCATGGCCAGGGTTTGGATCTAATTCAATCCACATATTATTATTGTAATCAAGTAATAGATCATATATATCTTCAGCGTGATATCTATGAGCTTCTGTTGCCCCAAAATCTAAATAAATAGGAGTATGTTGCAAATTTATATGCATACTTTGTGAAAGATCATTAAAAAAAACTGCACTGTTTCTATGATATTCAAATGGGACTTCAACTGGTGATCCCCCAAACCATTCTATCATGCTATTATTTCCATCCATTTCGTAAAATCTTCTTTCACAATCTAAAATTCCAGATCCAGATGCAGTCGCTGCAACCATAGGTTTATTGGGATTTAAATGATTATTTGCATAAATAGCACCAGCAGCGCCACCCATTGATCCACCAACCATATAAATACGTCTTTGATCAATTGAAAAATTGTTTATCATCCAAATTATTTCTTGTTCAAAAAAATCTTGGGCCTGTTGATGAGAATAATTATTAGTTGAACCACCAAATGGAGATAAAAAAAACCAACCTCTTTGATTAGCTTCTTCGTCAAAGTCAGTATAAAAATTAGAATTATGATTACCTCCCCATTCGTGGAATGCAACTAATAGGGGAACCTTTATATTTTCATTATAGTGATTTGGTATTTGATATGAAAAAACATCCACAGTATCGTCATTAAAAATTAAATATTCTGTGAAAATACTTTGCGCAAAAATAGAATTAATGGAAATAAATATTAAAAATATTAAATACATAATTATTTAATGATTGATTTAATCTTGAATTCATTTAATCTCTTCAATAGATTTAACCTCATCCATGGATATGCAATTAATGAAGTTATAAATGATGCTATTAACATAGCATACCAAACATAAATATGTGATTTATCATTAATATGAATGAAATATAGAGACAAAGGTACGCTAATTAAAATAACTCTCATCATTGTTAGTAATAGCATAGGCATCCCATAGCCAAGACCCTGCATAACTCTACTGCTTGTCATTCCAATTGCAATAAATGGATAACTGAATACAGCTATTTTCATATATTCTATTCCATAATTAATTATATCTTTTGAATTTGTAAATACTGGGAAAATATGAATAGAGTAAAAATAAAAAATTAATCCAACTACAGTTGAAATTATTATAGTTTGTTTAAGTCCATAATGAATAATATGATAAACTAGATTAATCTTTTTTGCACCATAGAACATTCCAACTAGAGTTACCATTGCTGAAACTATACTAATGACAGGCATAAAGAAAAGATTATCAATTCTACTAGCAATTTGATATGCAGAAACTATATCAGGTGAAAAATCAACTAAAATTTTATTAAAAATTCCACTTCCAAATGACATTAAAACCATTGAAAAAGATGCTGGTAATCCAAGTTCAAAGATTGAGATAAGAATGGTGTTATCAAATTTAAAATGTTTTAAATCGAATGTAGTATAAGGATATTTTTTAATTAAAAATGAATACAGAAATATTAGACAGACTATTATTTGACTAAATATTGTTGCAGAAGCAGCACCACTAATACCCATTTCAAAAGTAAAAATTAAGATTGGATCAAGAATTATATTTATTATTGTACCTATAGCCATAACATACATAGGGAATTTTGTATCTCCTTCCCCGGATAGAATAGATCTAAAAAAAACACTTAATATCATAAATATCATTCCAGAAACAAGTATTATAAAATATTGATATGCTTCTTCTAAAATATCAAATGGCGTTCCAATTAAAACTAGAAGGTTTTTGCCATAGGACCACCCTACCAAAGTAAAGATAATACCTAAACAAAAGCCTAGGATTACAGAATGTTCAGCAGCATTATCCGCTTTCTTTTTATTTTTC
>CEUU01254436.1_pt1 | contig 19232 bp, 19 predicted proteins | sample 531321 | NCBI WGS metagenome assembly CEUU01 (sample SAMEA2622658, study PRJEB7988) | marine metagenome | isolation source: saline water (ENVO:00002010), including
GATGCTAGAACTAAATATATTTTTAGTAATAGTAATCAGACATGCGTAGAATAAAATAAGAACTAAACTAATGTCGATAGATATATGAACAGACTTATTTATTTTGCAGTACCTGGAAGGGCGGAAGCTTGTCGGATTGCATTGAGTCTATCAGGTATGAACTGGGAAGACGTGGAAGTAAATGGAGAGCAGTATAATCAAATGAAAAACAGGGGAGAACTTCCGTGGGGCTTTTTACCTATACTCGTAACAGATAAAGGTACTATAGCAGAGTCTTCGGCAATATTGAGGTATGCCGGAAAGATGGCAGGTTTTGTCCCAGAAGATTCATATGAGGCAGCTAAGGTAGACGAATTCATAGATGGAATGGGGCCTATTGCCAGAGCAATGGACACAACCTTTGGAATCGTTGATGTTGATGAGCGTATTAGACTGAGGAAAAAACTATTCGAACCAAACGGTGAAGCAACAAAGGCTCTAAACCTATATGAAAAAAAAATTGGGGAATCAAAAACTGGGTGGGCAGCTGGAACGAGAGACATGAGTATTGCAGATTTGAAATTATTTACAGAACTGTTTGCTTTTTTTTCAGGAAATTATGATGGTATTGAGAAATCCATGATAATGCCTTATCCAAACCTACTGAAATATCATGATAAAGTCTCGAATGATAAGAGAATTAAGGCACATTATAGTAAAATAGGTCCTGATGATTTACGTTGGACTTTTTTACCACTTGCTTTTAGTAATGATTCAGGGTAAATATAATCATATAATATTTACTAGAGGCTCTAGTGAGAAGATGGTGGTTCAGACAGAATTTACTGAAAATGAAAAAAATGAATTATTAGATTCTAACACCGAATTAAACAAATTAATCAATTGGTTGGATGAAATTAATTCACGTCCAAGTCTTAAAGTAGTTGAAGAGAAGTTACTAAATTTAAGAATAAATTCTACAGAATTATCCAAATATTTCAATTATACAGACGATGGATATCATAGAAATGTAATTAAGAAAACAGACAATTATGAATTGGTTTTGATATGTTGGAAGGCAGGACAAAAAACACCAATTCATGATCACAGGGGTAGTGATTGTGCTTTTTTAATTCTAGAAGGAGTTTCCACTGAAACAATCTTTGAAATCAGTGATGGTGAACTAAAAGAAAAAACAGAAAGAAGATACTATCCAGGAGAAGTTTGTGCTGCTGATGAACCAGACATTCACAGGATTTCAAATAATGAGGATGGAAATCTGGTCAATCTACATTTGTATTCTCCTCCATTAAAAAAATATAATACTTATTGATGAGTGAGTATTTAGTTACTGGTGATTATATGAAATACTTTGTCACTGAGAACGGGATATTGATAGAAAAATTGAAAACTATCTACCCTGATTATTCTGTTAATAAGTTAAGAAATATGTTGAGTAATAACTGTATTTATTTAGATAATGAAGTAGTTCATAAAGCAAAGAAACCAATACATAAAGGGGATATAATAGAAATAAAAAATAATAAAAATATTGGGGGAAAAATAAATTTTAGAGTAATATTTGAAGATAAATATTTGATTGTCGTAAATAAGCCTTCGAAGCTGTTGAGTGTTTCAACTAATAAGTTAGAAAGAGACACAATGCATTCAAGGGTACTAAATTACGTCAGAAGAGCGGATATTAAGAAATGGATTTGGATAGTCCATAGACTAGATCGTGAAACTTCTGGTGTAATGGTTTTTGCCAAATCCAAAAATGTGAAAATAGCACTTCAGGAAATGTTTGCAAATAATTTAGTGAAAAGAATTTACTATGCAATAGTTGAAGGTGTACCGACAAGAGTAAAAGGTAGAATTGAGAGTTATTTGCACGAAAGTAAAAACCTTTTTGTCAGAGAACTAAAGAAACCAAATCACAAATCTAAAAAAGCCATTACTTGTTGGAAGAAAATAGAGGATAATGGAGATTTCTCTCTTCTACAAATTTCTATAGAAACTGGCAAAAGACATCAGATTAGAGTTCAAATGTCTGGGATAGGCTTTCCAATAGTTGGAGACAAGAAATATGGTAACACAAAAAATAAATTTTATAGGATGGCACTCCATGCTGGAGAATTAGAACTTATTCATCCCATTACCAACGAAAAACTCAAATTTACCTGCGAACATAATTTTAAGAAGATATACGATTAGAAAAACGGATATAACTAAGTCTTTAGCGTGTAGTATGACTAGAGAATATATTCGATTGGTTGATATTCACAAATCCTTCGGAGCTAAACATATTCTTGAAGGAATTAATCTTAGAATAGATCAGGGAGATAGAATTGGAATTGTTGGCCATAATGGTTCAGGAAAAACAACCCTTCTCAATACGATTAGTGAACAAAATCAGGATATTGGAGAAATTATTTTCTCACCTGGACTGAGAATCGCTTTCCTCACACAAATCAGGGACATATTAGAGGATTCAACACTTGAGGAAGAGCTTAACAGAAGGGGCAGACAATTCTCAGAAATTGAATCAGAAATTAGTGAAATTGAATCTAAAATGGAGGATCCAACATTTTATGAAGGAGATTGGGAAAGTTCTATAGAAAGATATCAAGAATTACAATCAATGATTACCAGAAGTGGAGGTACAGATGTATCAGGTCACGCACAGAATGTTTTGAAGTATTTAGGTTTGGGAAAAAAAAGAATGGATGTAAAATTGTCTGAATTATCAGGAGGTGAGCGAGCAAAGGTTGCTTTAGCAAGACAATTGGTGGGTCTGGATGAGATTGATGTTTTACTTTTAGATGAGCCTACAAACCATTTAGATTTAAGGACAATTAATTGGTTAGAGAACTTTATTTCGAAATTTAAGGGTACAATTTTAGTAGTCAGCCATGACAGATATTTTCTAGACCTTGTATGTAATAACATCTTAGAGATAAGACAGGGTGGTGTATGGGGATACAAAGGAAACTATTCCTCATACATTAAACAAAAAGAATTATTTTTACAAACTTTAGATGATAGAATTAGTAAAAATGAAAAGGAAGTAAAAAGAATAACTGGGGCTTTACAATCTATGAAAAGAGCAAATAAGTACGATAAATCAATTTCCCAAAAGCATCATATGCTGATGAGGACACAACGAGAGCTAAAATGGTTGAAATCAATAAAACCTAGAAAGAGAAAGAATATGCAGTTTAATCTAAAATCAATCGAAAAAAGTAGTATTGATGTAATATCATTAGAGAATGTTAGCTTACATTTCGATAGTGGTGAGAAGTGCATTCTCAATAATCAAACATTTGGTATTTCTAGAGGTCAGAGAATTGGAATTCTAGGACCTAATGGGGCAGGTAAAACCACGTTACTGAATATTATATTAGGAAAACAAGATCTTGATTCAGGGCATATCGAGCTTTCGAAAGGAGTTGAAATAGGATATTTTCACCAAGATCACAGAACACTAGATTTTTCATTGACTCCGATAGAGCAAATTCAAAAGTTAAGGCCAAAAATGGAGTATGGTGAAATTAGAGCATTACTAGGGCGTTTTCAATTTTCTAAGGAAATGGTCAATACTAAATTAAAAAATTTATCTGGCGGAGAGAGAGCTCGAATAGCCATGTTGAAATTACTCTTAGACGAGAACAATTTACTATTGTTAGACGAGCCAACTAATCATTTAGATACTGATGCGAAAGAAGCGCTAGAAGATGCATTAGCTAGTTATGGAGGTACATTGGTAATTGTTAGCCATGATAGATGGTTTCTAGATCAATTATGCGATACGATATGGAATTTAGATGGACTCGGTAGTTTAGAGATATTTCCAGGAAATTACAGTGATTTTGCAAAAATTAAATTATCCGAATGAAATGCTTTGAATTCTAAGTTATTTCCAGACGGATCTTCAAAAAACATAGTAGCCTGTTCTCCTGGCTTACCTTTAAACCTAATATGTGGTTCTACAATAAATTCAATATTCTTATCTATTAACATTTCAGAAAAATTTTGCCATTCATACCATTCTAAAATTACTCCGAAGTGGAATGATGGAATTTTTTTCCCATCAACAATGTTAGAGGAATTATCCACACTATTATCAACTAAGTGAGCAACTATTTGATGTCCGAATAAATTGAAATCTATCCAATCTTCTGATTCTCTACCAACCTCACATCCCAATATTTCAGTATACCATTTCCTAGTATCGACCAAATTTGTAACTGGAAAAGCCAAGTGAAAAGGTCTTAAAGTGTTCATGGCAACTCTTGAACAATAAAGTTATTGAAATTTGTTAGTTTCTGTTGCTTCTAACTCTAGGTTCAAAGAATACAACGTTATTGTTTTTGGCTAATTTTGCGATATCAATTAGTAATGATTGTCTTGCATTTCTCTCTTCGATACTGCTATTTACGTCCCAATAAAGATTGAGTTTGATATTCATTGACTGCGATGATATTGCATCTAAGGAAGCAAAAGATGATTCTTTATTGGTAGTCTTGGAGTCTTCGATTATTCTTTGATGGATTTCAGAGCACAGTTTATCTATAGAATCGGGGTCAGAATCTAAATCAAAATGTAAAACAGGTTGGTATCTTCTCCACCTCCTTTTACCAAAGTTTTCAACACTTGAATTTACTAATGAAGAGTTTGGAAGTGTAACAATCGTATCTATACCTGTCCTTAGAAGTGTTGTTCTTACACGAATGTCAATTACTTCACCTTCCATTCCAGACGCAATAATCCAATCTCCAACTTTGAAAGGTTGATCAACCAATACCGTAATTGCTCCGAAGATGTTAGAAATTGAATCTTTGGCTGCTAGGGCAAGTGCTAGACCACCTATACCAAGACCAGCAATTAAAGTTGTTATATCAAAGCCAAAAGTTTCTGAAATAAACAGAATTCCGAATACAAAAATTATGAATCTCCCGATTGATTCCAAAGCTGAAATTAATGTTTTTTCTGTTGTATCTAATTCCTCATCTCCGTCAATCATCCCTACAGCAATCTTGATTCCATCAATCATTTTCAGTAAAGCCCTGACAATAAAAATTAAGAAAATTAACTTAGATATTGTAATCATCCAAACAATAATTGTTTCAGCAAATCCATATTTTGGCAGGCTATCTAACAGTTTCCAGTTTAAAATTCCAAATAATGATATTGAAATGCTTTTTCTAGAGTTAATCTCTATTTGTGCTATTTTTTCGGATTTTTTAATTGCACGTGAAAATACTTTTGGAAGTAAGTAATATGTTACTAACCCTGTAAATAATGAAAAAACAATAATTGAGAATAATAAAATATATATCCCAAATTGATCACCAAACTGTGAATTTACATAATCCAATATAGTCTGCATGTGTATCCGTGATGGTTATACATCAAAAAACCAACTATGGAAATATTTCATAATCTTCTTCACAATGGAATCCTACATGGAGATGACATTAGATGAGGTATTATACCCTGAATTGGGAATTAATAGCGAAGGTGAGTTAAGAGTTTCAGAATTACATACAATTTATTGGGAAGAATCTGGCAATCCTGATGGTCAACCTGTTATTGTTTTGCATGGGGGTCCTGGGGGTGGAAGTCAACCAATATATCGCAGATATTTCGACCCTATGAAATATAGAGTTATACAATTCGATCAAAGAGGTTGCGGGAAATCTAAACCTCACGCAGAATTAACAGATAATAATACCATGGCTAGTGTGTCAGATATAGAAAAAATTAGATTACATTTGGGTATTAGTAGTTGGATAGTATTTGGAGGATCTTGGGGTTCAACATTATCATTAATCTATGCTGAAACTCATCCAAATGTAGTTGATAGTTTAATTTTAAGGGGAATTTTCATGTGCAGGCAATCAGAACTACTTTGGTTTTATCAGGAAGGTGCAAGCCATATTTTCCCTGATGCATTTGAATCATATAGAAATCATATCCCTGCTTCCGAAAGAGATGATTTAATTTCTGCTTATTACAAGAGATTAACGAGTGATGACTCAGTTGTACGCAGGGAAGCAGCATTCCAATGGACAAAGTGGGAAATGTCTACAAGTAAACTTATTCCAGATTTAGAATATATTAAAGCGGCTGATGATTCACAATTTGCCGAAGCATTTGCTAGAATAGAATCTCATTATTTTATTAACAGAATTTTCTTAGAAGAAAATCAAATCTTGAGGGATATACATAAAATTAAGCAAATTCCGACATGGATAGTTCATGGGCGATATGATGTAGTTTGTCCAGTGAAAAGTGCATGGGAGTTGAAAAATGAATTAGAGGACGCTAAACTCATCATTGTGCCAGACGCTGGTCATTCTGTAGCTGAGGTAAGTATAGCTAAAGAATTGATACGTGTGACGAACACCTGTATAGATATTCTTTGAAAATAATAATAGTAAGGTTTTCTTCGGAGATATGATGGTCGAAGACATGTTGACGAAATTTGATCTGATTAATCCTTCAGAATCACATTTTATGCTTAGAGAAATGGTGAGGGATTTTGTTGAGAAAAAAGTTGAACTACAGGCTCTAGAACACGATAAAGAAGAAAAATTTAATTTAGAATTATTTAGAGAACTAGGTGAACTGGGTCTATTAGGGATAACAGTTTCTGAGGAATTTGGGGGTTCTGGCCTAGATGCAATTTCAGCATTGATTGTTCATGAAGAATTAGCTTCATCTGACCCTGCTTTTACATTATCATTCTTAGCTCATTCAATGCTGACAGCTAACAATCTATATTCAAATGGTTCTGAGGAACAAAAAAAACGTTTCTTGCCGGGGTTGTGTTCTGGAGAGTTGGTGGGTTGTATGGCAATGTCTGAACCTGATTACGGTACTGACGTAATGGGGATGAAAACTTTTGCAAAATTAAACTCAGATGGTAATTGGGTGATAAATGGTAATAAGATGTGGATAACTAATGGTTCTATAGATGATAAAGGAACTCCCGCTGATCTGGTTTGGGTATACGCTAAAACTGGCGTAAGTGAAAATGGAAGGCCTCAAATTTCTACATTTTTGGTGGAAAAAGGAATGGATGGTTTTAGTGTAGGTCAAAAAATATACGATAAGTCTGGGATGCGGGCATCGAATACAGCAGAATTAGTTTTTGAGAATTGTATAGTTCCTAAAGAAAATCTTGTTGGAGAAGTTGGAGGTTCCGTTTTACACATGATGAGAAATTTGGAGATAGAGCGCATTGCATTAGCCGCAATGAGTCTAGGAATTGCACGCAGGTCTTTAATGGAAATGAATAAGTATGCTACAGAAAGAGTTTCTTTCGGCAAACCAATTAGAGAATACGGACAAATTCAAAGGCATATTGCAGAGAGCTATGCAGAATTTAAAGCCATGCAAGCTTACATCTACAACACTGCTAGAATGATCGACTTGGAATCAGGCGGTTATCGATTAGATACTGATGGGGTAAAATTATTTGCTACTACAGCGGCTAAAAATATCGCAGACAGAGCCATACAGGTAATGGGTGGTTATGGGTATGTTGGAGAATATGTTGTTGAAAGATTGTGGAGAGATTCAAAATTATTAGAAATCGGTGGAGGAACTCTGGAATCCCATCAAAAGAATATGACTAAAGAATTATACAAAAACCCAGATTTTATTATGAAATAACGGTTAAATTAAAAATGGCTAATAATAGCTATATTTTTCATAACTTTTCAATAAATATTATAACACCGACAGAGAGCCTGAATTTTGTTTGGGATGCGTTGTAATATAAATAGTGATAACAAGAATAAAATGATTGAAACTGGAATAGCTTTTTGTTCAGAAACTGGAAAAAGATTAGATAATGTAAGATACAATCCTAGAGATTTAGTCAGAAGTAGTGCATGTAAAAATACTTGGGCACAAGATGTAGTCAAAGCCTTGTTTGAAAATGAAGCGAAATCCTACGATACGTTGATAAGTAGTGCCGAAAGTGTTTTGTCAAATTTACATAGTAGGGCGAATAAAGATATAGAAGTAGAAAATAAATTCGGTTACACGCCTGAAAATTTTTATAATTTGGAGAAGAGATCAAAAACTACCAAAGTTCGAAAAGTTAAGAAAGCAATTACTGTGAATAATCCTGATGGAGATTTAGTTTCTCTTATTGAGAACCTTATTGAACAAAAATTAGCAAAAATTTGAGATGTGAATTTTTTGGGCTTACGTGATGAATTGATAGAATGCTTCAAATTGAAAGATTTATCTAGATCTGGATGGATAAACTCTGGATTAAATGATGTTGAGTCTGTGGCTGCGCATACTTGGGGAGTTTCTTATCTATGCTACGTTTTATGTCCAGATGGCCTCAATAAACTGAAAGTACTTTCAATGGCTATCGTTCACGATATTGGGGAAGCAATAATTGGTGATATTACACCGCATGATTTAATTTCACGCGAAAGAAAATATCAAATGGAACTTTCTGCTATTAAGCAGCTGACTAATTTTACAGATAAACAATCTGAAATTATCGATTTATGGCTTGAATATGAATCTAATGAGACTGAAGAATCAAAATTTGTCAAGGCTTGCGATAAATTAGACATGGCCTTACAATCATCAATTTACGAATTAAGATATAAATCATTCAACCCAGAAGAATTCATCGATTCCGCTTTGGAAAAAATTGATGATGAATATATGAAATTACTTGCAACTAACACCGTTAAGAGTAAGAACCCAAACTAATTCGGGCGTACTGCTCAGCCCCTTAGTGTAGAGGTCCATCATTTTGGCCTTTGGAGCCAGAGACCCCGGTTCGAATCCGGGAGGGGCTATTTAATTTCAAATAAATCAGATTATGGTTAAAATCAAAACCTAACATCTATTCCGGTAAATATGAGCGTAGAGAGTATTGCTGTAATTGGCTCTGGTCAAATGGGGTCAGGAATAGCCCAAGTAGCATCATTGGCAGGTTATTCTGTAATTTTAATAGATGTCAAAGATGAATTTCTGTCCAAAGCAATCAGTACGATAGAATTCAGCCTCGAAAAATTCGTTTCGAAAGGTAAAATCAGTGAAGAAGAATCTAAAAATGCTAAAGGTTTAATCACCACTTCAGTAAGAATGAGTGATTGTTCGGACGTAGATTTGGTGATTGAAGCTGTACCAGAAATTCCACAATTGAAATTCAATTTATTTAGAGAGTTAGATGAAATATGTAAAAAAACGACTATTTTAGCCAGCAATACTAGCAGTATCAGTATTAACGAATTAGCCTCTAAAACCAATCGGCCTGAACTTGTAATTGGGATGCACTTTATGAATCCCGTACCAATTATGAAATTAGTTGAAATTATTCGCGGAGAAAAAACGAATCAAAGAGTTTGTAATATAATTACAGAAATAACGGAAAAAATGAATAAAACAGCATTATTTTGTAACGATTCTCCCGGATTTGTCTCCAACAGAATATTGTGTCCAATGATAAATGAGGCAATACTTACTTTACAGGAAGGAGTAGCAGATCCTGAAGCTATTGATGGAATAATGAAATTGGGAATGAATCATCCAATTGGTCCTTTAGCATTAGCAGATTTAATTGGTTTAGATACTGTTTTACACATAATGAACGTATTATTTGATGGTTTAAGTAATGAAAAGTATTCACCAGCACCACTGTTAATCGAGATGGTTGAACAAGGAAAATTAGGTCGTAAGAGTGGTGTAGGTTTTTATGTCTATTCTTAATCTATAAGTGATAAGATGACCAAAAAAGAAAATATGAAAAGATGGGTGATAAATAGATTCTTAAGGACATTAAAAAATACAAAGGAAGAACCCATCGAAGATAGAAAATCTGCAGATAATAGATTGGATAAATTGTGTTTACTAGCAGTTATCAGAGCTGGGTTAATAGGGGCAATTTCAGGAATGTCGATATCATTACTAGCATATTCATTAGAATCTTGGGAATCTATAAATGATTCTAACCAAATTTTTTCTGCAGTAGTCATAGGGGTTGTAGGAATAATAATTACATCTATAGAATTACTTATCCTTTATCGTGACTCATTGAATACAGCTGCTCGAATGTCTAAAGTTTTAGATATTCCAGAATCTGAATTGAGTAAAATAGACATCGAGCAATCATTACCTAGATGGCTGATATACGCAGCTATGGGAGCACCAGGTTACAGAGGAAAACTGTTTGGTATTAACCCATTAGAAAAAATTGGTAAATATGGTTTATTTTTTAGGAAAATACTAACAAAAATTAGAGTCGTGGGAAGTGCATCTCTTTTCAAAGCTATCATTAGAAGAATTTGGGTCAGAATGATTGGGAGAGTGGCGACTAGAGCAACAGTTAATTTATTGGCTCTACCAGTATTTATTTTTCTAAATATGTTAGGTATGAGACACACCATGAATGAAATGAGATCTAGATTAATGGGATATGAGTTAACTCCTAAAATAATTAATCATGCTTTTCCAGAAGGTTTTGAGAATTTACCTCGGCATCTTAAAAAAGCAATTCATGAAGGATTTTCTGAGCAGATAATGATTTCAAGGTATATTCATCCTAATCAAATTCGAATATTAGAATTGTTGGGAGACGATATAGAGGGTACTAAAAAAATTACAAAAATGGAACAAAAGAGAGTAGATCGGTTTTTAGTCGCTATTTCCACAATGTCTGGAAAAAGAACTTTAAGGCATTCTAAATCAATTAAGAAAATTGAAAATAGATTGGGTTTAAAAGAAACAGAATTAGTAAAAAAAGAGGTGTGGGATGCTATACATGATCTAAAGTCATTTGAACGTGAATGGACGTAACCTTCATTAAAGATTACAATTTTTAAGCAAATATTGCACAACCATCATAAGACTCTACCAAAGCCAATTAATCATGCCGGGGACCACAAGAGTAGAAATTAGAACATTAAAAGTAGGACGTTATGTTTCTGTTGACGATAAAGCCTACAAAATACTGAGTATTTCTAAATCAAAACCAGGTAAGCATGGAAGTGCTAAAGCTAGAATTGAGATGGAAGATTTGTTTACAGGACAAAAAAAGAGTCACGTGGGCACGGTAACAGATTCAATCCATGTCCCCCTAATTGAGAAAGGTTCAGCTATTATAACCCATATCGAAGGACAAGAAGTTCATGCAATGGATAATAAGACATATGAGACACTAATTTTACCTAAAGATGATGAAATGTCATTAGAATCAGGAAAAGAAATACTTTGGATGGAAGCATTAGGGAGATATAAAATTACCCGAGATCACTAATTTTAACAGTTTTTTGTGTTACTACCTAGGGGTATGATTTAGTGTGAAAATTAGAGAAGCTAAGTTGAGTGATTTATCTCAGATCAATAATTTTTGGTGGAATTTAATTTTTGAGCAGGAAAGATACGATTCAAGAATAATAAGAAGCAATTTGAATGAAAATCGAAGTAATAACTTCCTGAGGGAACGAATCATTAAGCGCGGATTTTTTATTGCCGAAGATGAATCATCAGAGATTCTAGGAATTGGTTCAATTTCCCAAGAATTTCATTTTTTACAAACTAACAAAAATATTTGGAACATTTCAGATATTTGGGTAAAGCAAGAATTTCGTAGAATGAAAATTGCAACAAGATTGGTTAGTTTCTTAGAAAAGCTAGCACAATCTAAAGGGGCTGAAGAAATTAGACTCACCGTATATTCGGAGAATTCTAAGGCAAATTCACTGTATGAATCACTAGGATATGATAACTTAATCTCCACTCTTTCTAAAACATTATGAATTAAGTAATGTAGACGACGTACAAGCGCAACAGTATTGAAGCGGCTATGTTTAGGATTAAGAGGACGAGAATATGGGTGTGGATAAATCAGCGTATCGTCAACCAGTAACACCTGAAGGTTTGAAGGCAATTGAAAAGAAAACTCTAACATGGCTGGATGACGACATGTATAATAATTTCAATACTGGTTTATTGGAACAGTATTTAGAAGAAAAAAACCTTGAAGATTCTTACGAAGTAAGTCATTGGGATACTAAAAAAGTTGCCATTGGTGTCTTAGTTGGTTCAGTATTTGCTGGAGTAACAGCTTACATTGGTTTGAAGATTGGCCTCGCTGTTTCTGCAGCATGGTATGTTGCTTATTTACTTGGAATGGCATTAAAATGGTCTCCCTCAGAAGTAAACATTGCCACATCTGCAACAACTGGAGCAACTCATGCAAGTACGGGTTTTATTTTCACATTCCCTGCGATATTTCTTTTAGCCCAAACAGGAAATAACGCCAAGTATATGGTCGGAGATGGGACACTAATTACCGACCCTAATATCTGGCAATTAGCATTTATTGGAATTGTGGCTTCAATGTTTGCTGGTTTTTTAGGTGTGATGTATTTCATTATTTTTAGGAGAGTATGGTTAGTTGAAGATCCGTTGCCTATGCCAGGATTTGAGGCAACAATGAAATTACTAGACATTACTTGTGATATTAGCACTGGAGCGCAAGAAAAAGCTAAAGATTCGTTAGTAACTGTAGGAGTTTGGACATCAATTACAATGCTTGTATTGTTTTTAATTGAGTACCCCTTAATTTGGTATAAAGAAACGAAAACAACGGTATTAGACTGGATTGCCAACAGTTTAAGTGGTGAAGATTGGGGTGTGGCGAGTTTCTACAGTAATGGAATAATTCATCAACCCAGTTTAATCAGTGACGGTCCATACACAAAATATCATGTTGACGGAAATCCAGTTATGAATGCTTTTTCACATACTTACCTAGGAATATATTTGTCACCTTCGTTGTTTGCAATAGGTTGGTTTATGAAATTTAGAACAGCACTTTTAGTTTCAATGGGTACCTTGATGGCTTGGTTCTGGTTAATTCCATTAGCAGTAATGACTGATGTGACGGTCTATGACCCTTCTAAGCAAGCTTCTTTGCAATTATCTGACTACCTTTCACTTGGAGGTGGATCTGCTGCACTACAACAAATTGCATTTTCTAAATATGTAAAGATAATTGCTATCGGAGCAATTCTAGGTGGCGGATTATTCGGTTTATTCAAAATGTGGAGAACTTTTGCTACTATTGGTGCAGATATCAAGACAGCATTCAGAGGTGGAGATGTGCAAGAGTATACAGAAGGAAAGGGTTGGTATGAGTGGCCTTTGACACACCTCCCAATTTTTATGTGTATCACATTTTTATCAATGATAATTGTTTTTACTTTAGGTGGTTTTGGAATTATTCCAAGTTTAATTTTCACAATTATTTTACTCCTAACAACATTCTTCTTAGGGGCTATTGCGGTCAGAGTTATGGGAGAAACAGGAATCGAACCAGTATCAGGAACTTCATTTATTGTTTTACTAATGCTAATGGGTGTATTTTTAACATTTGGAGATAGTTTTGGATTGTCACAGCAGGATGCAATATTGCTCGGGTTGGTTGGGACTACTGTTTTTGGTAGTGCTATTTCAATGAGTGGAACTGTTGTTCACGACTACAAAGTTAGTTTGTATATCGGTAATAGGCCGTACCATATATCTAAAGGTAATATTTTTGGGGTTGTTCCAGGGGCTATACTAGGAGCAGGAGTGGCTATTTTTCTTTCAATGTTACTAGCGAACGGTAGTATTAATCTTGAAGCACCCCAAGCCAATGCATTTGCTACATTTACAATATTGTTAGCTGAAAGACAAGGAGATCTTGGTTTATTATTCTTGGGAGTTTTACTGGGTGCGTTTATTGAATGGGCAACAGGGATGGGAACTAGTTTCGGTTTAGGGATGTATTTACCCGCTTACTATACATTCCCATTCTTAATAGGTGGATACGCTAGAGACTACTGGGAGAAAAATAAACTTCAACCAAAAGTTGACAAAATCAAAGTCAATGAAGGAAGCAAAATTGCTGAAAGAGCTCGAGCTTTAGCATTACTTACAACCTTCATGATTGCAGCAGGAATGTTAACAGGCGAAGCATTCTTCGGTACTGAGGGTGCATTAATGTCTTTCATAGACACTTTTGGTGCTTCTCCAGCAAAGTATGATGATTTAGGTAATTTAGTAGAGGCAGAATCCTTGGCATTCGTAGATAAACAGTTTGGAGATTCATGGCCATTTGTTAGACTGGGAGCTTTTATTGCTCTTAATGCGGGATTAGCATATTTGATATATACAATGTTTAAGAGAATTGGTGTTTTTGGAAATAAAAAAGAATTAATCTCAGAAGCGTGAACATATGTTTGTGCAGAAAAAAAACTCTGTAGTACCTGTATTCGTTTGGTTTGTATTAGTTCTTTCCATACTTGCAGTTTCAAGTGCTGGTGCTGTTTTCCAAATGATAGAAGTATCTCCACTTTTGAAGGCTTCGTGGAGATTACAGGCAACTTCTATAGTATTATTTCCTTTGGCAATTTATCAATATGTAAACCTAGAAAATGATGTTAAAACAAAATTGTTTAACAGTAAAAATCAACTGGCATTATTATTTTCTGGAACCTGTTTGTGGTTACATTTTGGAAGTTGGGTATGGTCATTAGATAATACTACATTACCTAGAAGTTTACTTTTTGTTACTTCACATCCATTAGTTATTGTATTCGGGCTGTGGGTTTTAAGAAAACCAGTTCAATCAAAATCAATGATTGGGGCTATTATCGGTTTTTTAGGTGCTTCAATAGTGATTTTAGCGGGTGATTCTGAAGGAAAAGCAACATTAATTGGTGATTCATTTGCATTCTTAGGGGCTGTGACAGTTGTAGGATATTTCACAGCAGCTAGAGTTTTAAGGTCTTGGATGCCTTTATTTGTTTATGCCTTTCCAGTTACATTAATTGCAGCTATCTTTCTCTCAATTTCATCATTTATCGCAGAAGGTTCAGTACTTTCATTGAATAATCCTGAAATATCTTTATTCGGATGGATATTAGATGCAAAATGGTTTTTACTTGTATTGTATTTAGCACTCGGTCCAGGACTGATTGGACACACTGGGTTAAATGGTATTTTAAAATGGGTGTCACCACTGCTAATATCGTCATGCTTGGTAATGGAACCGTTATTAGGTTCTATAATCGGGTTTTACTTAGTTTCCACAGACATACCTGTTATTGAAACTATTTTGGGTGGGTCAATAATGATAATAGGTACATTAATGGTAACCACCTCTCAGCAAGGAATATCTGCAAGGGAGAGGGAATAGTGGATTGTGTATTTATCACGAATGATGATGGATATAACGAGGGAATGGAATCACTAATTAATTACTTGCATAATCTACAAATTCCATTGTTAGTCATTATACCTAAAATTAACAAGTCAGCTTCATCAATGTCTATATCTTTGAGAAAGCAAATGAGGATCTCACGTAAGTTTGAAATTGAAAAAAAACTGAAAAATAATAATTCAGAACTTAAGATTTACACTTTAGATGGAACACCTACAGATTGTTCGTTATTTTTAGATTTTGCCAAAGATTCCGATTTCTTCGGAGGGATGAATCCAATATTTGCAATCAGTGGTGTTAATCATGGTGCAAACTTAAGTCATGATATTTTACATAGCGGAACATTCGGTGCAGCAAGACAAACCTCCATGAATGGACTTCCCAGTATTGCCTCAAGCTATTGTGATTATTCGGGTAATGGTATAAGAAAAGCTTCTAAAATTACAGCAGAAATATGTAATTTACTGTGGAATAAAGAATCAACTTCGAATAAATTATTACACTCTTTTTTCGACGGAAGCATTCTATTAAATTTAAATGTCCCTAGTGATTTTAATGGGGAGTTAAAATTGGCTTCTTTAGGCATTAGAGATTATAAAAATGCCCTATCTTTAAATTCTATAGATGGCTATTCTGAAGTTGATATTAAATTTCAGGGGCCGAATATTGTAGAGGAAGAAATTCAAAATACAGATGTAACTTTAGTAGGGAATAGAGTGGCGTCTATTTCATTAATTCCTACTTGGCCATTTTCACACCCAAGATATCCAAATGAAGTAATTATTAATGCTATCAAAAAACTTGATTCTATAGAAGAATTCTTTAATCCCTTGTTTATTCAAGATAATGGTGAATAATCGCAATTACACAATGACCTTGAATCCATTTTTCGCCGACTGAAACTTTGTTGTAATTTGATAATATGCTTTCTTCTTTTTCAGAAAATGGTTTATCGTCAGAAAGAATAAAACCCAAATTGTCATAATTTTTCAATTCAGAGCTAATTTTCTTACCAGATTTATCTAGTTGAAATATTGTCGTTTTTTCTCTTTCCCATTCTTTAATTGTGTTTTCTAAATCTCCTTGACCATGGTAAATACCATTTTTAACCATATTTTTCATTCCAATTGGTGGTAAATGTAATTCCAAAATTTTAGATATGTGTCCAGCAATACTTCTCTCATCAGAATGAATACCTCTAACCGATGAACTATCAAACCAAATTCTCCTAGCTGGTCTATCTCCTCCCTGTAAATGAAGAACAACTTCAACATTCTCCCTAATACCGTGTGATAAGAAAAGTGCGGAATTCAATGATCTAAGAATCACGTCCAAACGCCCACATGAGCCAGCTAGATCATTAAGATTTAACTTTCCGTGACTGGGGACCCTATGTCCAATTAATGCAAATTTAATTGTCACCAGTACACCTACATTGTAAGATCTTCGAATTCTCCCGACTTCATCATTTTTCGCATTTGTTTAGACATTTTTCTATTACCTTGTATACCTTTCATCATTTTTCGACTTTTATTCCATTGCGCAATAAGCTCCCTAACATTTTTTTCTGTCACACCCGAACCCCTAGCAACTCTTTTAATTCTGTCAGATTTTAATATTTGAGGATTATTTTTTTCATTTTCAGTCATTGAATCCATTATAGTACGATATCTTTCTAAATTTCCTTGCATTTCTTCTTTTTGTTTTCTTCCCATTTGACCCATGCCACCTAGCATCCCTGCAGGTAAGAATGAGAGAAATTTGTCGACAGTTCCGATTTTTGACATCATATCCATCTGTGTATACATATCGTTTAATGTAAATCTCCCGCTCATCATTCTTTGAGTTAATCTCATTGCCTCAATTTCATCCATATCTTCAGGTGCTAAGTCAATTAAACCTTGGATGTCTCCCATTCCTAATAGTCTACTAATGAATCTATCAGATTCAAATTTTTCAATATCACTGACTTTTTCACCTTCCCCCGTAAATAGTATCGGCGAACCTGTCGTGGCCACAGCCGATAGAGCACCACCACCTCTTGCAGTACCGTCTAGTTTAGTAACAATGACTCCTGTAACATCTACTAATTCATTGAAAGAGGCGGCTACGGGTCCTGCTGCTTGTCCTACTTGGGCATCAATAACTAATATCCTTTCATTGGCATTTACTAAATAACTCATATCTTTCAATTCATCTACTAAATCTTCGTCTAACTGATGTCTTCCAGCAGTATCAATAATCAGAATGTCAGCGTTAGAATGCTTTTCAATTCCTCTTTTTACAATATCAACTGCATCTTTTGATTCAGGATCACCAAAAACATCTACCTTAGTATTTTCCAGCAGTTGAGAAAGTTGTGAAAATGCACCAGGTCTATGAACATCAGCTTCTATTACAGCAACATTTGCCTGCATCTTCTTTGACCACCAATTTGCGAGTTTTGCAGTGGTTGTTGTCTTACCCTGTCCGTATAATCCTACCATCATTATTGTTTGTCCCCTCGGAGGTATTTCTCTAGGAGGCCCGAGTAATCTAACTAGTTCTGTGTATAGAATATTCATTGCATGTGTTTGGAGATTAATTCCAGGCCTTGGCTCCTCTTCTTGCATTTTTTGAGCAAGTCTTTCGGTTAATTCTTTAGTTTGTCTGACATTAAAATCAGCTTCTTGTAAAGCGCGCCTCAATGTTCTAATCATTTCCTGTAATTCTGCCTCGTCAAGTCTTCTTTTACCTTTGATTTTAGATAGTGCTGAAAATATACCTTTTCGGAGACCTTCGAGTGCCATTACATTTGCTATAGCCTATACATTTTCAAACCAGCGGCTGAAATACTTCAAGTTTCAATAAATTGTTTGAGAATTTTGCTGAGGTTTTATCGACATCTACTAAATGATTCAATTCAATAATATTCTCTCTATTATTGATTCCTACGAATAATAGATTCCCTTCTCCTCTAAGTGACAAATCACTCTTGACTACTCCTGGTAAGTACAAATTAACTATTGTTCTATCGTCCAGTTCCTTAATTAATTTTGATCTTCTAATTTTAATCGGTAGATTTTCACTGATAGAATTAATTTCCATATCTTGGGGAAATTCGATATGATCCCCATGTAATTTCAAACCTATTTCTTCTAAGAGTTTTATACCATGAATGTCTGAAATACCCAATTCTAACTTAGCAATACTTATCCCTGCAAAATGTTTTTCAATCTTTTTTACGTATTTATCTTCTATTTCTCTTCTAGAAATTAAAAAGTCATGTTCAAACCTCGGTGTAAGTCTATTAATAACTACTCCATTGACTTCAATATTAAATTCTGATAATTGTTCCGCAGCCCTAAGAGTTTCTGAAACACCCATTGATTCAGGAATGGTAACCAGAGTGAAACGAGTAATATCAGGATTGCTTATTATTCTTCGAATGTGAGCTACTCTTTTTGAGAATTTTTCTAATTCTTCTTTTATTGCTTTCTCTTGTTTACTACCAAAAAGCATAGATTTAATACCTCCCATGGCTCTAAACAATTTTAAAGCTCTAGATGTCCAAACCTCTAATAATTCTGGTAGAGAAAGAAATCTTATCGTATGCCCTGTGGGAGCAGTATCGAAGACTATCAAATCGTAATCAGTGTTTTCTACGAATTTTAATAATCTGTCAAATGCAAGTGCTTCATCTAATCCTGGGAGCATTAACTGAGCGCTATCCAAACTTGACACTTCGTCCTTTAATTCGTTGATTTCGTCATTTTGCATCATAAATGGTGAAAAACTTGTTCCAGATTTTTCAATCGCCGATGACAAGTTGGGCATTAAGTTATCTAATGAATCTTTTAAATCGAGTTCTAACCCCCATAAATTTGGAATCCCCTCAACTGGTGTGGGTGTACTGTTTAATTTGTAATCTAGGGAATCACTTGTACTGTGAGCGGGATCGCTAGAAACTAGCAATGTGTTAATTCCTGATTTTGCGGCCCAAATTGCTGTTGAACATGCTGTT
>CEUU01030886.1_pt1 | contig 19168 bp, 18 predicted proteins | sample 531321 | NCBI WGS metagenome assembly CEUU01 (sample SAMEA2622658, study PRJEB7988) | marine metagenome | isolation source: saline water (ENVO:00002010), including
TTCTATCAAGATCTTGAAAAATTAGTAGAAAATCTTCCTATCGTTTGTTGGGAAGGCGATTACGAACACTCAGTTAGTTCCGGCGATCAAGGAGCTTATTTTCTCTTTCGTAGTTTTTGTCACTTCAGAATAATACCACGTTTTGATGTCTTTAGTCGACAATTTCCCATTCCCGTTAGTCAAGGAACAGAGGTTTGGTCTTGGAACGGCTACCTAAATTGGGCTGAAGACAAAGTGCCACCTCTGAAACATTTCTCAAATCACACTAACAGACGAGCAGATTTCTACCCAACATTAAATCAAACACGATACACTGCAACATACAAAAAAGGCAAAGAACAGCTCGTCATGTGTCTTGAATCATCGACGCACGATTTTGCATTTTTTGAAGTACGCTTAAATCGTAAAAGGTGGGAAGAAAAACCTAATTCTTGGGAATGGGATTTAAAAAAAGGTTTAAACACAGCGGAAATGCGCTCTGTCAATGGCTCTGGACAGGCAGGTGTAATTAGTATGTTAAGTATTGCAAATTAATTAGTCAGTGTAATCAAAAAATTTAATCGTACTGAATTAAAACACACTATTTCAAATAAGAAAATAAGCGATTGGCAACATTCATGCGCTTATTGTACCAACTTTTTTAAATGGCTTGAAATAAACATCAAATCCAGGAGAATAAAAACTGTTCGAATAAACATAGTCTTTGACACCGAACTCATCGTTTAACGATTCTACATAATCCAATTCTTCCACATTATGCAAAACCCAAGGCTCGTGTAGTACCTGTCCCCTCAAAACAAATTTTTTATCTTGAGTAAATAGAAAATATCTGTCCGTTATGAATTTATCTCTGTCATTTTTGACTCTACTTTGCCCTATTTTAAAACTCAATTCCGCATGGTTAGATTTAAATTGGTAGAAATTCTCATTCTTCCGTAAGTGCATATTCGAATATCTGTATGGCAGGTGAAAGAAATTACGAGCTACAAAGTTTGCTATCCGATGATTTGAATCAAGTGTGAAAAAATAAATTCCTGGTACATCTTCATATGTCACATATGTTCTCAAGTTGAGTTCGTTTAGTCGACTAAATGGTAGAGAAGGAGTGAATGGAAAACTGACATCAGACATTTGAAAGGGCACAATGCTAGTGAAATAATACCCTTGGAAAGAATCGAGTTTTAAATGTTGCGGAACAATTTTTCTTAAGTTTCCATATGACGTAATGAAATTGAGAAAGAAAAGGTTTCCCCAAGTTTGCGATATTATCCAAGAGCCGCGTTTCATTCTATTTTCTCAATAAAAATATCAGACTAAATTGCTTCCAAAAAAAAGTATTACCTAATCGCCATAATATCAGAAAGAAGGGATGGACGTAGCTTCTTAAAACTATTTTTATACCATTTTTGGTCTTAAAAAACTCCAGCAGCACTGGCCTGACAATCCTAAAGCTAACTATGTAACTTCCGTAATAGTAATGTAGCGCTCTGTATGTTTCCGAGATGTCGCCGATTTCTCCAGGTAAATTTAACAAAGGTCCGTGGTGAATATTTTTTTCTCCAATATGAAACGTGCCTACTGTTTGTTCAGACTCAAATTCTACCCTATATGGTGGTATCTGTCCATCTACAAAAGTTTCTCTTTGTTGAAGCTTATGCCAGAAAATGTCTTTTTTTTCTGTAGGGATCTTGAATTCAGCCTCAAAAACATCTTCACACATAAATGATGGACGTTTAAAATTCAAATAGTTTTGCATCCTAATTGCTCACAGTTATCGCGAACTTTTATGTGTTTGAAGAATAAATGTCTTTTACGCACGAGCATATGTTTGATTATATACGAAAAACCAATATTGTGTAATGCATAAAATTACTATTCATAGCAGAGCATGCCGCACTACTAAAAATCCACTGAAGCTATTTAAATCGACGACGTAATACGCTTTTCGTTTTTAAGTACGCACAGACACTTTATTTTCTAATCGATTCAAGGTTAGGATTTTAAACACACACCTGATTCCAGTGCTTTTGAGCGGCGGCACCTACCTGCTCGGAGTTCCATCGCTCTAAGACTTTGTAATGACCGGTTTCCGCCTCTGCGTGAAATGTAGGATTGGAAGCAGCACTGTAACAACAGATGAGGGCCCAGCGCGAATATTCGCTTTCGTTAGGATCTGAACGATGCAATAAATTGCTGTGAAAAAACAGCACCGTACCCGGATCCATCTCGCAATATACCAGTTCCAGTTGCCTTTCTACGTAACTCATGCGCTCCATGTCAGCACCTGTCTGATCACCTGACTTACTGTGTTCTATACGTCCGAGCTTGTGCGATCCCTTAAGCACCTGCAGACAACCATTTTCACGATTAGCTCTGTCGACGGCAATCATGCACGAAGCCATATCAGCGCGCAGGAAGTTGGCATACCAATAGCCGTAGTCCTGATGCCACTCCCACGCTCCGCCCACTCGAGGCTCTTTAAGCATCATTTTGTGATGGTAGTGAAAAACCTCTTCGCCTATCAGCTGTTCCATGGGCTCTACGATGGCACGATGACGCGCATAGGCGCTGTATACGCTGTCAGGCAAGTCGTAGCGCAGCGACAGGCGACTTACCTTGCCAGCGCTATCCAGCCGATCGTTCGCATTGTCCTGAAGCGCCTGGTCTGCGCGCGCGATAGCCAGCACTTGGTCCATATCTTGTCGAGGAAAAAAATTGGTCAGCAGCAGAAAACCCTCTTCTTCGTACTGCGCAATCTGTGCTGCGTCCAGCGTGTAATCCGTCATATTGCCCCCCTGAATCATCTACGTGTAACCAAAACCTAGCTAACGTCTAATCTGGCAAGAAGTGTAGTCTAATACAACTTCTTCTTAATCTATTTTATATCCACGCGCTATCCTACTTGGCTACACCAGTTAAGCAACTTATTTTCCCTTCACACACGATTGTAAACGGCGATAGGAAAATTTTATGAACGACAGTACGATCACTCGCTACGAAGACGTAGAGACAGAAGATATACCGCGCGATCTGCGCTTTCATCCCAGCGATCCAAACCGGGCACAAACACTCTCATATGAGCAGGTAGAAGCGTATAACCACGATGGCTATGTCAAGGGAATGCGCATATTCAGCAGCGAAGAGATAGACGATATACGCGCATATTTTGATGCGCTTCTGTCGCGCGTCTTAGAATCCGGCGGCGATTCCTACTCGATATCCACCGCACACGTGAGCTATGGCCGCGTGTGGGATCTGCTCAACGACAAGCGCATCGTTGCTCACGTTAAAGATATTCTCGGGCCAGACGTCATTGGCTGGGGGTCGCACTTTTTCTGTAAAATGCCGCGAGACGGCAAGCGCGTCTCCTGGCATCAAGACGCGTCCTATTGGCCAATGTCGCCTTCCAAAACCGTGACAGTCTGGTTGGCCATTGACGACGCCAACACGCAAAACGCCTGCATGCGCTTTATACCCAGAACGCACCAGCACGGGCACATGACATACCATCTGAGCGAGAAAGACGAGAACAACGTGCTTTTTCAAACCGTGCCCAACGCCGAAGAGTATGGTGACCCAATCAACGTCACGCTGAGAGCAGGCGAGATTTCCATGCATTCGGACATGCTTTTACACGGCTCTGAAGCCAACCAATCTGATCGAAGGCGCTGCGGACTGACCCTTCGCTACTGTGCAGCTGACGTGCGCGCCATGCAGGGCTGGCATCTAAAAGGCGTCGTCGTAACTGGTCAAGACCGCGAAGGCCACTGGGGAAATCCCGCCCGTCCCGAAGAGGACTAACTGCATTGAATGGCCCCTTTTTTACCCTGACAGACCCCGCTGCCACCAATACCACTGTCAGCGGTGCCAAGGGAGCCGCCCTAGCACATATGAAGCAGGCAGGCCTGCCCGTACCCGACGCTTTTATCGTCCCGACAGAGACGTTTCGCTCAGCAATCGACGACCTGCCCAAGCAAGCGATAAACGCATTGAAAAAAGGGCCTTCCAACGCGAATCACATCGTCACCGACGGGCTGCGTAACGGAACCCTATTCAACTCTTGGCTCGATGCTCTAGGAGAGGCCTATGCCGCATTGGGCAGCCGAGCCGTCTCGGCTCGGTCTTCCTCAACGGCTGAAGATTTAGCCGAAGCAAGCTTTGCCGGTCAGTATGAGACCGTGCTCAACATAGTCGATTTAAACAAACTGGTAGACGGTATAGGTCGCGTATGGGCCTCGCACTTTTCACCCCACGCTCAGGCCTATCGCAAGCGACACCGTATTCCCGAAGAAGGGAGCGCTATGGCCGTCGTCGTGCAACGGCAGATCGCTTCTCGCGCGTCGGGTGTCCTTTTCACACGCGACCCACAAAGCGGCGCCAAACGCTGCGTAATCTCTGCAGCACTCGGTCAAGGCGAGGGCGTGGTGTCGGGCCGCGCACCGACTGATCACTGGGTCGTCTCGCCGGCAGATGGCACCGTTCTATCGGCCGAAATTGCGAACAAGTACCTGCGCATTGAGGCTCGCGCGGAAGGAGGCCTCAATACCGGAGAGGTCGAAGCAGAGCAGCGCAGTGCACCCGCGCTCCAGCCGGAGCACATTGCTCAACTCACCCAACTGGGCGTGCGCATTGAGGCGCTCTTTACCGGAGCACAGGACATCGAGTTCGCCGTAGACGAGGCCATCCACATACTGCAGGCACGACCCATTACCACCGTAGAAGAGATCGCCGAGCCGGATGAGCCGTGGGAAGAAGGCTTAGATACAACGCACTGTTGGACAAAGGAGCGGGGACCGTTTACGCGCTTAGAGCAGGACTATATGGTAGAGTACATGGCCCATGCGCGCGCCTGCTACAAAGAGGTCGGATCTCGCATGACGGCAAAGCACCTTTACCACCTGTGCAACGGCTATATGTATACGCGGGGCCCGGAGGTTGAGCCCGATGAGCTAGCTCGCCGCCACGACGCGCAAACGGAGCGCGTAGACGCCTGCACGGAGCGCGGCACGACGTATTTTGAAGCGGTGCAGCGCGGAATTATAGAAAATAGACTCGCCGAACTCAGAACGCAGCGCCGCCGGGCTAAGAGTCCAGCCGATCGCGTATCCTATCTCGATTCCTGCCTGCGGATGCTCGGCTACGTAGCCGGACACCTACACTGGTCTATGGGACGACCCGAACCCTTACCCGGCTGGCACGAGGAATACGAGGCGTTGACCGGCCGGCCGCAACACGAAGCCAACACGTTCTTACAAGCCATTGACAACCGCATGACGCGCTTAGTAGGCCAACTGCGCAAGCTGGCGCGTATCGTTCAATCCGATTCCACCCTGCACACACTCTTTCGGGAGAGGCGATTTGATGAACTGGATCGGCCTGCAACTTGGCCAGCGGGACGGCATTTCCAAACCCGCTTCAGGGTCATGTTAAAAACGCACGGACTGCGCAGCGGCCGCGGCTATGGATCGAGCAGTAGCTTCCAGACGCCGACTTGGAATATGGATCCACGCGTTCCCCTCGACATAATCGCCACCTATGCAGAGCAAGACCTCGACACACTCGACAGGTTCGAGCACGAGGCACGCAGGGAGCGCTACAACGCGACGCGACGCCTACGGCGCCAGTTTGCCAGAGATACCGAGCAGCGAACGCGCTTTGAGGGCGCGCTGCTACGCGGACAGCTGCACGTGCGCTTTTTAGAAGACCACAATTACTATATGGAACAGTGCAGCGGCGGCACGGCGCGCGAGGCCATAGACGCCGTCGGCCAAGACCTAGTCAACCAAAACGCGGTCGACGCATCCGACGACGTCTTTCATTTTTCTCTGGCTGAACTGCGCGCCTTAGCAACTACAGCGCATCCAGCCGACCAGCGCGCGCTCATCGCAGAGCGTAAGAGCGAGTTTGAGAGGCGACAGCGCATGCAGCCACCGGATACGCTGGGCGCAGACCCCGCAGAAAAACCCCAGGAGGAGCGCGAAAAAGTCGAGCAAGGTCGGCAGGGCAACAGACTCATAGGCGCCAGCGCATCAAGCGGGCGCGCAACCGGACGCGCCGTGCTTATCGAATCCGGCCAGCGCCCCCGCATACACCCGGGCGACATTCTAGTCGCTGGCAACGTCGGACCAGAGTGGACCCCGGCCTTTGCCGTGCTCGGCGGGATCGTCTTGGACGAGGGGTCCCTTTCGCAGCACGCCGCCATTGTCGCGCGCGAATACCGCATCCCCTCCGTTATGAAAACACGCGAGGCCACCCGTCATATTGTCGAGGGGCAGCACATTGTCGTAGACGGCGACCAGGGCATCGTAGAGCTAGAACCCAATGAAAAATGAGAGGTGAATCAACATGAGCGACATCGCACCAAAAAACTACGTAGTATACCGCGCGGCCACTCCCATTGTCGTAGACGGCCATCTCAACGACGGTCCCTGGAAGGCGGCGCCCTGGACCGACCTCTTTGTCGATATTGAGGGCGATGCCAAGCCGCTGCCGCGCTTTGCCACGTGCGTCATGATGCTGTGGGACGACGAGTACTTCTATTTTGCAGCCGACATGGAAGAGCCGCACGTCTGGGGCACACTAACCAAGCGCGATTCGGTAATTTGCAACGACAACGACTTTGAGATCTTTATCGATCCCGACGGAGACGGCGAGCACTATATGGAGTTTGAAATTAATCCGCTTAATGCCGCGTGGGATCTCTACCTACCCAAGGCCTATAACAAAGGCGGCAAAGCCGATCACGACTGGGATTTTGAAGGCATCAAACACGCCGTGCAGATCGACGGGACGCTCAACTGCGCCGACGATATCGATCGCGGCTGGAGCGTCGAAGTCGCCATTCCTTGGACCTCCATGAGCGAGCATGCCGGCTGCGACTGTCCGCCCAAGGCAGGCGACCAGTGGCGCGTCAACTTTTCGCGCGTCGAGTGGGCGTTCGACTATCACAAGGGAGGCTACCTGCGCCGCGAAGGCGTTCCCTGCGACAATTGGGTGTGGTCACCGCAGGGCGACATCAATATGCACGTACCAGAAATGTGGGGATACGTGCAGTTTTCTTCCCTTGCCGCCGGACACGGCGAGGAAGCATTCGTGCAGAAATAAGACCTACCCTTGATACGGGAGCAACAGAAAACACCCATCTAAGAGATGGCAGCACGCAATATCCTACGTGAAATAGCGCCGGCGAAAGTAGAACGCCACGTTGACGAGGCCGATCAGCACCGGAACCTCTACTAGCGGGCCGATCACCGCGGCAAACGCCGCTCCAGAGTTGATGCCAAAGACGGCAATAGCTACGGCGATAGCGAGCTCGAAGTTATTGCTGGCCGCCGTAAAGGACAGCGTGACCGTCCGCTCATAGTCGGCCCCGCTGCGATGGCCCAAGAAAAACGAAATCAAAAACATCAACACAAAGTAGATGAGCAGCGGCACGGCGATACGCAGCACGTCAGAGGGAATCTGCACGATGTTTTCGCCCTGCAGTGAAAACATCACCCAGATGGTAAAGAGCAGCGCAACGAGCGTCAGAGGACTGATGCGCGGGATAAATTCGTTTCCGTACCACTCGCTGCCCTTGGCCCGTACGAGGACAAAGCGCGTCAGCATACCGGCAAAAAATGGAATGCCCAGATAGATGGCGACGCTTTCGGCAATCTGACCCATAGAAATTTCTACGAGCGCGCCCGGCAGGCCAAAGAGCGGCGGCAGGAGCGTGATAAAGACGTAGGCATAGACCGAGTAAAACACGATCTGAAAAATCGAGTTAAAGGCCACTAAACCCGCCGCATATTCCGAATCACCGCAGGCCAGTTCGTTCCATACGATGACCATGGCAATGCAGCGCGCCAAGCCTATCATAATTAGACCGACCATATAGTCGGGGTAATCGGCCAGGAAAAGGATGGCCAGCGCAAACATCAGCACCGGGCCAATCACCCAGTTTTGCAGCAGCGACAGTCCTAAAATCCGCGCGTTACGAAAGACGCCGCCCAGCTCTTCGTACTTGACCTTGGCTAGCGGTGGATACATCATCAGCACCAAGCCCACGGCAATGGGAATCGAGGTTGTTCCGACCTGGAAACCGGTAATCACGTCAACGAGTCCGGGCGCAAAATAGCCCGTGCCGATGCCGATGGCCATGGCCAAAAAAATCCACAGCGTTAGAAAGCGATCTAAAAAAGACAGCTGGCGCGGTGCTCCGTTCATCCTTTGTCTCCCGTTGTTTCGAGAACCTGTGGAAGCATCTCCACGTAGGCGCGGATATCGTCACGCACGCGGCGATAGTGAGAAAAGGCTTCCTCTTCGCTAGCTGCCTCACGTGCCAGTTTTGGCGGATCGTCAAAGCCTCGGTGCACAACTCGCGTCGCCCCTGAGAAATGAGGGCAGTGTTCGTCGGCATGGCCGCATACGGTCACCACCCAGTCAAAGGCAATATCGGGCAAATCCTCGACGCACGTCGACGCTTGGCCCGATATGTCGACGCCAGCTTCGGCCATGGCACGAACGGCATGTGGATTGAGTCCGTGCGCCTCAATGCCGGCCGAATAAACCTCGAATACGTCGCTCTTTAAATCACGGGCAAAGCCCTCGGCCATTTGGCTGCGGCATGAATTACCCGTACAGAGAAAGAGAATACGCTGCATAGAGCGGCTCACGTTCGTTTAGACATTCGTTTTGCACAGTAGAAGCGCAGAGTGCCACCTACGCTGTTTAGACTTCGAACTTACCCCTTAACCGCACCCGCCGCGATGCCGCGCACAAATAGACGCATTGTGAATAGAAAAATAAGCACCAGCGGCAGTGAGGCGATCGAATAGCCCGCCATCATTTCACCCCACTGTTTCACATACTCACCGTCGAGCTTAATCAGTCCAGCTGCCAGCGTCAGCAGCGCGTCGTCTCGAATGATAATAAAAGGGAGTAAAAAGTCGTTCCATACGGAGATAAACTGCAGAATAGCCAGCGTAGAGATCACGGATCCCGACATCGGCAGCACGATGTAGAGCACCTGTCGAAATGGACTAGCTCCATCTACATCCGCTGCGTCAAACATATCCTGTGGAATTTCTTCTATAAAGTTACGCAGGATAAAAATCTGCACGACCTGAGCACCAGAAATACCCAGAATGATCAGGGCGAGTAAACTATTGATTAGGTTCATATCGCGCAGCAGAATAAAGAGCGGAACGAGGTTAGCCACCCCCGGCATAAGCATCAACACGAGAAAGAAATACCATAGGAACGTCGTGCCGGGCATGCGGTAACGAGCAAAGAAGAAACCCGCCGCCGTCGAACAGCACAGCGCCAGAACGACCGCAGTTACGGCCACGACTATCGTGTTGAAGATATACGTGCCCACGGTATCCCAAGCCACCGTCCAATTCTCCCAGTGCCAGGTGTCTTTTGTGCTCAAGCGCACCTGCGGCCAGTCGGGATGGGTGGGGGTGAGTCCAGCTGCCAGCGCCTCTTGGGCCAGTATGACCTCTTTGGGATCATAGGCTTCCAGCTGGGCCGGACGACGGTCAAAGGTCTCCAATAAACCCGAAAGAGACAGCGGCCCGAAGGGTTCATTGTTAAACTGCTTGTTGTTTTTAACGCTGATGGCAAAGGTCACGTAAAGCGGAAAAAACGCAAAGACCAGCACGCTCAGAATAAAGATGTGTTTGCCGAATTCGCCCCAAGTAGAACGCATTTACTTCTCCACACGCACGAAGCGGTTGTTGATTTCTGTGAGAATGAGAATAAAGAAAAAGACGATTAGACCAATCGCGCAGGCCTTGCCCGCATAGAGTTCGACAAAGGCGCTGCGAAACATATAGAGACCCGGTACAAGCGCCACACCGCGCGGCCCTCCGCTGTCGCCGAGCAGGATCAGAATCTGCCCGTAGGTCTGCAGCGTGCCGATAATCATCAGCACCAAATTAATGCGCACCTGCGTGAGAATAAGCGGCAGTTCGATGTGGAAAAACTTCTGCAGCGTTGAAGCGTTGTCCAAATCAGCCGCCTCGTACACGCTCTCATCAATGCTGGCTAGTCCCGTTAGGTAGATCAGCACTCCGACGGTGCCCACCCACGGGAACCCCCAAAATATCAGCGAGGGAATCACCAGAGAAGCGTCGCCCAGCCAAGAGGGATTGGTTCCGGCGTGAAACACGTCCCAACCCAACAGGCCGTCCACCCAAACCAGCACGTCGAGAAAACCCGTGCCGAGCAGAATGCGGTTGAGAATGCCCTGCATGGGATCGTAGAACGACTTCCACACTAGGAGACCGACCATAGCTGGCACGATCATCGGGACGACAAACAGCACGCGATAGATATACTGCCATCGGTCGCTCTTGAGCCGATGGATGAAGACGGCCGTTACGATAGACGGAACCATTTTCACCAGATTGGCCAATACCAGAATAAAGATCACGCCAAATCCGGACCACAGCGTCTGGTCTCCGGTCTCCATCATAGACTGATAGAAAAACCACAAAAACCCGTAGAGGATACAGATCCCCTGTAGCCACTGGCTCCATCCTTTGCGGAACACCTGATGCACCGCCACGCCGATCAACGTAGCCCACAGGGCCTGACTATACCATGCCCACGCCTGGCCGGCCGTCATATGCAAAACCGTCGAAGTCTCTGCGGCGGCAAAGAGGGCGATGCCCACAAGGCCCACCAACCCAACCAGTCCCCACGGCGCTCCGCGCGCAAGCCACAGCGGCCTGCCGACGAGCACGGCCATCATGAGCACGACCCACACGGCCATAACCAACCATAAAAAGGGCGACCAGCCGAGGAGTTGGTGGAAATTGTATAGACCGACAAACTCTTTTACATACGACCCGTTCCAGCGAAAAAACGCGTAGTATATTGCACTAGCGGCTGGAAAGTAGGAAAAGACCACCACCAGGGCCCCAGCGGGCAGGGCGAATAGATAGAGCCGCCAGTAGGAAGCAAGACGGCGCATGCCAATGTATTTTGCCATCTTAGCTCTGCTTCCGTTTTAAATCAATTTTAATGTGTTGCTGGATTTCGCGGGCTTTTGGCGCACCTTCTTCCAGCAGCTTATCCCATTCGAGTAAGCGATACGAATTGCGGTAGCGGCGCATGCGCATCTCCCACAGGTAAATCATCTTGCTCTGCACGCGTTCGGGCACGGGCTGATCCGTGCCCCACGTCTTACCGAAGGCATACCCAGCAAGCTGATGGGATAGGGCCATCTCTTGGGCCAAACGCTCTTCCCACTCGGTATTGAGCAAACGCTCAAACTCCTGTGCTAGCGCACGGGGCATTTCATCTTCCATCATCTGCGCAAACCCGTCGTAGTCGATCTTGTGTTCGACCAGCTCCCAGTTCGCCTGACTAAAGGCCGCCGTCGCCGGCCCATTGCCAACCACTCGATGCACATCTCCAGACCAAAATCCTTCCGGCTTGCGCACAAAAGGCTGCATCAGGGGGTGCGACTGAGCGCCTTTTATAACGGGCGGCCAACGCGACAAATGATTAAAGCGCTGATTGTTTTCACGCGAGGTAAGAAACTGAAGAAAACGCAGGGCAATATCGGGGTGTTCACTAAACTTTGAAACCGCTAGGCGAAAAACCGCGGGGGCATTGGCCTCACTGACGCGGCCGCGCACGTACTGACCAAACTCTGGATCGCTCGAGTCGGGATAGGGAAAATCGCAGATCCCCATCGGGAAATCGACCTGACTGTTAAAACTCATCGCGTCCCACGATCCCGACGCGCAAAAGAGCGCCTTGCCCTGCGTAAAGCGAAACTGGGCCTCCATGCGGTCCATCGCCATAAAGCCAGGAGAAAAGTACTTCGTCAGGTTGGCCACTGTCATCTGATCGGCGCGAATACGCTCGTCATAGAAGTCGAAGTCTCCTGCCGCATAGGCCAAGAGCACCTCGTCATTGCCCCCGAAAAACCCATCGAAATCGCGATCGTTTTCCAGGATTAAGTCGAGCAGCGTTGCCGCGCGCATACTGCGAAACACGCTGGCCTGAAACTGGGATGCGGCAACGGCCATTAGGTCCGCACGGCCCTCGCGCTGAGCCCACTCACCAAAGCGACGACAGAGGTCTAAGAATGCGCGGTAGTTGCTCGGAGGTTCGTCTAGGCCAAAAGCGGCTTGCAACAGTTCGCGATTGTAAAACATACGGATAGAAAGCGTGCTAGAAGCTGCACCGTAATATTCCAAGTCGGCCTGGTCGACGGATCCAACCATCCCGTCCATATAGGTATCCATCCACGACACGTCTTCCAAATCCGTCCCCCGGTTGTAGGGATTCGGTTTTTGCACATCTTCGGTATTGCTGATAAAGAAACGGGGCACGGAGCCTGCTTCTTCACGGCCCAGTTGCACCAGATCAGGCAGCGAGCGACCGATGCCCTGCGTCTGGACGTACTGCTTGTAGACGCGCTCCGAGATGGCGTTTTGCACCACGCGGACTGGCTGGCCCGTCTCCTCTAAGTAGACGCGTTCAAAGCGGCGCGCAATATCGTCAAACGCCTCGCGAAAGCCGGCTTCCAGCTGCCAGTGCACAACGCGGATCGTGGCCACCTGATCCGACTGCTCGACCTCCTGCACTCGGTATACGCGCCACAGCGACACGGAGAACGAGATGAGCAGCACGACGATCGCCACGTAGTTACTGAGCCGGCTCCAATCGAACAGGCCGCTTTCGGCGCGCGCCTTTTCCTCAGCGTCCATCCGTCTTCTCCTTGACCATGCGATTTTCCACGCGCGTTGATAGGGGCGGCGCATAGTCAGAGTCGAGTTGGCCGTTCTTCAGCTCATCGGCGCGCAGCGTGGCAAAATGCGCTTTCTGCGAGGAGGGCACCTCGCTGGCGAGCAGGCGATAATAGGCTTCGGCCCGATCGTAGTGACCCAGCGCCACTTCGTTGATACGCGCAAGGCGAAAGAGAACGATCTCTTTGACCCGCACGTTGCTAATGCCCGCCCGATACTGCGCGTCTAGCGCATCAGCAAGGGCGCTGTAGTCACCGATAAAGAAAGCCATCTCTGCGCGCATGCCGTGAAAAACGGACGCGAAAAGCGTTCCGACAAAGCGCGGTGCCATTTCAGCTGCGGACTGCAAACCGAGCGCAATTTCCTCGCTGTCGGGTCGCTGCAAATACGAGCTCAGCAAACGGAGCATGGTTTCTTGCACCAGCGGTGAATCGTCCGGTAGGGCGGAGAGCGCCTGCTCGTAAAGCGAGCGCGCCTTGTCGACCTGCGCGGGAACAACTTCCATATAACAGTCGGCCAAACGGCCTAAGATTTGTCCGCGCCAGAGGTCGCGCTCGTCCACATCTTGCAGCAGCGCCTCGTATTGGGGAATCGCCGCCTGCGGATCGCGGCCCGGCATCTGGTAATGCGTTATAAACGCGCGACCCATTCGGGCCTGCCAACGCTCCTTCTGGCTGGCGCGCTCTGATTGGGCCACTTGGGCAAAGAGGCCGTCGGCGTTGGAAAACGCCTGCAGGCCGTACTCAGTCCAAGCGCGACCCAAGAGTTCTGCCGGCGGTTCCTGCGCTAGCAGCGTAGCTGCCGACAGACAGAGCGCCAACGGTAGCGCGTACATCAGCATGTTTTTTTTTCTGTTCATAGAAGACTAAATAGTTTAACAATTGCTTTCGCGTCAAATAGACGCTCTATCGGCTTGTCATGTCTCCACCTAAAGCAATACATTTAGGCCATTTTCGCCGTGAACGAATCCATCAATGGGAGAACGTATGGACGCACGCTGCTTGGAACACCTCCTTACCGAAGACGAGAGGCTGCGCTTTGAATGCGATGGCTATTTCACCGTGGAAAACGCGCTTCCACAGTCGCTTGTCGACAGCCTAATTCCCACCGTTGACCGCATTGACAAAGCGGAGCGCGCGCGCATGGACATGGGAGCCGATGCGCGCATCAACCACTTCGACTTTATTGGCAAGGATGATTCGTTCTTAGAACTGCTCGACTGGCATACGACGTTTCCCAAGGTGTGGGACCTGCTCAACTGGCACATCCAGCTCTACCACACGCATATGACGGTTTCGCCGCCTAAAGCCGAGTGCAAGACGCTGGCAGAAGACGGATTGGGTCTAGGCTGGCATCAGGACAGCGGCCGCCTCAACAACGACTTTGAAACGTCGCCGCGTCCGCGCGTGTCGCTCAAGATCGCCTATTTCCTAACCGACACGCGAGAAGAGGGCCGCGGCAACTTCTACGTGCTTCCCGGCAGCCACCTCCAAGATGACTTTCCCGGACCCGATAGAAAAGAGCCCGTACGAGGATGTATCCCCATCCGAGTCGCGCCCGGCACGGCCGTATTTTTTGATCGGCGCATCTGGCATTCGGCCAGTGCCAACTACTGGACCGAACCGCGCCGCGTCCTCTTTTACGGCTACTCCTACCGCTGGCTGCGGCCGCGCGACGACATGCAAGTGGCGCACTACATCGACCGATGCGATCCCATCCGCCAGCAGCTGCTCGGCGTAACGCATTCGGGAGGACGTGGCTACACTTCTCCAACGGAAGCCGACATTCCTCTCAAAAATTGGATTGAAGAGCACGTCCAGCCGGCTTCTGCGCAGTGAATACTAGCCAGACCGACCTGCAGTACCTGCTCCGCTCAATAGAGCCGGAGCTAAGCGATAGGACGCACGTGTTTTGCACGATGCCAGATGAAAGACGAGATGAACTAGAACGACGAGCGGTCTTGCTATTTCGCGAACGGGAAGGCCTGACGGCCGTGCTGCCCAAAACCGACGCCGAACGCATCGGCATCGACTACGCCTTTCCCTCGCGCATGATTACGCTCGCAGTGCATTCAAGCCTTGATGCAGTTGGGCTGCTAGCGGCGGTGACGCAGGTGCTGGCCCAGGCCGACATCAGCGTCAATGTCGTGTCCGCGTTTTATCACGACCATCTATTTATTCCGGAGCATCGCGCCGTGGAGGCCCTGCAGATTCTATCTGCGCTGTACGAGCAAGCGACCCAGTAAGAGCACTGTTCGCCCACTCAAAGAAACGGTCCGTTGGCGCACTGTGCGCCTAGCTATACGTGAAAGATATAGAGATCGCGCTCAGCCAGCGGGAGATCAACCCACGCCCCGCCGCGCAGGTGGCTCTCGGCAATACCGATGCACGCCTCCGTGATGTGATGAGTCACTTCCACGTTGCCCGTGCTCGGCTGGCCGCTCTCGTAGGCGGCTACGAGGTCTTCCAAACACTGCACCACCGGACTCTTCGGCGTCGCAGCTTCAAACGGTTCTTCCTGCCAGCCGCGCTTTCCGCTCGGCTTGCGCAGCAGGATGCCTGCCCCGTTGTTGAGCGAGCGAATGCTGCCCTCAGAGCCCAGCACTTCAAACTCCCAATAGCCGCCGGGCACCGTCCACGCCTCGACGCCGTTGGCAAAGCGCAACTGATAGGTCGCGTGCGGATCAAAAGCAATATGGCGTCCGCTAAAATCCTCATCGCGCGGCAGCAGCTCGCCGCGCACGGCTTCTATCGACGGGTCGCCGATCAGGTACGACGCCGTGTCGATCGAGTGTATGTGCCCGTGCATCAGACTCGACGGCGCGTAGTGCACCACCGACTTCACGTCGCCCACGGCCCCGGCAAGCACGGCGTCGCGTACGACTGCATAGCGATTGTCAAAGCGCCGCAGAACGCCAGTATTAAAGACCGTGCCTGCCTTTTGCACGGAGGCCAGCACCTCGTCAGCGCGCACCATGGACGAAGCCATGGCCTTCTCTACGTAGAGCATGGGCACGCCCATCTCGCACAGGGCAACCGTCAAGTCAGCGTGCGAATCGTCACGGCGTTCGGGACCTGGCGAACGGCTGTGGGATTTGGGCAGGCAGGCCGCCGTGCATACGGCCACTAGGTCGAGCGATGCGCGTTCGACCATCTCGCGAAAATCGCCGTAGACGGCATCGACGTTCCAACGCTGGGCAAAGGCAGCACATTTATCGCCGTCGAGATCTGCGCCGGCGACCAGCTCTAAGCGCGGACTGCCCACGGCAGAAGCGGCAATCGAATACGGCAGCTCCGTGTGTCCTTCGTCGTCAATCGTGCTGCCCATGCGACCCAGGCCGATAATCCCGACGCGGTATGTTTTCTCCGCCATGATTTATGCTCTCGTTTTTTCTTTCAGCTGCTTGAAAAAAGCCACCTCTCGACGGATGGCATCCATGCGCTGGCTCTCGTCCACCTCAAACTCGCAGTGAATCGATATCGGCCCATCAAAGCCGATGCGCTTCAGCTCGGCAAAGATGGCCGTCCAGTCGCACATGCCCTGACCGGCTTCGACTACGCGACGCCGCACCGCACCGTGGTTTTCCCTGTCAACGCGTTCCAGTAGAAAATCCTTTACTGCGACCATAGACAGGTGCTCGCGCACAATCGACACTGCAACGTCGAACTCTTCCCCTTCGGCCCGCAGATGACCAGCGTCTAGAAACGCGCCAATGCGCTGGGGATCAAAGCCGCGAATCATATGGGCAAGCGTGCCCGCGTTGAGCCCCAAACAGCGCTGCGAATGCGTGTGATAGCAAATGCGCACACCGTATTGCTCTGCCAGATCTGACCAGCCTTCCAGCGCCTTACGGGCCTTGTCCACCTCGTCCCAGTAGTCCATTTGACCGGGAACAAATTTGAAGTAACCCAGCTTGAGGCGGCGCACGTCAGCCGCGTCCATGGCCGCTAGTAAACCCGCTCCCTCGGCGTCGGGCTGCAGCAGATTGCCGTGAGCCGTTACCATGGGTATGTCCAGCCCGCGCGCGCGGAACTGAGACGCGGCTTCAGGCAGCGCCTCTGCGACGTTATCCGGGTTGACTGGATACCCGGGGCGGACCGCCATATCGTAGCCCTCAATGCCCAGTTCCTGCGCAAATTCAATGAGCTCGACAATTCCTAGCTCCTGTAACATTTTAGAAAATACAATCAGTCTCACCGTTGCCCTCCTTTGTCTCGAATGCTGCGCACCCGGGTCATTATATTATGAAGCCATCTTTAGCCGACGCATCCCAAATGGCCGGCACAGGCCGCCAGGAAGTCGTCTTTTGTAGCAGAGAAGCCCAGCTGTTGCTCCACTTCTCTGATCGCCATTTCCGTGGCCATCTCCGCTGCCAGCGTATCGGGAAACTCCACGCCCATCGTCGCATCGCGCAGCAGAATCATATTGTAACCACGCTGTGCCATGGCGCGCATTCCGTAGTCTCGGTTGAGAATACACCAATTGGTCGCAAACCCGACATATACGAGATGTAGCAATCCATTCGCTCTCAACAATTCGTGCAGTTGGTCGCCCGTGGCCACTACGTGCTCACCATATTGCACGTCGATGTGCGGTGACATACCCAGTGCATCAATCGGTGGAATCCCCGGCGGCTGAGCGCGCGGTCCGCGAAAGGACGCATAAGCACCCTGCCGACGGCGAAAAGGGGCGGGAGGCCAGTCGGACTCGGCGACGGGCAACGACGGCGCATGCTGTTTGAGTTGGTCAAACTGCTCGGCGACGGGCGGACTAGGGGCATGTACAATCGTCAAGCCCGTCTGGCGCGCCCGCTCCAGCACCGGCACGACCGCCTCGCGTGTAATGCGGTCAGCGCGCTCTAGCCAACTTTCGATAAAGTGATTGTCCCACAGATCTACCAGCACGAGAGCCGTCTGTTTTACGGGCAGTTCCATCTGCACATGCCGACGGATGAAATGCTCTTCGCGATAGGGCCGTCCCGCCGGAGGACTGTCTTGAAAGTACTGCACCTTGAGGTCGATCATAGCGCACTCCCGAGCTGGCGTTGCGCATAGTATAGCCAACGCTCTGTCCTCTCTCAAGCAACTGGTCCGACCCCGATAGATATCATATGTTTGCAGCCGTTACTGCCACAGTACACAATATAATGAGAGAGCCACTCCACATGAGTAAACCGCTACAGGCCATCATAGTTGGCGCCGGCCACCGCGCCCAGACCTACGCCAACTATGCGCTGTCTCATCCCGAGCAACTGCAGATTGTTGGCGTAGCCGACCCGACGCCGCTGCGCCGTCAGCAAACGGCCGCTCAGTTTAACCTGCGACCCGAACAGTGCTACGAATCGGCCGAGGCCCTCGCTGCACTGCCCCAGTGCGCTGACTTCATCACTAATGGCACGATGGATCACCAGCACGTACCGACTGCGATTCCGTTATTGGAGCGCGGATATCACATGCTGTTGGAAAAACCCTTCGCCACCAGCGAAAGCGAGTTACCGATTTTCCTAGATCGAGAGACGGGGCAAGATCGCGACCCGGATACTCACCGCAAATACGTCCAACTGCATCGCCGCAAGCGGCGCACGTGGGCCGAACGCATAACCGAAAAAGAGGAGGTAACACCATGATCCGATGGGGCATAATAGGACCCGGTAGCATAGCGCGCGTTTTTTGCAACGGGCTGCGCTTTTCACAGACGGGCGTAGCGGTCGCCGTAGCCAGCCGCGACAGGCAGAAGGCAGCACAGTTTGCCGACCTGTTTTCCATTGAGACAGTGCACGCTTCCTATGATGCGCTACTGGCCGACAGCGGCGTAGATGCCGTATACGTGGCCACCATTCATCCGGCCCATTTGGAGTGGGTAGAGAAAGCGGCCGCCGCGGGCAAGCATATCTTGGTCGAGAAACCGATGGGCATGAACGCCGTACAGGTAGAAGTCATGGTCGAGGCGGCGCGCAGCAACGACGTTTTTTTAATGGAAGCTTTTATGTATCGCTGCCATCCACAGATGCAAAAAGTGGCTGAACTTATCGCCAACGGGGCCATAGGAACGGTTCGCGTCGTGCGCTCGGCCTTTGGATATAGAGCGGGCTTCAACCCCGATTCGCGCGCCTACAGCCGCGACTTAGGCGGCGGCGGCATCATGGACGTGGGCTGCTACCCCGCATCGGCAGCGCGCTTTGTCGCCGGCGCGGCGTCCGAGAAAGCCTTTCTCGACCCAACAGAGGTGAAGGCCAACGGGATTATCGGTGAAAGCGGCGTCGACTATTACACGGCGGCTACGCTGCGGTTTGAAAACGACGTCATCGGCGAAATTAGCACGGGCGTTGCCTGCAACCTACCCGGTGAGATCGCCGTCTTCGGGGAAAAGGGCATTCTGCGCGTTCCACAACCCTGGTTGCCCTCATCGCCCTGTCG
>CEUU01254435.1_pt1 | contig 19114 bp, 15 predicted proteins | sample 531321 | NCBI WGS metagenome assembly CEUU01 (sample SAMEA2622658, study PRJEB7988) | marine metagenome | isolation source: saline water (ENVO:00002010), including
TTGGTCAAAAGCGGACGCTTCGGCAAAACCCACCAAGCTCACCGCAGAGCTAGTAATTTATCTAAAGCTGACATCAACACCCCAAGAAGGGGCAATTACACGCAGGCTATAACACGGAACGAAGTGATGGGAGCCTGCGTGTAATTGTCCCGCTTGCTTGGCATGTTAGATGCGCTGCAAATTAATGCACGCTGGCTTTTGAAAGCAAGTTGAGCACAACAACCCCAGTTACAATTAACCCCATTCCAACAGCACCCCAAAGATCAAGTTTTTGCCCATGCATGAACCAAGCAACTAAAGTCACTAAAACTATTCCAAGACCTGACCACATTGCATATGCCATTCCAACAGGAATTGATTTGAGAGTGAGTGAAAGCAAATAAAACGCTGCACCATAACCAGCAACAACAAGTAACGAAGGAGCTAATTTAGTAAAACCCTCACTAGACTTCAGACTAGATGTTGCAATTACCTCACAAATGATAGCCGCGGATAAAAATATCCAGTTCTTCATAGCTTTCTCCAGTTTTTATATCTCGCGCAAGACTATACTAATATTCAAGAAATAAGCAGTCTTGTTCTTTCAAAACAACTGTGAGCACATGAAGCATCTAACTTTTAAATATGGGGCACAAACAGGCAGGGTATAATGGCGACGCCCGCCTGCCTGTTTGTGTCCCAGTGCGCCCTGGCACACGACATAATTGCTTGTTAGCCATCACGTTAATCAAAGTCAATGTAACCACCATGTTTACCGCAATGAATACAGATACGGTTGAGTCTCGTGATGCTCGTATGCGAGAAATTATCGAGCTGGTGCGAGAAGACTTCCCTAATGTGCAATACAAGGTAAAAGTGCTTCAAGTAGGCCCTTCTGCAAAAGCGGCAATTGAAGCGAGAATTTACGGGCCAGAGCCTGAAGTTTTGCGTGAGATAAGCAGCGACATTGAAGCCATATTTCAAGAAGAGAAAACCATGGACAGCGTTCGCTTGTCGTGGAGCAACAAAGTCCCATTTGTTGAACCTGTGTTTCTGGAAGAACCATCCAGGCGTATCGGCGTAACGCGAGATGCCGTTCACACCGCATTTTTACTGAACAATGAAGGAGAAACTGTGGGCCTTTACCGCGAAGGTAGCGATTTAATACCGATTGTCATGCGCAACGATCTAAACCAGCGCTATGACATAGATAACCTCGCCTCACTCAACGTATGGAGCCAAGAACAAGGTAAATATATAAGCATGGCTGATGTTATCAGCAATGTGGATGTATCGCTTGATAACCCAATCCTCAAACGCCGCAACCGGGTACGGATGCTGGCGGTTTACGCATAGCCCATGCCTTTATCCGGTGAGACGGCTGCGAGCGTGCAAGCTAAAGTTCGCCCTCTTGTAGAAGAGCTTAAACTGCCTGATGGCTACCGCATTGAATGGGGCGGCGAATACGAGACCTCAACAGACGCTTAAAGCGCCCTATTTGCAAGTATGCCTATTGGTATATTAGGTATGTTCATTATCACCGTTTTGCTGTTTGGCAAGCTTCGTCAGGCGTTAGCGATATGGGGCGTAATTCCGCTCACCACTATCGGCAATATTGGCGGCTTGGTGTTAGTTGGTGCACCCTTTACATTCATGGCGCTACTCGGCAGCTTAAGCCTTATTGGTATGGAGCTTAAAAACGGGATCGTATTAGTGGAAGAAATAAACGTACAGGCAGAGGGTAACAGTGGCGCATTCGATGCCGTAGTAGCCGCGTCAGTATCTCGTGTACGTCCCGTTTCAATGGCAGCCACCACTACCATACTGGGTATGATCCCGCTGTTTTCTGACGCGTTCTTCGCGTCAATGGCAGTTGTTATTGTATTTGGTCTGACCGTTGCCACCGTACTTACACTGCTTATATTGCCTATCATCGACAATTTGAACGGGTAGTTAATACACCCGACCCCCGTCACCTCAGTCACTACACGTTCGGCGATGTAAGCAAGCGGTAGATAGGAAAAGAGTCTACCGCTGTGATTTACGTTAAGCCACCTTGCGATATCAGCACATGCAGATGCATACGCAGATTGGGTGAGCTCGACGCCTTTAGGTGTGCCAGTTGAGCCTGATGTGCACATGAGACTGATAACACTATCATCCGCCCCCTTGAAATGCCTTCACGTGGTTTACCTAAGGTAACTTGATTACCTTCACTGTCTGTTACTCAATTGATGGGAATGCATCACCTGCATTTAGTTTAACTGAGACCACTTTTCTCCAAGTCGATTAATGGCTCAGGCACTTTATTGCTGATGTGACTAAACATCGCGCCTAAGCATGATATTAGGGAGTATTAGTACTGATACAAGGTGAAGTATCTTTGTAACTACCCTCACGTCTCCCTTAAAGTTCAAACAACATATCGGTACGTATAATGTACTTTACACCTTTGGTTATTTGCGCGGAGCTATGTAAACAGTGTAATGGGTGTCGCCCGTGAGGAAATAAAAGCACGCCACCAGCAGGCGTGCGTACACTTACTTGCGCTTGCTTATCACCACGTCTAGCAGGCTCTCCAGGTCTATCTGCATTAACAAGGAACTGTGTTTCACCTCCCTCAAACTCATCGTTAAGCAAAATAAGAAATGTCATTTTGCTGTATCTGTCTGAGTAGGCATTGGTGATCAAATCATTGCCAACTACCTTTGAACCTGGCCAATCTCCATCAATATGAAATTTAAAGTAATCACCTTCTTGATAACGATAAAAGCGAAACCGAGTATTGATACCTAACGGCTTTTTACCATCAAATATTGACAAGTTTTGCTCAACCAATGTTGCTACACGTTGCCAAATACGTCGCTCTGTCTCATCGTCGACCACAATAGTCACGTTATCGTTATGTCGAATCTCGCGAGGAAGCGAAACCGCGGCATCCTTCAGGTAGCCCAACGCTTCAGACGTTTCTATTAAACGACGACACTCTTCTTGGCTTAAAACATTAAGTAATTGGTATGCACCCGGCACTTCAGCGATATCATTGCGTGTTACCAATAGACCTTGATTTGCCTCTGCACTAGCCGCGTTTAAATCCGTGTCAATATTTGCCCTCGCTCCGGCATCTAATGAATCAAGTAAAAAGGCATTGTCGCGTTTCGCGGCCCATGTAGGAATAGCAGGATTCTGAGCTCCGGGCTCACGTGTAATAACGAAAAAATTATCTTTCATCTCTAGTCTCCTATGCACTTATTACTTGTACTTGGGTAAATTGTCTATGCCCATCAAGTGAACCGTGATACCCAAAGCCACTTTCTTTCGCTCCTACCCACGGTGCGTCGCCCGCTCCCACACCTCCGTTAATGCCCACCATACCGGCTTCCATGTTTTCGGCCACATAACTGGCGTTTTGACGACCAAATACAACTGCGCCTAACCCCAAGTTGGAACTGTTGGCTAGTTTAATCGCCTCGTCTGCGTCTTTAAATGGAGCAATGGCGACCACAGGTCCAAAGGTTTCTTCTTTCGACATCAACATGCTTTCTGTTAATCCAGCAACAACAGTTGGCTGAATAAACGGAGGATGATAATCATCACTTCCCAGCAAAAATTCAGCACCCTGTTGCTTGGCATCAACAAGGTGTCTTATCACGTGTTGGTGCTGTTTTTTATTGACCAAGGGCCCGATATTGACACCCGCTAAGTCCCAAGGTCCTACTGTATACTGAGCGGCAATATTGGCCACCCGCTGACAAAATTCATCATAAATGGCATTATCTACATAAATACGCTCGGTAGACGTGCACATTTGCCCTGAGTTTTCGAACGAACTGGCTACCGCGAAACGCGCCGCGGCATTAATGTCGGCATCGTTAAGCACTATCATGGCGTCATTACCTCCTAACTCCATAACCAAGCGATGAAGTTGGGGTGCAGCGCTTTGCATAATGTGTTTACCCGCTTCAACGGAACCTGTGAAAGCCACCATATTTATGTTGCTTTGCACGAGGGCCTTACCTACTTCACCGTCGCCGTGGACAATATTTAGTACCCCTTCGGGTAAAACGCGATTCAGCGTGCTCACAAAAAGATCCGCAACCAACGGCGTATTTTCAGACGGTTTCAGAACTACCGTATTACCCGCAACCAATGCTGGCACAAGCAAGTTATTCGCCATGGCTAGGGGATAGTTCCATGGCGAAATAATGCCTACTACGCCAAGCGGACGATAATGAATTTGTGTTCCGCTTGGTTTTCGAGTCGGGCTTACCGCTTGAACCACTTCTTGACTAAGGTAAGCAGCACTTTGCGTTACCCCCATCACTTCATAAGTTGCTCTGCGTTTATCTTTCCCCATTTCCTGTGAAATCAATAAAGATAGCTTTTCAGCTTTACTTTCAAGGGCACTGAAGGCATCTTTGATAATGCTCGCTCTTTGCTGAGCGGTGTACTTACGCCAAGCCTGTTGTGCTTTACGCGCTTTTTCCACTGTGTCCTCGACTACGCGTTTACTTGCTATTTCTACGCGCCCAATTTCTTGTCCATCAAGGGGGTTAGTCGATATTAGTGAATTACTCATTATTGTTTCCTGAAAATATAATCGCTCTAAGCTCAATACTTGTGCGAGGTGGCAGTGACTCGGCGCGCTGATTATTTACAACTTCGACGGCAGAATGAGGAACGCCAAACATGCCTTCTGGATGCGTCGAGTCAAAGACCTTGAGTAACAGGCCTTCACCAGGAGCCATATCAGATTGGTAATACCAGCGGTGTTTTGGGCTATAACTAATTGCCGCCAATTCACCTACTCGGTCGGGATAAATAAGTTTTAAACGGTGAAAGTCACTTTGCTGCACTGTGGCCAAATCAACCATTGCTAGAGGAGATGATTTAACAACACTGTTAACAGGCAGCCATAAGTTGACCAGCTTATAATTGCGTGATCGGAGCTGTGTCTTGTCTTTTGTTTCTGCAAGCATACGGTGCTCAGCAGACGTGTTTGTATAGTCGTTGTGTACCGTTTTTACCGGGGCTCTGTTATGGGTGGTTTTCTCAGTGCGCGTGGTAGAGCGATAAGTGTGATCAAAAATTTGAACATGCTTGGTATCGAACTTGCGCTGCAAAAATGTAATTACAGAGGGGTATAGCTGCGCCATCACTGCTTCGTCATTCTCAAAGTGATTGAAAGCCGGCGCAAATCTCACTACTTCAAAACCATTTGTATCAATTGAAAACTCACGCTTACTTTTACGCATATCACTGATATCGATATTTCGTTTATCAATTGATGTGGTCAATTCCGCTGAGCCAGGCCCTTGATAGGTTTGATCATATTCCAATGGACCTTGGGGTAAGACGTAATTTACAGAAAACATGTTTCATTCCTCAATATCGCTTTGATGAGTGAATGATAAGGACCAAGGTGATACAATAAAATCAAGTAAGCTATGTAATTGATACAAGTGAAACCAAGTAAACCTATAGAAATCAAACAACTGAAGATATTGCTGGCCTTAATTAAAGAAAAAAATTTGTCGAAAGTGGCAGAACAATTAGGCATGTCTCAGCAAGCGGTGAGTGAACACTTAAAAAAGCTGCGTGCTGCATTCAACGATAGGTTATTTATTAGAAGTGGCAGTGGTGTGCATCCCACTGCGTTTACTGTTGCACTTCAGCCAAAATTAATTGCGGCCATTGAAGCGGTAGACGGCTTGCTTAAACCCGACACGTTTTTACCCGCATCGACAAAAGCCACATTTACACTAAGCTGTACCGACTTTGAACAAGTTTCGTTGCTTCCCAAGGTACTTAGTGTCATTAGAAAAGAAGCACCCTTTTTAAAAATTGCTGTGAAAAAACTAGAGCTAGATTCGCTCGCTGCAGATTTAAAAAATGGTGATGTAGATGTTGCTCTCACCAACCCCGCATTTGCGCCGAGCCACTATCCATGTGAAACACTTTATAATGAACAGTACACCTGTGTAGCTTCGTCAAAAAACAATAGCGTTTCATCGTCAATGAGCATTGAGAGTATTGCCAACATTCCACAGGTGGTTGTATCGCCCTCAAGAGGTGATTTTAGTGGAGCGATACAGCATTGGTTTGAGTCACAAGGTCACCCTCGCAATGTTATGATGACCTTTCCGACTTTTTCTGCGGCAATAGCCGCTATTCACAGTACAGACCTATGCGGGTTTATTCCACGCGCCCTGCTTCCCGACTCACGCCTTCAAATAATAGAGGTCGCTCCCCTCCCTCCTCAGTTTGAGGTAATTAGTATTTGGCACCAGCGCTTGTCTAGCGACCCTTTAACTCAATGGATACGCGGTATCATTCGCGATGCTGCTCGACAGTAAGTTCAATACCATTGGCTATGCGTTAACAGGTTGCTTTAATTCACCTAGTTCTGCAAAAGCATTCGCTCGACTCATCCCAGATTAGCGTTCCATATTGCAAAGTAATTGTGCTTCATAGTTAAACCTGTCAGCTTCAATCAGGAAGTGTCGAAAGATAGTTAATGTTTGCAAAAGCCATTATGACGTCTTTTGCGAAGTCGACTCTAGGATGACGTAGCGCTCCCTTTTTCCACACTAAATAAACATCGTTTTCTGGGCCTGGCTTGCCCAGCGCGACCAACTCGCCTTTTGCAATACCTTCTTTACATAAGTAGTCAGGCAAAACTGAATAACCAATTCCCGCTTTGATGATGCTACTTATTGCTCTTATATCGGGGCAAACAGCCGCGACAGGCGACTCACACGCAGCGTTAAATACCTCCGAAAAGTATCGTCGAACAAGCGGCAACTGTTCATCATAGGTCACTACTTTATGTTGATTGAGTAGCTCTGCCGATATTTCTCTTTCTCGCAGCAACTTTCCCTGCACACGGTTCATCACTAAGATTAAGCGCTCTTTATCCAACTTCTGATATTCATACATCGCGTCAGTGGGCTCAGAGGCAGTAATGGCAAGCTCCGCTACATCGTTCTCCAACAAATGATAAATATTACTTTTGTTGCCGGTATGGATCACTAAATTCACTTTATCGGCCTGAAGCAAGTTAGCGAGTGCCGGACCTGCCACCTGACTAAGGTACTCTGCAGGGCCTGCAAGATGTAACGTACCGTAATCGGTAGAAGCGCGACTGCGAATAGAAGCCACTTTCTGCTCTAACGTATCAATGTGACTAGCGACCTGCAGCGCCAAGTCATCAGCGATAGCCGTTGGCTCAACGCCTCTCGCTTTTCTTATGAACAACTCTTTACCGACAATATTCTCCATGGCTTGTATGTGAGAAGTGACCGCTGGCTGAGACATATGAAGGCGAGCTGCAGCACGTGTAATGTTGCCGCTTCGATAAACTTCTACAAAGGTTTTTAACTGTGTTAAGTAAGACATAATCCCTACCCATCAGATTTTTGATGACTCATCACAATTTATCTGACTTCTCGATGTAAGCCAACCTCTCTAAGATACACGCACTTTCTAATGCGACAGGAGCTGCACATGAAATCAGCATCATCAATTTTATCGCTCGCCATTATTGCGGGTTTATCACAGTCGGCCTATGCGGCAGACGTTAAAGCTGCGAATGCCAGTAAAGGCGAAATACTTGTACTACTTTCAAGTGAAAATGTAATGCAGCTTGCAGATGGCAAAACAGAGCCTACAGGCTATTACCTTAACGAGTTTGGTGTGCCGGCAAAAGCATTGGTAGACGCAGGCTACAAACTGGTATTGGCCACGCCAAAAGGCAATGCGCCATCTGTAGATAAAAAGTCAGTAATACCGCAATACTTTGATGGCGGCGAATCGCAAATGCGAGACATTCAAACGTTTGTAGCGTCAATAGAAGGCATTGATGACACGCTGTCATTGAGCGAAGTGATTGGACAAGGGCTGAAAGAGTTTGAAGGCGTATTCATTCCAGGCGGTCATGCACCGCTTATCGACCTGGCAAACAATCCTCAAGTGGGTGAAATTTTGTCTCACTTTCACAGTGAAGGAAAACCTACTGCCGCTATCTGCCATGGCCCAATCGCCTTACTTTCTGGGCAATCTAACCCGCAGGCATTTGAACTGGCATTGAAATCCGGTGAGCAAGCCTCATCTGAGAGTTGGATTTATGATGGCTACAAAATGACAATCTTCTCCACACCGGAAGAGGCCTATTTTGAAAGCACGTTAAACGACGCAACGTTATTGTACTACCCAGCAGACGCCATGGCGCAAGCGGGTGGCAAGATGGAATTCAAAGAAATGTGGGCGCCCAATGTAGTAGTAGACCGTGAGCTTATTACAGGCCAAAACCCGTTTTCTGATGAACTGTTAGCTGAAAAGCTTTTACAACAGTTAAATTCACAATCTAATTAAGGACAGGCAACACTATGCTTAATTTTACGTTTAAGAATCAAACCGAAATTCTGTTCGGCAAAGGGCAACTAAGTGAAGTGTCTTCACGTTTGCCGAAACAAGCAAAAGTCCTCTTCCTCTACGGTGGCGGCTCAATTAAGAAAAATGGTATTTACGATAAAGTAACGACTGCACTAGCAGGTGCTGAAGTCATTGAATTTCAGGGTGTTGAACCAAACCCAGAATTTGAAACACTGATGAAAGCTGTGAATGTCGCCCGTGAAAATGACGTGAACTTCATTCTTGCGGTTGGCGGTGGAAGTGTTATTGATGGCGCGAAATTCGTAGCTGCTGCCGTTAACTTTGCAGGCGATCCGTGGGACATACTTGTTAAAGGTGCAGCATTTGAAAATCCATTACCTATTGGCGCAGTGCTTACTTTACCTGCGACAGGGTCTGAGAGTAACGGTAACTCGGTAGTAAACAGAAAAGAAACGTCGCAAAAACGCGCGTTTTCTTCTGAAACAGTTCAGCCTGTTTTTGCCGTACTCGATCCTGAGTTCACCTATTCACTTCCACCACGTCAAGTATCGAACGGTGTGGTTGATGCTTTTGTTCACGTGATTGAGCAATACCTTACCTACCCTGTAAACGCACCGCTTCAAGACCGCTTTGCAGAAGGAATCTTACAAACCTTAGTTCAAGAAGGTCCTAAAGCGTTAGCGACGCCTGAGGATTACGATGTGCGTGCAAACGTAATGTGGTCAGCAACAATGGCGCTTAACGGATTAATCGGCAAAGGTGTACCGCAAGACTGGGGCACACATATGATAGGTCACGAACTTACGGCGTTACACGGTTTAGATCACGCCGTGACCCTAGCAATTGTTCTACCGTCGTTAATGTTCGTGCAGCGTGACAAAAAGCAGGAAAAAATTCTGCAGCTAGGTGAGCGTGTGTTTGGCATTCAGGAAGATGACAAAGAAAAGGCCATCGACTTAACCATAAAAGCGGTTCAGGACTTTTTTGAAACTATGCAGGTTAAAACCCGCCTGTCAGACCACAACATTGAAAAGTCTGCCATTGATGGGCTAATCGAGAACCTTGAACGCAACGGCTTAACAGCGCTTGGCGAGCATGGTGACATCGACCTTGCTAAAGCCCGTGAAATTCTAACTCTTGCGGCATAGCCCCTAGATTTTAAAGCACTCAGCCTTCGCTGAGTGCTTTTGTGTTTATTTAAAATGAGAGAAATATGACTGCATTATTTGAACAATTTTCGTTAAAAGACGTGACGCTTCGCAATCGTATTGCTGTGCCTCCTATGTGCCAATACTCTGCAGAAGATGGGTTTACAAACCAGTGGCATGAAGCAAACTACCAGTCATTTGCCCGAGGCGGTGCTGGATTGGTTATCGTTGAGGCAACCGCCGTCTCGCCAGAAGGACGCATCACGCCAAATTGCTTAGGTATTTGGAAAGATGAACACGTTAGTGGCTTAAAAAATGTTGCTGATCGTATAAAAAGCCAAGGCGCTGTTGCTGGAATTCAAATTGCACATGCCGGGCGCAAAGCGAGTGCTAACCGCCCTTGGGAAGGTGATGACCACATTCAGCCAAGTGAAGAAAAAGGGTGGCAGCCTATTGGACCTTCGGCAGAAGCCTTTGGGGCACACTTACCTGTTACGCCTACAGAAATGACCAAAGCCGATATTGAGCGCGTTAAGAATGACTTTGTAAAAGGTGCCCAGCGCGCGCTTGAAGCTGGATTCGAGTGGCTTGAACTGCATTTTGCCCACGGTTATTTGGCTCAAAGCTTTTTCTCGAAGCACGCCAATAAGCGTACCGACGAATACGGCGGTGATGCGCAAGGCCGTGGTCGATTCTTACTTGAAACACTGAGCGCAGTGCGTGCGGTTTGGCCTGAAAACCTACCGCTTACCGTACGCTTTGGCGTTATCGAATACGATGGTGATGACGAACAGACGTTGAGCGAGTCTATCGAACTTGTAAAACAGTTCAAAGAAATTGGTACTGATTTCGTTAGCGTTAGCGTTGGCTTTAACACGCCTGATGCGAATATTCCTTGGGGCCCTGCTTTCCTTGCTCCAATTGCTAAAAAGGTACGTGATGAAGCCGGGATCCCGGTTGCTACAGCTTGGGGAGTAGACACACCAGAGCTCGCCAACGATACCATTGAAAACCAACAACTTGACGTTGTTATGGTAGGTAGAATGCATCTTACAAACCCACACTGGTCTTACTTTGCAGCGAAAAAGCTAGGCGTTGAAAAACCATCTTGGGTAATGCCTGCACCATATGCACACTGGTTGGAGCGTTACGCACCATCAGACGAAAGGTAGTTATTGACTTTACAGGCAGCAGTGCTTTCGAGCACTGCTGTGTTTTTCCTCGTCTTTTGCCAATAACGTATAACGTTGCGTCTCTGCACTTGCTTTTTTCCAAGTTAGGTTTAAGGTTGCTATAAACCTCCTTCAAGATTTGGAAGAATGCAGGTTAAAGATTTTTTTTCCTCATCAGCAAAGCTTGCTGATCTAACGTCACTCCGAAGGCGCCGTGTCATTCAAATAAGCGCGGTAACAGGCTTCGGGCTTTTCGCTTCGTCTCTGGTCGCGAGAGGCATAACTTTTGATATCTTTTTACTGGGCTTGTTCTCATTAATCGTCACTGGCTCGCTCGCATACAAGTATTACGTTACCACCAGCAGTTACCTACTTTTAGGCGCTATGTCGTCAATGCTGTTTGCCCTATCCGCAACAGGTGCAGGCGTATTTGATATCGCCATGATTGGCTACCCTGGCGTCATCATATTTGCAGCTTTATTAGGTGGAATTGCCCTATTTGGCACCGTTTTATCTTTAGTGCTTCTACAGTGCATTACGCTTACGTGGTTGATAATGCACGATGTGGTTACACCAAACCCGCCTATTTTGAGCTGGTCTCATGTGCTTTTCATCATGGTTATTTACGTTATTACGGGCTTCAGCGTTTTTATTTTGATACAGGATATTCGTCGGCTTATGCAGTCACTGCAGCAAGAGGTGTCTAAAGTTGAGCAAAATAGAGCACATATCCAGCACTTAGCACATCACGATCCGCTCACAAACTTGCCAAATAGGATTTTGGGCGAGCGACTTTTCAACGAAAAGCTACGAAAGAGTGAAGAAAAAGGGCTTCAGCTCGCGCTGCTGTTTATAGACTTAGACAATTTTAAACCCGTGAATGACGCTCTTGGCCATGCTGCGGGCGATCGGTTTCTTCAAAAAATATCTCAAACAATCACCGACCACCTATCCACAAAGCAAAGTTTAATTCGCTTCGGTGGCGATGAGTTTATTGTGTTGGCGCCAGAAATATCAGACAAATCTGAAATTGATGACTTATGTAAGAACTTAATTACGTGGTGTTCGAACGAGTTCGAAGTGCTGCAAACCAAAGTGGTAGTATCGGGTTCAATTGGTGTGGCACAAGCGCCTTATGACGGAATTAAATTAAGCAGCTGTGCCGAAAAGCGGATATTGCCATGTACGAAGCGAAACGCAACGGCAGAAATAGATACGAATACTATGACGTGCGCTTTGACGAAGAAAACGATGAAAGATTCACACTTACTCAGCGTTTGCGCCCGGCCGTACATGCCAATGAATTCGAGGTCTACTACCAACCATTGATAGACCTTGCCTCTAACAAGGTTCAAGCCGTAGAGGCGCTTTTGAGATGGCCTCAGAAAGACGGCTCAATGATATTCCCCGACAAGTTCATACCTTTAGCGGAAAGCAGTGGCTTGATCATCCCTCTTGGAGCATAAGAAAAATTAACGCTATTTACTACCCGCTATGACAGCTGAATTCAAGGCTTGTTTCGTGTACTGCAAATTGAAGTTTTGCAAAAAAGACGTGAACTAAATATCCATCAGATCCCCAAGAGTGCTGGCTATTGGTACTGAAATGTTTTTCGTGATGTGTCAAAGGTAGTGCCCCAACAAGTTAATGTTCAAGCTCAACGGGTGATGGGGTTCTTAAGCGCCAAAGTTGAAATCTCTTTGAATAACGTATTCGTCAATTGTTGTTATTTGTGTTGACTCAATAAGTGGTGGCGCTCTGCACGAATTGGCGGTAATCGGTGAATCTTGTTCATCCAAATGTGTTGACATCTTTCGGATGGTTGCAGGCGCTGTAATGCAGGCGATTATCTTGACATTCGTCTTCGTTCAAGCCTCGCAAATGGTAATATCAATATTGAACACTCTCTTCAAACTTTGCGCCCATGACATGCTTCGGGCCAGTTGCTACTTTGTCATAAAAAGCTTAAGAGCACCGTGAGGTACCTTGGGATTGAAGTTGATAATGCTCTGGATATTGCTGAATCGCTTGATATTTAGTTAGCAGGCAAGACTTTTTCTTCATGCGGCAGTCACGATGATTGCCACACAAAACGAGATTTTCTGCCAGCGCGAGATTTTTTCTTAAAGTTAAAAGTAATCAACTGTCAAATTGACACTACTCTGCCTTAACTTTTTTCGTTAAATCTGATGATTTCTGCTTTTGGTCAAAGGATTAAATCTTAAAGGGAAGTAAGTTGAAAAATCACACAAGAAGTAAAGTCGCACGAAGTGGCGGCAGCGGCGGTGGATTGCGCCTGGCCTGGGCGTGTTGAGCTGCCATGGCACGTGCTTGCCTGATTTCCCGTAATGTGATTTGGGCCTGTTGCAAAAGTTGCATAATTATTCCATGCCGGTCACGGTAATCACCATAGCATTGCACTCCCTTCACAGTTCATTGTGCCTTACCCTGAGACCATTCTTCAATGTACTCAATTATAAATCTGACACTAAACAACAAGTTCTGGTCGACTGGGTTGTTTTTGGTTCTATGGTAATCGGCTAATAATCATAGAGATAATTCAGACTGCCTAACCCATGGTTACAATGGCTTTGCGAAATTTAGCCAGAGCAATGGAATAAAACACGGCACCTATGCTGGCCAGAATTACCAGCTCGGGCCAGACGCTGTTAAAGCCTGCACCACGATAAAGTATATTTTGCGCCAGAGAAACGAAATGGGTAGACGGCGAAAACATCATCACACGTTGTAAAAAGAGCGGCATGCTTTCTTGTGGCGTAGTGCCGCCTGAAAGCAGGTACATCATGATAACAATCGGGATAAGCAGTAATGCAAACTGGGCCATTGAGTTGGTGATAATACCCAGCATAATGCCCAGGGATGTGACCGAAAATAAGTACAGTATACAGGCAATTACATAGAGTAAGATTGAACCTTGTACCGGCACATCCAGCCACCAGGTAACCACCAGTTGCAGGGATAGCACTGACGCTATAAGGATCACCAAACTGTTCGCCCAGATTTTTGCCAGCATGATTTCCGCTGGAGTAACGGGCATAACCAATAAGTGTTCCACTGTGCCATGTTCCCGTTCACGGATAAGCGCTGCCCCGGTCAGAATCACCCCCAGAATGGTAATACTGTTTATCACCTGCATTAGCGAGTTAAACCAAACCGATGAGGAATTGGGATTAAATAATTTGCGAATACGGGTTTTTACCGGCAGCATATTGTCTAATTGCGTGCCCGGTGAAAGGGCACTGAGTGCCTCCCGTTGAATAATCTCTTGTATATAATTTGCGCCGTTGCCCGCCTGAGCAATAGCCGTGGCATCGATCAAAACCTGCACTTGTGGTTGCCGCCCGGCTAATACATCTTTCTCAAAATTGGGTGGAAAAGACACAATAAATAAAAACTTACCGTTATCCAGTTGTTGCTCTATATCGGCTGCACTAATGGCTTCAGGTGTTTTAAATTGCGGTGTCAGAAATGCAGCGGTGATATTGCGCGATAAGGCCGAGTGGTCTTCATCAACCACGGCAATGGCGGCATTATCCACGTCATAATTTACGCCTTTGGCAACGGCATACACGGATACCGAGAAAATATAAATAATCAGCAGCACCAGCACCGGATCAGAGCGCAGGCTGAACAATTCCTTTAAACCCAGTTCCGACACATTGTTAATATTCATCAGACCTCCTGCTTCTTTAATCCAAGCCAGGCAAAGCTGGTAAACAACAGTACAAATACACCCAGCATCAAATGGTTTTGCCAAAGTTCATTAAAATGTAGTCCCTTGGTAAAAGAGCCGATACTGATTTGCTGAAACCAGGACGAAGGAAACATTAAGCCCAGCAGGTATCCCGGCCCTGCCAGAGACGACACCGGCGTGAGTAGTCCGGAAAAATTCACCGCAGGCAGGATACTTAAAATCACTGAGGCAAAAATCGCAGCAACCTGGGTTTTCGTGAAAGTGGATATCACCATGCCAAATCCCGTAGTGGCAGTAACGTACAGCAAAGCACCCAGCGCCAGGCCCAGAATATTGCCCCGTACCGGTACGCCAAATAAGGTTACCGCCAGGATCAGCAGGGTAATAAAACTCACAAAGGAAATGGCAACGTAGGGCGCTTGTTTACCCAACAGAAATTCAAGTCGCGATACCGGCGTAGCATAGAAATTGGCAATCGACCCGGTTTCTTTTTCACGAACGATACTCACGGCAGTCATCATGGCCGGGATCAGCGCTAACATCAGCATGATCACACCCGGTACAATGGCGTACACACTTTTAAAGGCCTGGTTATATTCAAACCGGTTTTGCACATCCACCGGGTAGGTTAGACTGGCAGGTTGCGAATTTTCAGCTGAAATTTGCTGGAGTTCCTGTAGCAGTAAACCACGCACATAACCTGATGAGGTTTCGGCCTTAAAAGGCATCGCACCGTCAATAGTGATACCAAGTTCAGGTTCCCATCCGCGAATAAAATGCTGACCAAACTGAGGTGGGATCTCAATCAGCAGAGTGAGTTGCCCAGTGCGCATTTGTTCAATCGCTGCTTCGTGAGAAGCCGGTGTTGCCATTTGCTCAAAATAGCGGGAGCCCGACAATCCCTCGGTGAGTAAACGGCTTTCCCGTGATTGATCATGGTCGATAATCGCATAGCGAATATCTTCCACATCAAAGGTAATGCCATAACCAAAGGTCACCATCAGCAGTAGTGGTCCCAGCAAAGCAAATACCAGGCGTACCGGATCACGCTGAATTTCCAGCGCTTCGCGCCAGGCATAGGCCCACCATCTACGCAGGTTAAACCCCCGCTTTTGTATACCACTGTCGCTCTGCTGAGCCGGATTATCCAACTGTTCGGAACTATATTCATCAGGCTTAGCATCTTCGATACCGGCGGCTTCTTTCAGATAGTCAACAAAGGCTTCTTCCAGAGTATCATTGCCGCGCTGCAGGGCGAGTTCTGCGGGTTTACCTACCGCTAGCACTTTACCTGCATGCATGAGTGATACCCGGTCACAACGCTCAGCTTCATTCATAAAGTGAGTTGAAATAAAGATAGTGACGCCTTTATTTCGGGATAGGTCTATCAAATGCGCCCAGAACTGGTCGCGCGCGACCGGATCCACCCCGGAGGTTGGCTCATCGAGGATCAGAATGTCAGGGTTATGCAATACCGCTACCGCCAATTGCAAACGCTGACGTATCCCTAACGGCAGGCTGGCCGGTTGCTGTTCAGCAACATGCCGCAAACCAAACTCATCTATGACTTCGTCGATTCGGTTGGTTGACGCTTGTTCGTCCAGTGCATATAACCTGGCGTGAAGCTCCAGATTCCGTCGTACAGAAATCTCAGCATACAACGAGAAGCTTTGCGACATATACCCAACACGTTTGCGGGTTGCTAAATCATTCGGTTCGGGTAACTGACCAAATAAGCGGGCTTCTCCGGACGAGAACGGCAGTAAGCCGGTTAGCATTTTCATCGTGGTGGTTTTGCCACAACCGTTTGAACCAAGAAAGCCGAAAATTTCACCGCGCTGGATCTCAAAGGAAACATCATCTACTGCGGTGAAGTCACCAAAGGTACGGGTTAAATGCGATGCCTGAATGGCGGGCTCCCCCTGACAGTCAGTCATTGGAGGCACTTTAACTTCATGATGTTCGGCCCGTTTTTCTTCTGGGAGCAATGAGATAAACGCGCTTTCCAGAGTGTCACAGCCGGTGCGTTCCAGCAGGGCTTGTGGTGAGCCGGTAGCGATCACTTTGCCATCATCCATAGCAGCCAGCCAGTCAAACTGCTGGGCTTCTTCCATGTACGCAGTAGCGACTAAGACGCTCATTTGTGGTCGTTGCTTGCGGATGCTGCTAATCAGTTGCCAGAACTGCTGACGTGACAAAGGATCGACCCCGGTTGTGGGTTCATCCAGAATGAGTAAGTCGGGATCGTGGATCAGCGCGCAGCACAGGCCGAGTTTTTGTTTCATTCCGCCGGAGAGTTTTCCGGCCGGTCTGCTCAGAAAAGGGTCTAAACCGGTTGCTTTGGTGAGTTGCAGTATTCGTTGCGAACGTTCTTCTGCGTTCTGGCCGAACAGGTTGCCAAAAAAATTGAGGTTCTCTTCCACACTTAAAGTGGGATACAGATTTTTCCCCAGCCCCTGGGGCATATAAGCAATGCGTGGCTGACTTTGGCGACGATGCGCATTATCGCGCATATCGCCACCAAGCACTTCTACCAAGGTAGTTTCTGTTTCGGATGGAATACTGGCTGTAGTTTGAATTTTTCGGGTGCCGGAAATAATTGACAGTAAGGTTGATTTTCCCACCCCGTCAGGGCCGATAAAACCGGCCATTACACCACCAGGCACGTTTAAGCTAATATCATCCGTTGCTACGGTTTCGCCAAACCGGTGCGTCAGATGCGAAATACGAGCGACCTCAGTCATACCTTACTCCGCGTTGAATGGTTTACTCGCTGATAGTAGCGGGGGCCGGTAATGGTTTGCTTAGCGCTTCGGTCCAGGGGATAGCCGGGAACGTTCTCACATAGCCAACACCCCGAACACCGGTTTTTACCATGTCTTCGTAGCGTTTAAGCAGGGCTGGCTCGATACTGAGTTTTACCCTGAACATCAGGTTATTACGCTGTTCAGCGGTCTCGACCGACTTGGGCGTAAACTGGGCGTCGGCGGCCACAAAGGAGACTCGCGCCGGAACAACATAATCAGCCAAGGGATCAAGAATGAGTTTCGCTTCATCATTCAACGTCAGCTTGCCTGCCACTTCGGCTGGCAGAAAGACGGTCATATACACGTCGCTGATATCTAAGATCGTTACCACTCGTCCTCCGGCTGACAGCACTTCACCTGCCTGGGCCAGCAGATATTGTACCCGACCATCACGGGGCGCTCTAATTTCGGTATCTTCCAGTAACGTCATTAATTCGGCTAATGAAGCCTCGGTAGCATCAATGCTGGCTTTGGCGCGTTCAGCGGTAGCTTTACTTAAACGCAGGGCGGCTTTAGCCGAATCATACTGCGTTTGTGCTTGGTCCAGTGATTCTTGTGAAGCCACTTTTTTAGCGATCATAGATTTTGTGCGTTCCAGCTCACGAGTTGCCAGCGTCAGTAATGCCTGGCGCTGCTCAATGCCTGCATCGGCTTCTTCAAAAGCCAGCTCCGCCGCTTTGATTTGTGCCTGAGCTTCACGCTCGCGAGCCAGTAACTGTTGGCTGTCCATTCTTACCAGGACATCACCCTCGTGGACTAGTTGCCCTTCTTCTACCAAGACTTCAGCAACTCGTCCGGCGGTTTTAGTTGCCACCTGAACCTGCTCTGCTTCCAGGCGGCCATTGGTACTGTACAGCCCGTCAGGAAGTGCGGGGTCCTTAAGAAAATACCAAAGTGCGATGCCTGCTGCAGCAATGATTACAAGAAAAGTGGTGAGCAGAATCTTCCTGTTCATATGAAGCTCCAAAAAGTGAGAATGCAGTCCTGATGGTATGGAGTCTAGCCTGTTTCATGTTGCAAATCATGTAGATGAGCTAAACGGTAGAGAAAACATTACCATCTACTTTTCGATTATAACGCTCCTAAGGCAGGCGCCACAAGCAACTCATCTGTCCAGTGTGTTGACATTTTGCAGACCCCGCCCGTTTAGCTGCTTTTTTATTGCTAAGTTTATTAAGAGGGCTCTTTATAATCCAGAACTGGCAGCGTACTGCGACTTAATACGTGCTGCGTTTCACAGCCTAAAATTAGCACATTCACGCTATCCCGGCCATGTGAGGCCATGTAAATCATGGTTGCAGCTGGACTTTTTTTGGCTTGCTCGATGACAGCGGTGGAAATACTTCTGTTTCTGACCACAATGCCAGTACATCCTACGGCTGCAGCTTTGGCCTTTTGAGTGGCAGCGTTGATAACTTCTTTTGCCGCCGCTTCGATACGTTGAGCTAGTTCCCGATAGGCATAGGAGTCGGTGATCTCGCCCAAGCCAGCATAGGGAATGGGATAGCTGGCCTGTACATGTAAAAATGTGATGGTGGCTTTGATATCGCTGGCAAATTTCACCGTACTCAATAAGTTGATACAGCAAAGTATTCTCGGGCCGATTTCGTCGATACGAAAAGTGTTGCTTAGCTAACAATGACTTCCTTGCCAAATGTTTTTTTCAAGCAAGTTATTTTGACCGAAAAATTCTTATCAAGAATACTGCTCAAAAGGTTTGAAATGATGCATCGATGCCACTTGGTGAATGACCGAAATGGCCTTGTTGCAGTTGTCTAACTAAGGTTTGGAAAACGTCCGCTACTAGCTCATTTGAGTCTTAAACAGTCATTGCCGAGACTGAAAATGGTCAAAGGACTAAACCGCTCCGCGGTAGTAGTGCCGCCCCCACCTCATTAA
>CEUU01004688.1_pt1 | contig 19102 bp, 23 predicted proteins | sample 531321 | NCBI WGS metagenome assembly CEUU01 (sample SAMEA2622658, study PRJEB7988) | marine metagenome | isolation source: saline water (ENVO:00002010), including
ATCTAGAGCATAATTAAGTTTCTAGTAAAATAATTCCAGAATTACTAATAAAATAAATCCCAATTTAATATCATAATTAACAAGCAATTCTTTTTAAAAGTTACTATATTTATGTTAGTAATTGATAAATCATGTCATACGAAGCTGGAAGTAAAGAATGTAGGAATTTAATTGATGCCAAAGAAAGTTTACTTTCTGCATTGGAATCACTAAGTAGCATAGGTTCAACTGATAATCTTCAATTGCAATTAAAAGATATATACAATAAATTAGAAAAAATGCATGATACCAGAAGAGATTTAGAATCCCAACTAAATAATTATAAATAAATTATTAATTTTAAAAATTATCAAATTGATTTTTAATTTTTTTCTTGTTTTTTTCAGTTAATAATTGATGTAAAGCATCTAATTGAGCATGAACTTCTCTTGCTTCGCCTAAATCTGGCAATAAATCTTCCTTTAAAAGCATTTGATGCATGTCACGAAGTTCTAACCTTATATATCTTAAGTGAGAACTTACTTCTTCTCTTTTTGCAGAGCTCATTTATTAATACCATCATATACTATTATACAATATCGAAACTCCTCATAATTCTCTAGTTACATCAACCAATAAAAAAATTATTTAGCATTTAATTAGTGAACCTTAATAACAATTTATTAAAAATAAAAAATGAAAAAGAAATCAAAGAAAAAAAAAGTAAAATCTATTGAAAAACCCTCAAAGGATTATATGGAAAATAAAAATACTGCAAAATTAGTTTTATTTTTTTTCGGAATTGGACCCATTATTGCAATAATTATATTTTTGGCTAGTAAAGGATTTTTTACCCCTCCTCAGATTTAATGCTGTATTTATAAAAGGATAGTTTTATTTATTAAAATTTCAACATTTTGCTGGCTTTCCCTTTAAAAATTTCTTAACTTGATCTTTAAAGAGTAATTATCTATGCGGTATTTAACCACTCCAACAAGACAAAAGTTAAATTTTATTATATTAAAAATCAATAAAAAAGAAAATGTTAGCTTATCTGAAAGAATTTTTTTAAACAAGTATCTTATTAGAATGCCCTTTCTTAACTCCTATATTAAAGAAGAATCACTTAAATTTTCCTAATGTTTTTATTCTGAAATTTGCGATTTGAAATGCCATTTCTCGATTTGTATTAACAAAAGGATGATCAGATAGATTATTTATCACTTCTTCTATTTTTATTTTTTTATCCTCACAATCAATTTTTTCCCACTCTTCATCGAAAGCCATCACAAAACTATCAGCATTATTAAAAAATCTTTCCTTCATTTATTATTCCATCTTTTAGAAATAATAATCTAAAATGTATTCATAAATCTAATTTTGTAGAAAAAACCATTAAAAAATCTTTAAATTTGACAAAAGTGTTACAATAATGACAAAGAGAATTATTTGCATGGAAAGCATAGTTAAAAGAATAGGGTATCTTCCAAGAAAAAGAGTACTAGAAATTATAGATAAGATATCTCAAAGTGAGTCAATTAGTAGATCAAAAGTTGTGGGAATTTTAGTCGAAGAAGCTCTATCAGCAAGAGGTATTGATAATTTTGGTTTTAGCAACAACATAGATGCAGCTCAAAAAGATAATTCTAAATTTATAAATTCTACAACTTCTAATAAAAATATTAATATCTCAGAGGATGAATTTGTAGATGATAGCGGTTATACTTTTTCATCAAATAAAAATCTAGATCAAGACATTTCATCTTCTGATATTGAACTTGCTAACAAGATAAATCTTCTTAAGAAATCCGGTTTAATTTAATCCTAATTATTTGATACTTAATTATTCCTGAAAAAAAATTGCATGAAAAGAAATATTGTTTATTGTATTAGAAGAATAATTTCATAGGTTTGTTAAAGAAATTTCTAAATTTTCAACTAAACAAAAAAAGATGAAAGATATAGTATGTCCCTCTTGTGGTAAAACATTTAGGATAGATCCATCTAGCTTTGATGAATTGCTTTCCCAAATAAAAAATGAAGAATTCACTAAACAAATAAGTGAAAGATTAAAACTTGCAGAAGAAGAAAAGAAGAGAGAGATTGAATTAATAAAGAAAGATTTCGAGCTTGAAATCGTTAATAATCAAAAAGAGATGGAGAAAAACATTATTGAATTGGAGTCAAAATTAAGTTCTGTAGATAAGGATAAGGAAAATGAAATAAATTTTCTAAGAAATGAGTCACAGAACACAATTAATAAACTCAATATAAAAATAAAGCAATTAAGTTACGATATGCTTAATCAAGCTGAAATGCTTAAATTATCAAAAGAAAAGGAGATCATAAATGCTGTAAGCAAGTTAGAAGAAGATAAAACTAATTTAAGAATTTCCTTTGAAAAATTAAAGCAAGAAAAATCTGATTCTGAAAAAGCTTTAGAACTAAGTTACCAAGAAAAGATAAAAGAAAGGGATTTAAAAATAAGTAATTTAAGAGATATGCAATTAAAGTTAAGTACAAAAATGCAAGGAGAGACTCTTGAAAAGCATTGTGAAAATGAATTTAATAAAATACGTTCAACTGGCTTTCGAACCTCAATTTTTGAAAAAGATAATGATTCAAAATCAGGAAGCAAAGGAGATTATATTTTTAAAGAATTTGATAATCAAAATAACGAAATTATTTCAATTATGTTTGAGATGAAAAATGAAAGTTCAAATTCAATTAATAAGAAAAAAAATGAAGATTTCTTTAAAGAATTAGATAAAGATAGAAAAGAGAAATCATGCGAATATGCAGTTTTGGTTTCTCTTTTAGAGCAAGAAAGTGATCTATATAATTCTGGAATAGTAGATGTTTCTCATCGTTATCCCAAGATGTATGTTATTAGGCCTCAATTTTTCATTCCAATAATTTCTCTTTTAAGAAATGCAGCAATTAAATCTTTAAAATATAAGCATGAACTTGAACTTGAAAGATCAAAGAAAGTAGATATAAATAATTTCGAGAATACTCTTAACCAATTTAAAAATGCTGTAGGTAATAATGTCAGATTAGCTTCAGATAGATTTAAAGATGCAATTATCGGTATTGAAAAGACAATAAAAACTCTCGAAAAGACAAAGGAAGCATTACTTCTTTCAGAACAACATTTACAGAGAGCAAACACTAAATCACAAGACCTTACAGTTAAAAAACTAACTTATAATAATCCAACTATGAAGAAAGAATTTGAAAATCTAAATAAAGATAATTAACTTAGGTGGTTTTGTAAAATATAAAGTATATAATTTTAATAAATTTAATTTAAATGATGACAGTAAAAAAACCTATATATTTAATAGCAAAAGAACTTGGTATTGAAAGTGATCAGATTATTTTAGCTTGCAAATCTCTTGGCATAGAGGCTAGAGCTTCTTCAAAAAGACTAAGCGATAAAGAATTTGAGAAGATTCAAGATTATTTCGCAAATGGTAAGAATGTTGCTAATGAAATAGTTGATTTAATTAACCCAGAACAGGAAGTTCAATCTAATACAAAATCAAATATTAATATTCAGATGAAACTTAAGGTAAATAAAAATAATTTCTTCCCAAATAGATTAACAGGATAAATCTAAAGCAATCCTAAACTTCTTATAAATCCAATAGATTATTAACCACGATTAAAAGTATTTTTGAGATATGATAAGTAAAATTACTTAACTATGGATACTCAAAAGGCATTTGATATTCTAAATATTTCTTGGTCAAGAGAAAATATTCTATCAAAAGTAAAAAAAGGACATTCACCAGATAAAATTGTTTTTGAATTTATTAAAGATAATAAAGAAAGTCTAGATTCAGTTAATAAATATTTAGTAAGTGAAAAGAATTCTGGCCTGCTTGATCAAATGGAAGCAATTTCTAACTGTGAATTAAAACTAATAAATGAATTTAAGAAAAATTTAATTATCAGTAATGAAAGTAACAATAGGAAAATAAAAAAAGAGCCAGAAATTTATAAAATGTTAAAGGATTTTAGTTTTGAACTTTTTATGAAAAGATGGAGTAATCAATTTGTTATAGGGGTACTTATAATGATTTCCCTATTTTCCTTAAGTAAACAAGCTTGGACTTGACAATAAATCTTATTATTTTCCTAATTTAAGTTATTGAAAACGTTTTTAAAACCTTTAATTTATCTTGATATTAAAGGTATATACTGCCTTTCTGGCAATTTCTGGGTTGACCCTTATAAACCAGTAAAAAAAGCTTTAATAACTCATTCACATTTTGACCATATAGCATTGGGTTGTGATGAATATATTTGTTCTTATGAAACAGGCCGACTTTTAAATCAAAGAATAGGTCCATATATAAACATTAAGACTTATCATTATGAAGAAATCTTTTATATCAATGGAATAAAAGTCTCATTCCATCCTTCTGGACACATACTAGGTTCATCACAAATAAGAATTGAGGCTGGACAAGAAACATGGTTAGTTACAGGAGACTTTAAAAGACAAAAAGATAAAACTTGTGTGAATTATAGAAAAGTTAAAACAGATTACTTAATCTCAGAATCTACATTTGCATTACCTATCTTTAATTGGGAACCTACACGCAAAATTATCAATCAAATAACTCATTGGACACTTGAATCTGAAGATACTACATCAATTTTATTCTGTTACTCTCTAGGAAAAGCTCAAAGAATTTTAAGTGAATTAAATAATAGAAAAATTAAAAATATTTTTACTCATAAAAGCATAAATAAAATGACTGATATATATCGTAGTCTTGGCATTGATATTTTTGAAACACAAACTTTTGATAAAAATATTAATTTTGAAAAATATGATAATAGCTTAATCCTACTTCCACCTTCATTAAACAATAAGAAATTTCTAAAAAGATTTAAAAAAGTTCAAACTTCCTTTGCCAGTGGTTGGATGTCCATAAGAGCACTTAAGAAAAGATCCGGATATGACAAAGGCTTTGTAATTTCTGATCATGCAGATTGGAATGGATTAATAAAAACCATTAAAGATTCTCAGGCAAAACAAGTTTATTTACATCATGGAGATGGAGAGAATTTAAAAAAATATTTAAGCGATACTGAAAATATTAATATAAGTTCTTTAGCTAAACTTGTATGAGTCTCAACAATTTTGCAAAATTATTTGAGAAACTAGATTCAAATAATAGTAACAATCAAAAAATAAACTTTCTAATTGAGTTTTTTGAAAAGAATTGTAAAAACAGTAATATCTGGACCATATATTTACTTGTTGGCAAAGGCAACAAAAGATTTATTACGGGAAAATCCCTAAGACAAATTTATACTGAAATTTATGATTTTCCAATTTGGCTAATGGAAAAATGCTATCTTAAAGTGGGAGATTCAGCTGAAGTAATTTCCTTACTTTTAAAAGACATAAAATATAAAAAGCATAATTTATACAGAGACATTTCACTGAATGAATTAATAGAAAATACACTTCCTAAAATAGCTGAAGAAGACTATGCGCAAAAGAAATCAACTTTAAAGCAAATATGGAAATATATCCCTAAAGATAACCATTTGGTTTTTAATAAGATTTTGACTGGTTCATTTAGAGTAGGAGTCTCTAAAGGTTTAATTACAAAAGCTTTAGCAAAAATGGTTGGCATCGAAGAATCATTTATCTCTCATCGATTAATGGGAAATGTCGAACCCACATTAAAAAACTATAACTTTTTAATAAGTAAGAACATTAATCTCAAAGAACTCAATTCCAAACCTTATCCATTCCAATTAGCAAACTCATTTGAAGAGAAATTAAAACTTAAATCAAAAACATCAGAATATCAATTTGAGTGGAAATGGGATGGAATTAGAAGCCAAATAATTAAAAGATCTGAAAATATATCTATTTGGACTAGAGGAGAAGAATTAGTAAATAATTCCTTCCCCGATTTTATTCCATTAATTTCTTCTATTAAAGATGATTTTGTTCTTGATGGAGAAATACTTGTTTGGGACAAAGCTAGATCTATTCCAAAGAATTTTTCATATCTTCAAAAAAGGATTGGCCGAAAATCGCCATCTTTAAAAATACAAAAAGATTTACCTGTTATTTTTATGATTTATGATCTTTTAGAGTTAAACAATTTGGACTTAAGATCTAGCCCTCTTTATGAAAGGAGAAAACTTTTGGAAAATATTTTTTCACATTGGGAAATTTTAAACAAAAATCATTTTGAGAATAGATTTAAAATTACAAATCTACACAAAATTAAGTCTTGGGAGGAAGTTGAAGATTTAAAAAATAATTCAAGACAACATAATACAGAAGGCTTAGTTATTAAATATAAAAACTCAACTTATCAAGAAGGTAGAAAAAAAGGGCATTGGTGGAAATACAAAGTTGATCCAATGCAGCTTGACGGAGTATTAATATACGCAAAATCTGGAAATGGTAAACGAGCAGATCTTTATACTGATTATAGTTTTGCACTTTGGAATGATAATAAGCTTGTAAAATTTGCAAGTGCGTATACTGGTTTAAATAATGAGGAGATTAAAGAATTAGATAGATGGATCAGACAAAATACAGTTGAAAGATATGGTCCTGTTAGATCGGTTAAGCCCGAAATGGTTTTTGAAATTTCATTTGAAAATATACAAATCTCAAAAAGACATAAATCTGGAATTGCTGTGAGATTCCCAAGAATCTCAAAATGGAGAAAAGACAAAAAAATATTTGATGCTGATACATTACAAAGTGCACAAAATTTATTGAAAATAAATCATGAATAAACTTTACATAAAAGACTCTTTATACAAAATAAAACAATTTTTTAAAAAAAATAAATGGGAACCATTAGATTTTCAAATTGAATCTTGGACCCATTATTTAAATGGGCATAATGGAATTATCCAAGTTCCCACAGGTTGTGGTAAAACTTATGCCTCAATATTGGCCCCATTATTAAAGTTAAGTATTAATAAAGATATATGCGGAATAAATATTTTATTCATAACTCCATTAAAGGCTTTAAGTAGAGATTCTGAAAAATCAATTCTTGAAGCTATTAATTTCTTTAATAAAAAAATAACAATAGGTATAAGGAATGGTGATACATCAAATTATGAAAAGAAAAAGCAATTAATCAAGCCACCAAATATTTTGATTACTACTCCAGAATCATTATCATTATTAATATCTAATAAGAAATCAAAAGATCTATTCAGTAATTTAAATTCAATTATTATTGATGAATGGCATGAATTAATGGGAAATAAAAGAGGAAATCAATGTGAATTGAATTTAAGTTGGCTTAGAGGTAACAAAAAAGATATACAAATATGGGCAATGAGTGCGACAATTTCCAATATAGATGAGGCAAGTTTAGCAATTGTTGGTTTAAATGCCAAAAAGCCAAAGATTATAAATTCAAATATAAATAAAAATATAGAGATTAAAAGTGTTATTCCTAAAGAGATGGGAACATTTCCATGGAGTGGACATTTAGGTATTAAAAGTCATAAATTTCTTTTAGATAAAATTGATAAAAATAAAAGTACTCTATTTTTCACAAATACGAGAAACCAATCTGAAAGATGGTTTCAATGTTTAAAATTTTTTAATCCTGAAATGGGAGATAAAATTGCATTACACCATGGATCGTTAGATAAAGAAGAAAGAAAAAATGTAGAGGAAGGAGTTAAAAGAGGAAGTATAAAATGGGTAGTATGCACAAGCTCACTTGATTTGGGAGTTGACTTCCAACCTGTAGACCAAATAGTACAAATTGGTAGCGCAAAAAATTTAGCCCGATTAATACAGAGAGCAGGAAGAAGTGCTCATAAGCCCGAAGGCGTATCAAAAATATTATTTATGCCAACGAATGCCCTTGAATTAATAGAAATAAGTGCAATAAAAAGAATATTAAATAAGGGAATTACTGAGAAGATTAATTTACCAGAATTATCTTATGATGTACTTTTACAACATCTAGTAAATTTAGGGTGTGGTCCTGGATTTGATCCAAATATTGAGAAAGAGAGAATTAAAGAATGTTGGAGTTATAGAAATATATGCGATGAGGATTGGCTTTGGTGTTTAAAATTTCTAGAATTTGGAGGAAAATGTTTAAATGCTTACCCAAAATATAAAAAAATTGAAAAAAAATACTCGAATAAAAGAAATTCAAATTATAGATACTATGTAAATAACGATTCAATAATAAGAACTCATAAATTTAATATTGGGACTATAACAAGTGACAAATATATGTTTGTTAAATATTTGAGAGGGAATACTTTGGGAACTTTAGAGGAAAATTTCGTTTCTAAATTAAAAAAGGGAGATACTTTTTTCTTTGCAGGAAAAGTTCTTGAATTTATTAAAATTATTGATATGACTTTATTTGTGAAAAAATCAAAAAAAAATAGTTCAATGGTTCCCTCATGGATTGGGGGGCAAATGGCAATTTCTGATCTCCTCAGTGAAAATATCAGGAAAGAAATTTCTATTTGTAATAACTTTTTAGACTTTGAGAATCACTCTAATGAGGAACTTAAATCATTAATTCCTATTTTGAATCGACAGAAAAAGTATTCAGATATCCCCAGAAAGGATCAATTATTAGCAGAAATCTTTTCAGCTAAAAACTATAAAAGCTTATTTGTCTTTACATTAGAAGGCAAATTCGTTAATGAAGGGATTGGTTTCTTATGGGCATTAAGATTCTCCAAGCTAAATAAATCGACTTTTAACATAACTGCTAATGATTTTGGCTTTAGCTTAACTTCTGAAAGAGAGTATGATTTTTCATTAATTAAGAATGAGTTAAATTATTTCTTAAATATTGATTGTTTAGAAAAAGATCTCAAAAGTGCTATTAATTTATCGGAATTAACTAAAAAGAAATTTAAAAAGATAGCTCAAATAAGCGGGCTGGTTAATAACAATCCATCAAAATTAAAAACAGCTAACCAAGTTCAAATTAGTTCAAATCTTTTGTTTGATGTCTTTACAAAATATGAGGATAATCATTTACTTATAAAACAAGCTTTTGAAGAAGTACAAAAAGATCAACTTGAAATTAATAGGATGAAAAATTGCTTATTAAGAATGTCATCTATGGAATTTATAATGAATAAAACAAAATATCCTTCACCTTTGGCTTTCCCTTTACTTGTTGAAAGGTTGAGTAGCACTTTAAGTAATGAAACTATTGAACACAGAGTTGCTAAATTAATAAATTCATATGAAAAGTAATTTCATAAATTTCTTCTGGGATAAAACTCAATTAAAACTTTACTCATCAAGAACATTATTTATTCCTCAAACAAATGAAATGTTGATAAGTGATATTCACCTAGGAAAGTCAGAATATTTTCAATCAAGAGGAATACCCTTAACCAATAATCAGGATAAAGCTAATCTTAAAAGAATATATGAATCAATTGATCAACTAAAACCAAAGAAACTAGTTATCTTAGGAGATTTATTTCATAGCCAATACTCAATTACTGAAGATTTAATCAAAAAACTTAAAAAATTATCTATGTATATGAAAAATAGAATTGAATTAATAGTAGGTAATCATGATAGGGGATGTTTTGTAAAAGATATTAAGTATTTAAAAGAGAAGAGATCAATGAATTTAATTTTTACTCATGAACCTATTAAATTTAAAGAAAAGAACATTTTAAATATTTGTGGACATTATCATCCAAAACTAATTCTAAAGAATAAGCAAGATAAATTATCCTTTAGATGTTTTGCATTGGATAAAAATAAAAATACATTATTTCTTCCTTCATATGGAGATTTAACAGGAGGATACTTGTGTACAAAAGAAATGAAAAAATGGGCAATTGTAAGTAAAGACCTTATCTATGAGATTTAAATATTTTTTTTCTTAAAAAGAAAATTAATAAATAAGGATTTTAATCTCGATACTGAGAAAAATTTCCTATTTTAGTTATATATGAATTTTTGAAAATTATTAGTTTTTTACTTTAATATTTTTCAATGGTACATTTATACCCATTTTCTTGTCTCTAATTTTGCGTTATAAGAAAAATAAACAAAAAATAATAAAATGAAAACATTAATTTACACAATTTTTTCCACATTACTCATAGTCCCTTTAAGTACTTTTGCTAATGAAACATTTTCAGTAGAAATAGAAGCTCTAACTCTTGTTATGGAACAATATAATAACAATTCTAAAGAGGTTGAAAATAAGAGGATATCTAAACCAAATTATATGGCTTTTAAACAAGATGAGTGTAATGCAAAAGTTGAGGTAACAGAAAAAAATGGCTTACAAATGACAAAAATTAATTCTTTCGAGGTAAATGTTTGCAAAAAAGAGATTATAACTAACAATTAGTTGTAAACAGAAATGTAGCAATATAATCACATTTATATAGAATTAACTGCTAAATTTATTAATTTTGATAAATATATCTATACAATAGTTAATAATTAATAATTTTACTTAGATTTAATTTTTCAAAGTTTATTCAATTTATAAATAATAATTTATTTATAAAAAGTCTTTTTTAAATTATTAAAGTGTAAAATTTATAAGGCTAATTGCATTTAAATTAATTGTACTTACAGAAGCATAATTAAAATTATTCCCAATGATGTATAAAATTTTCCCTGATGAAAATAATTAACAAAAACATCATAAATGTCAGTGAGTCCAAAAAAAATTTTTTAACTTTTTACAGTATTTTCCACAACTTTTTCCACATCCCTTTAAATCTTTGATCTTCTTTATAGCTGAAGTTATTTACCCAATAAATTGCACACTTACTTCTGAAGAAGTTAGCTCAATTAAAATTGTTTTAAATGAGAGAAGATCAAATCTTCTTAAAGGAAGTTTTTATTACAACAAAGAATTTGAAGGTTTTATCACTACCAGCAAGCCTACTGATGAATTACCCCCTAGATGGAGTTTCAGTTATAAAGAAAATTCATTTGAAGGAGAAATAATACTTTTTCATAAAAATAAATTATGGCATAGATATCAAAAAAAAATTAAATCATATGAAGTTGATAGAGCTATTTTTTCAGGATTATCTACAAACTTAAAAAAATATACTAATGATTTAAACTTTCTAAAAGCAGCATCTGGATTTTTTAGAATTGGTGATGAATGCTATGGTGGCAGAATCAAAAAAACATAAATAAAAATTTAATATATTCAAATCATAAAAGGAGGATTTATCATTATTTATTATTTATTAAAGTTTTAGTCTTTTAACTTTTCTGATACTTTCTGATTTTCTTTAGTTGACATTAGAGCCTCTATTTGTGCCAATACTTTTTGAAGTTCTTCTGTTTTATTAAGAGAGGTTTCTGCAACCTTTCTTAATTTCTCTAGTTGTTCTTGGGTTTTGTTCATTTTTAATTTATTGAATAGAGTCAATTAAAAAAGATATTGAACGGAAAATTTTCACGTTCACATTAATATAATTACTCTTATTTTTTAAAAGTCAAATTTAATTTTTACAAAATAAAATTAAATTTGATCTTTACCTTCATTAATAATAAGATCTTTTATTTATTTAAGAAATAAATACAGGTAATCCGACTGTTGCAGTTGTTATGAGCGATCCTGCGAAAATAATAAATGGAAGAAAAGGAAATTTTTTCAAAATAATAATTATTTTTTTACACTATATAGGTATTTATACTGCTTGTCTAGTCTTGGGTACAATTTTTACACGAGAGTTAAATTCTTATTCCGTAAAAAAGGATAAAGAATAAAATAGTAGAAGTTACTAAAGCGAAGCCAATTAATGGAGCTAATATTCCTGTATTTAAAAATTTTAAGAAATTAAAGGAAGTTTTTTTTGATTTCTCCATCACAAAATAATTATTATCCATAAATTAAACTAATAAAACTGTGATAGCAATAAAAATTGATCTAATAAAGTGTAGTTTTTACGGCACTTATTAATATAAAATTAACATTCGCTTTTTATCCAAATTTACCTGAAATATATTGTTGAGTAGATAATTCTTTGGGTGAATTAAAGATTTTATTTGTAGAGCCATATTCAGCAAGATAGCCTACCTTTCCACCCTCACCATCCTCATATTCAATAGCATTAAAAAAGGCAGTCATATCACTAACTCTTAGAGCTTGTTGCATATTGTGAGTAACAATAATTATTGTATATTTATTCTTTAGTTCATGCATCGTTTCTTCAATTTTCAAAGTTGAAATAGGATCTAAAGCCGAGCAAGGTTCATCCATTAAGATTATTTGAGGTTCAATTGCTATTGTTCTTGCTATGCATAATCTTTGTTGTTGTCCGCCTGATAAAGAATATCCACTATCTTCTAATTTATCTTTACATTCATCCCATAGCGCTGCTTTTCTTAAAGAACTCTCAACTAAATCATCCATATTTCCTACATAACCATTTATTCTCGCTCCAAAAGCAATATTTTCATAAATGGATTTAGGAAAAGGATTAGGTTGTTGAAATACCATTCCAATCCTTCTTCTTACTTCAACTGGATCAATTCTTCTATCATAGATATTTATACCCTCAAATAAAACTGTTCCTTTTAAAGAACAATTAGGGATGAGATCATTCATACGATTTAATGAACGAAGTACAGTAGATTTACCGCATCCAGATGGTCCTATTAAGGATGTGATTGAACCTTTTTTAAAATCACAAAATATATTTCTCACAGCTTCAAATTTACCGTAACTTATTGAGACATTATCTAATGAAATTATCTTATTTTTTTGTTTCTTATTTTTAATCATCTCATATCCTCTTTTCTTTATTTGTAGACGAAGCTATAAATCTTGCTGATATATTTACCAATAATATAGACAATACAAGTATGAAGGAAGCGGCCCATGCCAATTTATTTTGAACATCATATGGTTCGAGTGCAAAATTATAAATTAGAACTGCAAGAGATCCCATCTCATAGAACAAATCCTCAATACCAGAGATGTAATAATAAGAAAATAGTGAAGTAAATATTAAAGGTGCAGTTTCTCCTGCTGCTCTTGCTATTCCCAAGACAACTCCTGTTGCTATTGATCTTAAAGCAGCTGGTAAAGTTATTTTTAAAACTGTTGTATACATACTTGCTCCAACACCTAGAGATGCTTCCCTTAACTCGTTTGGTACTAACTTTAATGCCTCATCAGTTGTCTTAATAACGGTTGGAAGCATTAATATAGACAATGCCAATCCACCCGCCAATCCACTATAAGTGCTTCCAAAAAGTATTTTTGTAGAAACTATTACGGCATAAATAAAAACACCTGCAATTATTGAAGGAACACCAGCAAGAACATTAACACCAAATCTAATAAATCGAGAAAAAGCTCCTCCCTTTGAATATTCAGCTAGATATATACCACCACCAACACCTACTGGTATTGCAATTATTGAAGCAATAGATGTAATTATTAAAGTCCCAATCAAAGCAGGGTTAATTCCACCCGCATCTAAATTATCTCCAGGAGGATTTGGTTCTAAGGAAAATAATTCAGGTGTGATTTGAGATCCACCTTTTATAAGAATATAAGTTACCAAAAATAATAGAGGAAGGATCGCAATGACTGTACAAATTAAAGACAAAGAAGTAAAAACTTTATCTCCTATATTTCGAGATGAATTTTTCTGGTAAAAAAGTGAATTCATATTATCTAATATTTGAGACTAAATTTCTTAACTAGCCATTGAGCAAAAAAAACCACCAAAGATAAAATCATGAGAACAAATGCTGCGTAAAACAATGAGGAAACTTGACTTCCATCGGCCTCACCAAACTGGTTTGCGAGCATAGAGGAGATGGTATATCCAGGAGATAATAGTGACCAACTAAATGCATTAGAGTTTCCGATAATCATTGTGACAGCCATCGTTTCTCCCATAGCCCTACCTAAAGCCAATAAAACTCCAGCCATAATTCCTGATAATGCAGCTGGCAAAATTACCGAGAAAATAGTTTTCCATCTACTAGCTCCAATTCCATAAGATGCATTTCTAAGTTTTTTAGGAACTTGATTTAGAGAATCTCTGGCAATGGAGGTAACTATTGGTAAAAGCATTACAACTAAAATCAATATTGCCAGAAAAGAATTCCTCCCAGTAGGTTCTGTACTAAACAAAGGAATCCATCCAAAGAAATTATGTAGAAAGATAAAAAATACTCTAAAAAAAGGTTCCATTACAAATATTGCCCATAATCCCATTACAACTGAAGGTACGGCGGCTAAAAGTTCAACCAAAGAACCTATTATTTCTCTAACAATTTTGGGGACAAAATCTTCAGTAATAAAAATGGCAGTTCCAACACTTAAAGGTATTGTTATCAATAATGAAAGGGAAGAAGTAATTAATGTGCCATAAATAGCCGAGAAGGCTCCATATTCGTCTTTTACTGGATTCCATTCTGATGTGAATAGAAATCTTAATCCATACTTTGAGAAAGATTCAAATGATTGAATAAATATAACCAATATTATTGAAAATAAAATTATTGCAACAAAGCTAGATAAAAAAAACGTAGTATTTTTAAAAATATAGTCAATATTTTTTTCCAAACCGTGCCTTTTGCGATTTTTGAAAAGGTCTAATTTCTCTTTCATAAGAAAAGGATATCATTAATAAATTTACTACTAAATGAGTAAAAGGAGTCTAATAATTTGAGAAAATGGAAAAATTTTATTAAATACTAAAATAATTTTATGAATATTTCATAAAACAACTTTTAGCTTATGCATTATTCATTCCAAATTTAATATCTAAAACTTACGAAAATAAAAAATTATATGATTAATAAAATTTTATTATCTTTATTTAATAATTCTAGTGGTCGAATATTATTTTAAGAAATCTGAAGAAATTACTAAATCTCCCAATAATCCTCTAAGTATACTTAATTGAGTCTTACTTCCAAATGCGATCAAAACATGACCAGGTTTTAAAAGAAAATCGCCTCCTGGATTAGTTTTTAGCTTATCATCTTCTTTTATAGCTAATATTTTAGCCCCACTTTTATTACCCAAACCTAATTCAGAGAGAGTTCTTATTACAGCATCGTCAAATAAGCTTATATCATTTGTTAACTCAAATTCTTCAATTTCGCATTCATTTCCTGCTAATAAATCTAAAAAATCTATTGCAATTGGCCTTAACGCCATTGAAGCCATTGCCCGCCCAGCAGCTATGTAAGGACTTACTACAATACTGGCACCAGCAAGCCTTAACTTATTTGCAGACTCTTCTGTGCCTGCTCTTGATATTATTCTTACTGAATTTCTTATACTTTTAGCGCTCAAGACAACATATAAATTTGCAGCATCATTTGATAAAGTTACTATTAAACTTTTACATCTGTTAATTCCAGCTTGATTAAGAGTCTCATCAAGAGTCGCATCTGCAAATAAAACATCTAAACCATTCTTTTCAGCAATATTTTTTCTGCTCTTATCATTCTCAACAATAATAATAGGTATCTTTTGTGATTTGACTTGACTTGAGATCTCTTGTCCAACTCTTCCATATCCGCATAAGATGACATGATTTTCCATATTCCTAAGCATTCTTTTAAAACGAAGTTCATTTACTTTTTGAAAATAGCCTGATTCAAAAAGTTTTATTGCCTTTTGAAAGGTAAATTGAACAAAAATTAACCCTCCAATTATTATTAAAACAGTTACTATTCTACCTTCTTGACTTAAAGGCTGAACTTCTCCAAAACCAATAGTACTTACTGTAATAAGAACCATCCATAGACAATCACTCCATATCCAACCTTCTGTAATCCGATAACCTATTGCACCCAAGAAAAATAAGAAAAATAAAGAACTAACTAAACCAAGCCAAGGTTTTAAATAATCTGTTAAAAAATAAAACTGAAATAATCTAAATTTCATAATATTAATTATCGTTTAAATATAAAATTATTCAAAAAAAATTATATCGAATTTACTTTTATAAATATTTATATAATTTATTTTGAGAAAAAAAACTATTCTTATCTTTTAATCAAATCCTTTATACTTTAAATCTGATCTAACTCTGAAATTCCATAAATTAACAATACCTTCTGAATTAACTGCCGCCAAAGCACAGTCATCTGGCTTCCATGAAATTGAAGAAACACTATTCCCCGCGAAAGCAGCACCAACTGGATCACCATCTCCATTATTTTTCAAGAAGCTAATTACGACTGATCCATCTCTTGATCCAGAGGCTAATAAAGTTCCATTATTTGAGAAAGAAAGTGTAGAAATTGGTTGGGTATGATGTCCTAATTCTCCAGGTCTAGTTCCTTCTGGTCCATTACCATGAAAACTCCAAACTGTAACTCTTTCACTACCTCCAGTCGCAAGTAAAGTACCCGTATGGTCAAAGGAAAGACTAGATGGTTTTCCGGGATAACCTGTCATCTCTGCATCAACACCAGTCGATCGTCGCCAAAAATGAACTGAATTATCTTGACTACCGCAAGCAACGATATCACCATTTGGACTTAATTCCATCGAAACAAGTGATCCTTGCCATTGAAGTTGTTGATTAATTTTATTATTAATGCAATCAAAAAATGTAACCTTACCATAGCAAGCAGTCGCTATTTCATTAATTTTTGACCACCTTATAGCGCTTACAGTACTTGAATGGTCTTCAGACTGCCATACTTCTTCTCCTTTTGGATTAAATATAAGAACATTTCTAGAAAAGGCGACTGCTAAAAAATCTCCGTTAGGTGACCATTCTAAATGCTCAATCCATCCTTTTCCAAGATCTAAAATATTAATTTCTGCACCATCATTAGAATCCCAAAAACAAACATTGCCATCTTGTCCAGAAGTCGCAATTACATTTCCATCAGGAGAAATAGACATTGCCAATAACCCGCCATTATGAATATTTTCATTCTTCCAAATAGTTCTACCAGAGAATCCTTCAAATGCAAAAAGACCACCACTCGCATCGCCTACAATAAGAGAATTTCCTTTATTAGCCCAATCGCAAACTATTGCATAATCTAGAACCTTTGACGTCCAACCTTTATGCAACATTCCTTGGGGAGAAAAAGGTTCAACTAAATTAGACATTTATCAAAATCTCTTTTCATTTCTTCTTCATCAAGATTTCGACCAATGAAAACAAGTTGATTGCGACGTGGTTCATCTCCCCATTCCCTATCAGGTTGGGCTGTAATTAACATATGAACACCTTGAAAAACAATTCTCTTCGGATTTCCATGATAGCTTATAAAACCTTTTGTTCTAAATATATCTACACCCCTCTCTGAGATAATTCTCCCCATCCAAGCATTAAGCTTTTCTGGATCAACATCACCGTCTCTTTCTATTGCAATAGAACCAACGGAGTCATCATGTTCATGTTCAGCAACCCAAATCTTTTCAGAGGAAGGAAGAATAACTTTTTTCTGATCTTTTCCATTTACTCGTATTAACTTCATATCAAATTCCTCTGCTGTATGTTCTGAGAATAAACCAACATTAGAATGCTTTTCGATTTCAAAATTAAATTTCTTTGTACCTTTTTCCCCTAATTGCAACCTAAAATGTTTTTCAAAAGTAATAATATTACCAGGTTTTAGATTAATTGCATCTTCAGAATAAACTCTTACGCAGGCTTCAGCCCCTTTCTTTAAATCATCCTCAGAATAACCTTGATTATTAAATGCTACTAAAGACATCTCTGGATCAGGACCATCTTCAAGAATCAATTCATAAGTTCCTTTTTCTAACTTAAAAACTCCTGTCCACTCAAAAGGATATTCGGGTTCTAGAAAGCTTGGCCTTTTTTTAAGTGCCTGATTAAGATCAAAAGCATTTAAATTTAAAACATTCTCAATTGGAACTTGAGCGTTTATAGTTCTAACTATACGAGTCATCCGATTCATATCTCTTAATCTTGCTTCGAGTATCTCAAGTTCATCATCTGAAACCAAATCAATCTTATTAAGAACTATCACATCTGCAAAAGCAACTTGTTCTGAACTTTCATCACTTCTTCCTAATTGCTGATTTATGTGAGCAGCATCAACTAAAGTAACAATACCATCTAACTTGAATTCAGAACTTATCTCTTCATCCATAAAAAAAGTTTGTGCCACTGGTCCAGGATCAGCCAAACCTGTAGTTTCAACTAATACATAATCAAATTTGTCTCTTCTTTTCATAAGATTATTTAGTACCCTTATAAGATCTCCACGAACAGTGCAACAGATACATCCATTTGACATCTCAAATACCTCCTCATCTGCATTTATAACTAGCCCTTGATCGATACCAACTTCACCATACTCATTCTCTATTACTGCTATTTTTTTTCCATGTTCTTCACTCAAAATCCTATTTAATAATGTAGTTTTTCCAGCCCCTAAAAAACCTGTAAGTATTGTGACTGGAACTTTCTTTAATTCGTTCATTTCAAGAATAGGTTTTCAAAAATAATTAATATTAAATATATAAGTTTTTTCTAGAAATGAAAACCATTTTAAAACTATATTAGTTTTTTAATAAATCCCACTTATTTTCAAGATTCATACCAGACTTTTTATCACATGATCCACCTAAGGAATTAACAATTGTGCAAGTATTATGGACCGCGACTGAAATTGTATTACCTTTAGGCATTAATCCATCGACAAATATTTGATCAAAGGCTAACGGGATTGAACTCTGCCTACTTAAATTTCTTAATAATTTTGAAGTAGGCACTTGCTCAGGGAAAAGAACTTGTACTTTATCTTCTTTTAATTTCTTAAGTACAGAAGCAATAACTTCAGGTCGCAAGCTAGATGACTCACCAAGGGTATCTAATAAGCTTATGGTCTCAAATCCAAAAGCAGCTCCGTAATAATCCATGGCTTTATGCTTTGAGACTATAACTTTATTTGAAACTGGTATCGTGGATACTTGTTTTGAGATCCAATTTTGGAGATCTCCCAAAATATTATTTGCTGAATCTATTCTTTCATTAATTAAACTACGATCTTTTCTATTGAAAAAAGAAATATCATTCTTAAGGCTCTTAGATATAACTTTTCCAATTTTTATGACATTACTAGGATCATGCCATACATGAGGATCTAGAGAAC
>CEUU01020129.1_pt1 | contig 18996 bp, 5 predicted proteins | sample 531321 | NCBI WGS metagenome assembly CEUU01 (sample SAMEA2622658, study PRJEB7988) | marine metagenome | isolation source: saline water (ENVO:00002010), including
CTTTACTTTGAGGTGGACGTTCAACGGGTGGAGGTGAGTTCGTGAACGGAACCCTTCGCCGAGATGAAGAGGGGGTATCGGCGGCCGTTGCCACCGTGCTCTTGTTCGGCGGCGTGCTGTCCATCATCGGTTTGATGATGATCTCCATGATGCCCGTCATCGAAGAATTGGAAGGCTCCGTCGAACGCCACGATATGTCGGCCCAAATGGCGCTGCTCGCTCATGAAACGTCCGCCCTAAGCGAGCGAGGTATGCCAGGAGATTCAGCGCATAGCACACTCATCCCAGTGGACGGAGAACTTGTTTGGGACAGCTTGCGAGGCGGTATGTGGTATTCTGCAACATGGGTCGAGGACATGAGTTTGAGGGCGCGCGGGGCGCTTGACTTTGACGACCAACTCGAAATTCGTCACCCGGAGAGTTTCGTTGAGGCCGTTTGCATTACCGACCTTCGCTTGGGGCCAGACCGCCCCTATCACTACACCATCGACGCTGTTCTGGACCGTGTGCGTTTCACCGTCACCCCCGGCCTAGCAATGCCCCTAGGACCGATTGACGTGATGCTGGTGGAGGGGGGAGAAGAGGTACTCTCGTTGTCGCTGAGAATTGACGACATGGGTGTTGTTGACGTGTCGGCTTACGGTGCGGCCACGTTGACCTCAAGCCATGCGCTGACCGTGTTTGGACACGTGGGCGATGGCGGTGCCAGCTACGTGTTGCCAAACTCGCCAGAGCCTGTCGACAAACGTGGCCATGACTGGTCAATACCGCTGCCTGCGGGGACCCACGCCTTTGAATTGCTCAGCGATCGCTCAAACCAAATTCACCTCACCGTGAACGAGGCGACGTCCATACATTACGCCACGCCAAGCGGTCTGGCAAGGACCGGCGTGAGTTTCAGTCATGACATCAACCTCACGGAACCAACGGTCGCCCACATCACCACGAGCACGCCAGCACGATTGATGTTGAAACTCAACACCACCAGCGAGGCAGGGATGACCGCTTGGCCCTCGATGACCGGTGCCTACCTCGGGCATGCCTTCTTGCCGCCGACAATGAACGGCATGCTGCGGTTCACCAACCCGGGAGATGACGTTGTCACCCTGACGTGGCGCGGTGGCGGTATTTCCGTGGCGAGCGGGGCCGTTGAACAAATCAATTGGCCTCCAACAGCGGACGGTGAAGCATTGACCATCGACGCCGACGGAGACGTCATGGTCACTTGGGCCGCCGACAACAGCGCCTCAACCACGGATGCGGTCGACGGCAGCATGTTCCTGCCCGCTGACGACACGGGTTCGCTATCCGGCGGGCTGTTCACCTACGACAATCGCGACAATTCATCCACCGAGACGCTCCTGTATCGGCTTGCAGGCCACACCTCTACATGGAACCTCTCGGGCGCTGTCGAGGCGTCTGGCGTGTTTCTTGACGCTATCAATCACCGCGTCATCACCCTGCCAGAGGGCAACACCACCCTACGCGTTGAAGATGGACACCCGCTGCGCGCTGTAAGGCATGGAGGGAACAACGGTCTGCTCCACCTCTCCCACGATGGCGCCGAGCGGTGCACAAGCGTTGGAACGCAGGCCAGTGGATGGATCATGACCGACCTTCCATGGGAGCGAATGGGTGGCCGAGGCGAAATCGACACGAACCAAGCGTGGAGAGATGGACGGCACCCAGCGAGCATGAGCATTGACGTGCTCGGCAGCGACGGTATCTCAACGCACAGCTCCATAGGGACCGTGTGGGCGTTCCACCTGTCTAGGTTGTCCTACCAATTTTCGTCATCGGTTGACGGCATGGAAGTGGCCTTCAGCGGAGGGGCCGTGGTCACCAACCACCCCGAATTCAACGCCTATGTTGTCGTACCGCCTTCCGATAGGGGCGGCCCAGGCCCTCGATTTGCTGCCACCATTCCGGCGCTTCACCCTACCGCAGGTAGCGAAACGGGTGCAGGTGAATTGGAACTTGACATCGAAATGGTGCACCGAACATCACTGGCCTCGACACCGGCTTACGAAGTTCGCCGAGGCTGGAGCGAGCCCTACGGTGCGGCCATTGCCGATGATGCCGGTGTTGGCTTGGAAGCAAGTGAAGACTGGACGGTGTACCCGGGCAGGCTTGATCTGCTCACCGACTATGTTGGCTGGGTTCCCGACCCAAGTTATGGAACCTCAGAAGCGGTATGGCATACCAACGGAGAAGTGGTTGAATTCACGCTTCAGATGGCATCGCTTGATGTGACGACCCGGGAGGTGTTGGTTTGAGGCAACATTCGCTCGCAAGGGACACCCGTGCTGCGGCGACGGAACTTGGTTACATCTTCACGTTCCTGCTTGGCGTGTTGCTGATGAGCATGTTCAGTGTATGGGCGTGGGACATCGAAACGAACACCCGACTGCGATGGAACGAAGAAGCCGTTCGCGCCAACATGGACGACATCGCAGCCGCTGTAGAGCGAGCGGACGAGGCGAGTCGCCTGGGCGGCAACGTCTCCTATGCCGAAGAGATCGCCTGGCGGCCCACGGAAGCCGATGAATCGCTGTTTTGGGTTGAACTGCACGAAACCACGCTGAAACTGGTTGATGAAGGAGGGCCGCTTGACATGGAAGTCTCCCTTTCAGGAACGGGTGCCGGCACTCACGAAGGGCGGGTGCCACTCGCCGGCGTTGAGCGTCTTTGGGTGGTGCATGAAGATGGCGTCACGTTTTTGTCGCTTGACAGACCGCAGGCTGTTCAATGATTCATCGACTCATGACCGCTCTGTGAACCATGGCTTGGACCTCTCGCATCTTGGTTTTCGCACCGAGTTCCCTGAACACGGTTAACGCCCTTTGCAAGTATTCCATCCTGCCCTGACGGTCCGGGGCTACCCCACCAAGTCGGGTGAGCAGTTCACCTATCTGCATCCGCAAGTCGTTCGCTTCGGCCAGGACCAAAGCCTGTCCGTAATGTTCGACAGCCTCGTCAACGCGACCTGCATCGTGCAACACCTCGCCAAGGAGCATGGTGATCTCCACCAACGACTGCACGTCGCCGGCCTCGTTCATGGCCTCAAGAGCCTCGGTGTAATGGAAAAGGGCCAACTCTGACTGCTCCACTTTCGAGTAATACCTGCCCAGAACGGCTTGAGCCCTTGCGTGCATGACGGCATCGCCCATTTCTGAGGTTCGCTCGTGAGAGGCCATGGCGTGCTCACGCGCACGGTCCACTTCACCGAGCTCAATCAGCGATCGCGCCAACGTGATTTGGCTCTGTATTAGGTCCTCGTCGTCAGAATCTTGCAAAATTGATTCAACTTCAGCATAGGCTTCGAGAGCCTTGGATTTCTCGTTTTTTCTCCGCAGAAGGTATCCGATGTTGTTGTAGGTGCGAGCCGCCCACCTTGCTTGACCGAGCGAGATGTAGAGTTTCAAGGCCATTTTGTGGCGGCTGAGCGAAAGGTCGCTGTCGCCTTGTTTTCGGCTGACGTCTGCAAGCGAGGAGAGTATTTCCGCCTGTACCTGTTCGTTGGTTGCCTTTTTTGCCAGGTCAAGGGTGTTGCCAAGCACTTCCTCGGCTTCTGGGAGGCGCCCAAGGAGCGCAAGAATATCGCCTTGCAATTGGGCCATGCCGACGACAACATCGGCTTCCAAATCCGTCGTTTCAATCTGCTCAATCAAACCAAGCAGTTCCATGTGACCCTGAGAAACCAATTGCCTGCCTTCTTTGACGACGAGGGCTGAAGCTTCGTCAAACTGACCGGACTTGATGGTGTGGTAGACGAGCTCGATGAGGATGTCTTGAGATTGGGACTGTTTTTTGTACCATTCAACACATTTTCCATGGAACTCCTCCCTGAGCGCAACCGAAAGGCTGCGTAGCAAGAATTCGCGAATTAGATCGTGGACATCGTAGGTTTCAGAGTCGGCTTGCCGAGCAAGGCCGGACTCAACCAAGCTGTCAAGCTCATCGGTGTCCAATTTTTGCATGGCAAGCGCCTCGAGCTCAACGGGTTCCCTGAACACGGAGAGTGCCGACAACACCCGCTTCTGCTCCGCACTCAATTTTGAGAAAATCTCGACCGTCACGTAGTTCTCAAGCGTCTCGTGGAAAGCCCCTGCGGACGCACCACGGTTGATGAGTTCAAGCACCAGCGGGTGGCCCCTTGACAACCCGTGAATGTGGAGCCACTGTTCGTCTTCCAAGGAATCGAAACTCGTGAGCAATTTCCTTCCAGATTCTGGGTCAAGTCCATCGAGCGGGAGGACCAAACTCGCAATTCTGCCCTCGGCGTCCTTGGTTGGCACGACCGGCTTGAAAGAACGTGAAAAAATGACCAAACCGATCTTCTCCTCGCTGCCAAGAAGCGCAAGCGACATGGCTTGGAACGTCTGGTGCAGCACCGTGTCCGACACTTTGTGAAAATCATCGATGACCAACAACGAGGGGGTGCCCTCAAGCGCTTCGACCAAGAGCCGGGCTGCGTCAGCGGGCTGTGGTACAGGCGTCGCTGCAAGGTAGGTAGAAAACTCAGCATTGCCCATGCTCGCCAACCAGTCCGCAACCGATTCGAAGAATGAACGGGAGCCCTCCCAATCTTGACATCGATGGTACAACAGGTTCCGCCGGTGCATGAATCGCTCAATCAACTTGGAAGCGACGGTCGTTTTGCCGATACCCGCAATGCCGGGAACCAGCAAGGTGGTGGCTCTCGCCTCTAGCAGATTAACCATGTTGTCCAGCTCCGTAGCCCGGCCGTAGAAATGCCGGAGACGGGGCAGGTCCGCAAGCGATGTCACGAGTTGTTTCTCAACGTGTTTGGACAGGTCCCGCTCCACCAGATCGGCCGATAAATTGCGAACGTCCAGACGGTTGTGTTCATCGATGTACCGAATGATGTCAACCGGCCGCATCTCAAACGGCAACACCGATTTCGCACTTCCCAGCGTGGTTGAGACGGCAGGTTGCTCATCGAGGACGCACGTGACCGGGAACTCAGAGAGCCGTTCCCAAGTCTCGCTGGCCAGCAAGACGCCGCTGTCGGTGAGAAAGTAGGCTTTTCTTTTGCGTGAAACCCCTTTGACATGCGCTTGCCTTTCCACAAGAATGCCTTGCTCCTTGAGGCCCGCAATGGCCCGGGGCACGTTTGACCTCGCAATGGCGACGGCGTTTGCAATGCCCATTTGCGACAAAGCAAACGGGACTTCTATGCTGTCCTTAAAATCGGAATAATCCAACAAATGGAGCAATATCCGCTCTTGAACGCCCGGTTTTGCCTGCGCGGCCATGTCAATGCCTCCCAACATCACTGCTGCGGTGGTTGCTGGTAATCCGGATCAGGAACCCATTGGTTGCTGGCCTGGTCCCACAACCATCCCGGATGCTGAGAAGCGGCTGGGGCGGGTGTTGGTTCAGGTGCAGCGGCGGCTTCTCGAGCCTTCGCCCAAGCGTAAGGGTCTTCCTCAGGCTCGGTATCGTCGCTGGTCAAGTCGTCTTCGTCCGGAACCTCTTCGAATTCAATGAAGAAGAACGCTCCTGCTGCCAGCAAGGCAATGACGCCAAGCACAATGAGAACAATCACCATGTTGAAACCGCCTTCATCACCGCTCGAGACCGACAATGAGAATGTAGCGTCCCCGGTCTCTCCTGCAAAGGAATACACTTGCCCGTCCATCTCGAAGATGACGTCCTTCGAGCCATCGGAACCCACCATCTGATTGGCGGTGATCTGCATGCTCCATGAGCCGTCGGCGAGAACTCGCGTGGAGTTGAGTTTGGCGTTGCCGTCTGCGTATCGAGCGATGACCAAGCTTCCAGGTAGACCTTCGCCTTGGAATTCCGCTGGGTCGTCGACCGTGATAGGACCTGAATCGGCTCGCTCCACGGAGAAGGAGACCGCCCTAACGAGGAAGTTGACCTTCAATGAGTACGCCTTGGATTCTTGATCGTCTTGGGCATAGAGCACGACGCCGTTGAGCGACCAGTCAGGAATGCTGCTGGTTGTTTGGGCCATGTACGTCATTGGGTCGTAGGTAAGGACGCCAAGCGGCGTGATGGTGATGAAGTCCCCGTAGAAGTCGTCTTCAATGGTGGCCTCGTCGTCGTAAACATAGAATTCCAAGTCGTTTCCTGGAACGCCCGTGCCGTCCGGGTCTTCAAAGAATTCCGCTAGGTCAAACGAAACACCACCGCCACAGCGGTCGAAGTTGGTCGATTGTTCATCACAGAAGATGGTCCACGTGCCGACCCAACCCGTTTCGTTAAACACGGGGTCAATGTTGTCCGCATCGAGTGGGTTGTTGATGGTCATTCTCCACGTGATGGTGTCGGAATAGTCATCACCGTCATACGCTCGTACGGCGACGGAGTAGACGCTGTCATGAATCAATTTTGAAGTGTCCCAGTTGGCCACCCATGAGCCGTCTTGAGCAAGGTTCGTGACCGGGAGCGGACCGTCGTTTAACACCAGACCGTTCGCCAAATCGGTAATCTCAATCTCAACCCGGGTTACAAACCCACCGATGTCTCGGGCGACGCCGAAGATTTTCGTCTCCTTTGATGCCCTGATGGTGTCACCATCGATGCCACCGGTGGATTGATCCTCAGCTCCTATCCACGAAAGTTGCAAGTTTGGCGGAATGTTGTCGTTGTTGATGGTGATGGTACGCGTCTCGACCACACAGCCGTCCTCGACAACCGGTTCTTCGATGCAAAAGTCACTGTCAGCGGCCCAGACCTTGATGGTGTAGTCTCCGGTTGGCAATTCAGAAACGAGCCACTCGTAGGACCAGCTGGTTGAGCCTTGTTGGAAGAATTGCTGGGTCGTTCCAGGTCCCTGAATATTGAACCAGATCTGCTTCACGTCACTGCCGTAGGTGCCCTGATACGGGTCCGAGGCCGTTCCTTGGAAAAGCACGCGACCGGTCGTGTGAACGCTTCCTTCGGTCGGGACATCCACGAGCAGTGTTGGTGCGACCAGGTTCAGTTTGTACTGTCGCACCTCTATGGGCGAATAATCCAAACCGTCAAAGGAGCGAATTCTGAACGTGATGTCGCCTTCACCCTCGGGGTGCGCGGAACCGTCCCACTCGTACACCCAATCCTTGAACGGATGGGTCTGCATGGTGATGGCTCCGTTCGCTCCCGAAACATCGGATGCGTAGAACCAGTCGGTTGAACCGGGTGGTTGGATTTCTACACGCTTGACAAGTCCGAACTGGGCTTGCTGAGCGGTGTTGTCGTTGGCGTACGGCCATTTTGCTCCGTCCCAAGCCTGACCGGTGATGCGAACCGTTCTCGCATACGAGTAGCCATCGGGCTCGTTAACAGAGACGCTCGGTCGTAGGTTCTCCAGGTTGATAACATCGTCAACGGCCCCGGTGAGGACATAGGAAAGTTCATCGCGACCGCTTCCGAATTTGAAAGCCTCAACGGAATAGAACGGGCGCTCTCTGCCGTTGGTGCAGTCCGCGTCGTCGTCGTCCACGTACGTGTCCCCGTCGTTGTCGATACCGTCAGCGCACGAGTCCTCATCGACGGTGATGGGTTGTCCAGTACCGTCGTTGGTGCCTGGTATGGCTGCATTTTTGTCACCAACAATGTGGTTCCAGTTTCGGTCGAGCAAGAAATCGGAAGGCAGCGAGACTTGAGGTGTGAAGCCGAAAGCATCCGTCTGGAGTTCGTAGAGAGGCAAGCCAGTGGAATCTTTGATGATGACCGTGGCGCCTTCAACATTGGAATTCTTGGCTTTCACCTGATAGCGGACCAGTTCACCCTCTCGAACCTGAGAACCCCACGCTGTGTTCTGATTCTGCACGTGAATCATCGAGGAGTCGAAATTTTGCAGGTCCGCATAGGAAAACACGGTGGCGTTTTCGACCAGTTCCAAAGCGAGGGGCATGTCTCTTGGTGGGAGCACGGTGGTCCCCGGCAGTTGCAGACACTCGTCCTGAACAAAGGGACATTCGGCGCCCAGCCATGCAATGTTCACCGGGTAGAGTTCACCGTAGCCCGGCGATGGGATTTGCTCGGATTGCACGGTCACCCTTGATTCGGTCACGTTGTAGACTTGAGAGACGTTGCTCCAAGTGTTGCCTGAGAAGTAGGCGATGGAGCCGTATTTGTTGCCGTAATTGTCGTCGTGAACACTGACGTTTCCTGCAAAGCCGCCTTGCGAGTCGCCGACGTTTCTCTGCACGTTCACAAGCGAACCTTTGGCGCGGATGATGTCGCCCGTGTTGCCGGAAATGACGTTGTCAACGACGGTCGCTGACGATCGGAAGATGTGGATGGCTGGGCACTGGAAATCGCCGCCGTACATCTGAGAGTTGCAGGTGCCCGACACGTTGGAGATGACGTTGTTGGCCAGGTAAATGCGGGCGGCCGTTGGAGCAGGAACTTGCCAGCCTTGGTCTTGGTAGTGGTACTCACCGACGAGAACGGGTTCTTTGCCCGTGTCCTGAATCGTGTTGTTTTCAGCGATGACATCGGAGGTGCCGTAAATCCACAAGCCGTTCCACACGCCTATCGGTCCGATGGTGTTCTCGTGGAGTTCCACAACCGAACTTCGGATACCGACACCCGAACCACCGCCGCCTTCCGAACCACCGGATATGGTGTTTCTTTCAGCGTAGACTTTCGCACCGTCGTAGGCTGTCAGTCCAGTGCCTTCTGAGGTGGTGATGATGTTGTTGTTCACCTCAAGGGTGTGCTCGAAATCGCCGGTCTTTTTCAGAGAGTTTGTATCAACGGCGTTACACTTCACGTTGATTTCGGAGTTCGTCAAACTGCCAGAACTGGATTTCAAAAACATCCCGTAGCTGTTGTCCCTGATGTCGATGTTGTCCATGTCCACGTAGGAGTTGTCAATGGAAATAACCCCAAGGCCACCCCCCTGTTGCCCGCAATCGGCATCGTTTCCGGTGAATTCAGAATTCTTGATTCGCAGGGTGGAGAGGATACCTGCACCTGCATCGTAAGCCCGAATGGCGGCTGCGTTGTAGCCCCGGCCGTCCACGCCAAGCTCAAACGTGGAATCCGTAAGCAACGGCGCAGCCAAATCAATGGCCAAAACGTTTGAGGTGTTGATGTCGGTGAAGGTCAGCCCTGTGGCGGTTGTCGTTGACCCGTCGAAGATCAACGCACCGTACTGCAGGTTTTGCTGAGACGCCACGTAAATCGGGAAGCCGTAGGCGTTCTCAAAGTGGGCGTAATTGATCGACGTGATGGCTTGATCAATCGTTGAGCGAATCACCATTCCTGAACCGCAAGCTGCGTCCGAACTCACCGCCAGATTGGTGTCCGCAAAGGCGGCGGCACAGCGCCCTTCCTTGGTGTAGTCGGTAGGAAGCGACCAGATGAATCTGGCCTGGGAAGAAGCAGAACCTGCGCTTGCACCGCATGCGGTATCGCCGATGCAGATGGCGCCACGGACGTCAATGAATTTTCCAAACGGTATGTTGACGGTCGTGCCCGCATTAACAATGAGTTTGGCACCCTCAGCGACCGTGACGTCCCCTTGCAGATTCATGGTTCCAGACCACGTCTCTGTACCGCTGACCGTGCCTTGAGTTGTCTCGTTGACGGCCATTGCAGAGGGCACGCTCACCATCGCCAAACTAAGCGACAGCATGTAGAGCAGCACGAGCGATACCGATTTTGCTTGATTCTTTCGTTCCATCAAAGATTCACCTGTTCTGTCCATGAACCCCACGAATATAATACTGCGCCTCATCTGCCGCCATAAGAATATCAAAACAGGACGAAAATATCAATATATTTGCCGAATTCAGGCCCCAAAATTCTGAAAAACTGCAAGAAAAGTGAAAGAATTCGCCAATGAACGGCTAAATGCTCACGAAAATTTCACAAAAACGTCTCTAACAGGGGCCAATCTGCTGGCTTTCGTTGAGCCATGCGGCTGCATCGAGCTGACCGTATCCCGTACGAGTGTCGTGTCCTTCGGCCGTTTCCGCCATTGAATTCACGAGGGCTTGCTTCACTTTTACGAGGCAGGCAGAATCGTCGTTTGCCTGCGCTTTCAACCGAGGGTTTTCCTGGAGGATCAACGCAAGAGCGCCGGTCACAAACACCGTAGCATCGGACGTCCCGCTGCTCGAGTACCACAGATTGTCCTGACCCGTGCTGATGATGCGTTCACCAGGAGCCACAACCTCGGGTTTCATGTTGGGATGTTGTCGAGGAAACCCCTCCCTGTCGTAAGATGCCCCTACCGAGGAGTTTTGCCAAACCGAGCCGCCCTGGGTTGTGGCCCCGACGGATATGGCGAGATCAACGCTGCCTGGCGATGCGACATCGCCGTCATCATCCAGACCGTCGTTACCGGCCGCCGCAACGACGTAGATGCCTGCGTCCGTGGCCTGTCTTGTGGCTGATGACGAGTCGCCTTCCGTCCCGTTGGTGTCTTGGCTTCCACCCAAGGACAACGAGATGATGTCGGCTTGGAAATCAAACTGGCACCAACGAATGGCATCAGCGACGTCGGTGTCCTTGCCCTCGTTTTCCCCATCGCCGTTGTCTTGGAGGGCTGCGACCATGGCAAACGACACATCGGGTGCCGACCCCCTTTGGTCGGTGTCTTGGGACAGGAGCAAACCGGCCATCAGCGTGCCATGAGCCACCGAACCGTAGTCAACGGGTTCTTGCGATGCCCCGATCAAATCTTTGAAGACGATATCCACGCCCTCAAACGCCTCGTGAGAACCGTCAACGCCTGTGTCAACCATGCAGACGCGCACGCCTTCTCCGCTCAGCCCGGATTCCTGCACGTCCCTGATGCCCGATGCATCAAAGGCCCATTCGGATTTGGGCGCAGGTAATTCAACCACAAGCCACTGGTTTTGCCACATGAGCAAACTCAAGGAAACGAGTAACGCAAAGGCCACTACGCCAGATATGGACCATCGCTGAGGTTTGTAGTGGTGGACGGGTTCCACCGAGAGCGGTGCCCAACCCATGGTTTCCGACCGCCAATCGTTTTCGTGACCAACCACGGTTGGGTCGACAGCCGAAACAATCCTTCGGTCGGAAGGTTCTGGCAGGTACTCAACGCCCCTTAGCCCCTCCATGGCTTGCGCTATCCGGGGAAAGCCCTCATGAACCCTTGTTTGAAAATTCAGCCAAAACTGAACATCAGAACTTGTTGCTCGAGCGGCTACGGCTGGTACGAACGCCACCGTAGACAACCATGATGGCGATGACCGCAATCAGGAGGTTCATCCACGGCGATTCCCCATCGGCGGTTGATTCAACGTTGTACTCCAAACTGAAGTCGTCCGGATCAGGAATCGACTCGACGCTCTCGCCTTCTGCTCCAGCCACTTCGATACGGTAGTCAAACCGCTGAGGCCCTTGTGGGAAGGTCAGGTTCTCAAAGACAGCCATGCGGGTTTCGCCGGCTGGTACGCTGATCGTTTGCGAGCGCTCCTCACCGTTGGGCGGGGTGAGGTACACGATGACGGACGGCGCATCGAGCAAACCCGTGTTCTCAATGGGTATGCGAACAGCCCCTGCCTTTTGCGCAATGAGGTCGGATTCCGTGGCAATGTCGGCTTGGTTAAGTTTCAGTTTCACGGTGGCTTTCTGGATGCTTACCTCGACTTCTTCTTGCTCCAATGTTTCATCTTCGCTGTTGACGTAAATCGTCAACTCAAATTCCTCATCGTTGTCGTCGTAGGTGGCCGGTGCAAACACGGTGAACTGTTGGGTTCTGGTTTCACCCTTGCTCAGCGTTAGCGTGGACGTCATCGGTGTGACCGACCAATCGGCTGGCACACCGCTTTCGAGCATCTTGATGGTGAACGTGTCCTGACCGTTGCCGTCGTTGGTGATATCAAACGAGAACGTTCGCTCAACGTTGGCAGCCATACCCAGTTCTTCGGTGGCCGAAGAGATGGAGAACCCGTACGTTTGCGGCACGAAGACCTTCACCGATGCCTGAGAAGATTCGCCAAGATCGGTCGTTAAACGCATGGTCATGCGGTGACCGTTCTCAAGGGACCAAGCTTCTGCCACATCGGGGAGTTGTATGCGGACAGTGACGTTTGTTGCCAGCTTTGCTTCGACATCGTCGTCGCCAATGCCAAGGCTGACGTTAATCGTGCTCTGGTACTCACCAGACTCCTCATCCCAGAAGGACACATCCCAAAGGTCGGAATCCTGAGCGAGACCCATCTCGCCTGCAACGCTGAACACGTCCATGATTTCCGTGCCGTTGTAGTTGACCTCAAAGGTGGCGTCAATCGTCTGGTACGCAGACTCGTTGACCGTGGAAACGATGGCAGATATCTCATCGGCTGCGTTTTCAGTCGTTGAGTTGGTCGCCGAAGCGAACGATATGTCAAGCGCTGAATTCACCCTTCGGTTGAACTGTAACGTGGCGGCGATGGTTGAATCGGCGTTGACCGTCGTGGTCTGACCGCCGTAATACTCCATCTCAAGTTCGTTAGCGTGCTGAACGGTCATGAACTCAGCATCGAAGGACACGCTGCCTTCAGGGAAGAGCTCACGAAGTTCGCCAGAAGCAGGCACGGCCATCATCCACGACATGCCGTCGAAGGTGACTTCCAACTCAACCGGTTCCTGAACCATGGACGCACCGGCAGCATCTGAACCAGCGTGGTGGTCCTCCTGCCCGATATCGGTCCATGCTGTGGACAGATCAACGTAGCCGCCAAGCGACATCACTTGGGTGATGTTGCCGCCGTTGGCAACGGTAGCATCAAGCATACCGATGGCCACACCACCTCCGTTTGGACCGGGGTTGTTCTGTGTGACAACGACCACCCAGTCACCGGGTTGTATGCTGGAGGTCCACTCGAGGGTGGAACCGTTCATGGTTCCCGAGACCTGTACGGCATCCCTCTCCACGCCAGCGATTGGGTAGAGCATGATGTGCGCATCAACGAGACGTGCGGCATCAAGTTGGTCGGTGACGGTTCCAGAAACCTCAACGAAGCCTGCGGTGACTTCAATGTCGGTTGAATCGGGGCTGTCCCGTACGGTGTAGCCTGATTGATTTTCAGTGGCGTAGTAAACCGTCTCGAATCCTTCTTTCTCAACGGTGACGTTGTAGACATCGCGGATGGGCACAAAGAGCCGCCAGACACCGTCTTCATCGGTGACCACGGTCGTGTTGACCTCGGTGTTGTTGCTGCCAATAATGGTGATGTTCATTTCGGGGAGACCCTCGCCCAGACCCGGAACGCTGTTGTTGTCCAGGTCCCAATAGACCTTACCGCCGATTTCAACCTCCAAAGCGGCGTAAACGGGATCAAGAACGAGCACGTTGTTTTCGTCCGCATCATCGGTGGTGAACGGTGATTCGCTGGTGTCCATGAACCACGACTTCGTACCGATGGTACGGTTGAAGTAGAAACTCCAGTTTCCGGGCATGATCAGTTCTGTTGAGTTGCCGTCTGCGTCCGTCCGGTCAAAGGTGATGTTGCCGAAACCGTCGTGGCTCACAGCCGTAACCGTCATGTCGCTGAGCGCTGCATCGGTCACCGCTTCCATCAGTTGCATGGTGACTTCAACGCTCACTTCTGTGGTGAGACTGAGGCCGTTGCGGGATGAGTCTTCCTCAACGAGAATGGGCTGTCGCAATGTCTCGGTGTGGTTAGCGTTGTCAAACGGTGCCACGATGGCCAACCAGTGCCCTTCAGGCACGTAAGCGGCAAAGGAACCGTTCTCGTCAGAGCCGATGTTGAACCATTCGTCATCAGCCTCGTTGTACAAGAGGAAATCGTTGGCGATGCCCTCGTTGGTCGTGTTGAACAGTGTACCGGACACCAAATAGGTGTTTTTCAGAGCGACGTTGACGGGCTCTTCAACGGGGTCCAAGCCAATTCGCAACGCATCAAAGAACTGGTCGGCGACCAGGTCGTAATCGGTGGCGTTTTCATCGCTAGCACCCGTTCGATTGAACACGATGTCGTACCCACCGGGCGTCAGCGCCACGGTAATGACACCAGGCTCGGTGTAGTCCTCTGCATGGAAGTAGAGGGTTTCACGGGTTGAATCGATGGGTTTGAGGCCGAAGGCGGGTGAAACGGCCGTGCCGTTGTCAAAGGTTCCATCTTCAGCGGCGTTGAGGTATACATGCAATTCAACCTCAATGGCCTCTGGTTCGACGATGAGTTCCACCATTGACGGTCCTTCGGTGTTGGACCTGTTGGCTACCAAATTCTCCACTGAACTGGCGTTCAAGCGCTCGTCAACCACCGACACGTCCCAACTGCCGTCGGGCAGGTCGAAGGCAAATTCTCCGGCCTGGTTGGTTTCGGTGGTGTAAGACAAGCCATTGGCGTTGGTCGCCGTGATCTCGGTTGGCTCCCATGTCGGCAACGCGGCATCGTAGCGCGTGCTGTTATTGTAGAGATGGACAACACCGTCAACGAGTGTCGTGGGTTCAATGTAAATCTCCCCAAGGTCAACGCTTTCACCGGTCGGTACAGCGACAATACCGCCATACCCACGGGACGTGATGGCGCTCTGTGTCGTCATGTGGTAGGTGAAGCCAGACGGGACACGGATGGAGAATTCACCCGTGATGTCCTCGGAAACGATGGAGAATTCAAGATCGCCTGACACAAAGACAACCGTGAGACCGGGAGCACCTTCGGTGGTGTTGAATTTGTCTTCGTAAGACGTGTCGCTGTTCCACATGTTCCATTCCTCAACGGTTTCGCCGGGGTAATTTCTGAACGAACCGTTGATGAACGCCGATTCGGCATAGGTCACCTCTCGGACGATGTCTTCATCGCCTGGTTCAAGATCGATTTGGTCGAACAGGACGTACTCAGGGTTGACATCGTCCCGGATGTCCCACACGCCGTAAAGCAACTCGACGTACAATTCGCCGTTCTGGTCGCTGGTGGCGTTGATGGGGTCGAGAACATCAAGTTCGTTCTCGAACGTGATGGTCCTGTTGGCAACATCAAACAATGGCGCTTGAGTCTGCGGGTCAACAGGGGACACAAGGGTCAAGGTGACGTCAACGGTGTCGGGGATGTTCAACGCCAACGTGATGTTGGTCGTTTCATCGGACACGATAACCGATTCGTTGTAGTCGTACCAGCCGTCGTTGTCAACGTCGCCGCGGTAGTAATAATCGCCCTTTGGAACAGGTCCGTGGGAGAAGTTACCTTCCTCATCCGTCACGATCAGGGTTGCGAATTCATCGCCCAATTCAACGTCTACAAACTCGATGGTCTGGTTGGCCATGATGTCGCCGTGCATGTCGGTGAGCGTGTCTTCGAAAATGGCACCTGGCATGGTCATCTCAAGGTCGTAGGTCGGTTCTATACCGATTTCGACCGGGTCAGGTAGCAGGACCTCCTTGCCGTTCGCCAACTGGGCAATCATGTTGTAGGTGCCCGGCAGAAGACCGGTTTTGTAGAAGGAACCTGGCTCGACCATCGGTCCAGAGAACGTTCCAACACCGATGAAAAGCCCCGTGCCGTTGAACGTGCCCGTGCCTTCGAACAAGCCTGCGCCTTCAAGCGTCTCGCCTTGCCCGGTATCGGCGTCGCCGTATGTTCTGGTGAGGGTTGATGTCCCTTCCGAAGTGAAGCTGCCGTAAGCGTCGACGGTGCCCTCTACCCGATACTTCGACCCGTCCTCAGAGATTTGACAGACGGTGTGGTTGGCAGGCATGATAGCAGCCGATTGATTGTCGGTTTCGCACAACACGATGTCGTCTTGTCCGATATATTCCGCATCGATAACACCGTTTCCGGACCAAGTACCGTTGGCAAAGAAGGTGCGTTCGTTGCCAATTTCCCTGGTGAAAGTGCCGATGAAGTTGCTCGCAAGGGCAATACCCTCGCTGTCAAAGGAACCGTTTTCCACGATGGTCGCCTCTCCAGTGCCCTGCAGGATGCGCGATTCTTCGGAGGTGAACGAACCACTGGTGGTTTCAACCGTGTAGTTGTCCGTCATCGACCAGATGTTTCTGAGGATGAACGTCGTTTCTGAGATAGGGTCGCCGTTGAAACTCTCGTCGCCAGACCAAGAAACGGTACCCGATACACCGCTGCTCTTAACGGCCAAGTCAAGGCTTGGGACGGTGAGGTTTGACCGGTCGGCTTGTTCTCCGCTCACGTTGAGGTAGGATTCACCAAGCCAGGTCATGTCAGCAACTTGACCCAAGAGGGCCGTGATTTCGTTGATTTCACGGTCTTCGTTGGTATCGGTGTAAATGTCGGCCAGACGGGCGCCATAAGAACCGTCTCGAACGTTGTCCCGTGCTGCGGTTGGGTCGTACTCCCCTGCAAAGGCGGACACCCTGATGCGGCCGGCGGGAGCAAGGAATTCGTAGTGGCCTTCGTCATCGGCGTCAACAAAGCCAATGGGAACCCAATACGCACGAGGGTCGTTGTCGACACCAGCCTCGCCCGAGAAAGCGTCTCGCTCAATGAGCAAACGAACGCCTGGTAGTCCTTCCCCAGTATCGCTGATGGTCACCTGACCGGTGAGTTCAGCGCCGGGGTAATACTTCAGGATCTTGACATAGGAATTGGCTTGCGGGATACCCAAATCGGGTCGCTCATCGTACCAGTTGGCCAAAACGAAGTGGTTCATCATGGCCCCGGGCAACGGCAGGGCCGAAGCGAGATAGGTTCCGGGGGAACCGGACATACCGATAATTTGGGCGGGTTGTGGGTTACTTGAACCGACATCAAGGCCGAGCGTGGAGGCTCCATACCCAACGTAGGTACGGGCGACCATGGTGTCGAAGAAGGCCGGGTTGTGATCGACGCGAACGTCTTCGATCTGCAACGGGTCGATGTCGGCACCTGCCTGCTGGTTCAGGAAGTCCTTTTGCATGGCTTCATCAACCTCTTCACGAGTCATTTCGTCCTGGAAATCACCACGAAGGGTTTCGTACACCTCGTCCATGTACATGCCGATGTCTTGACCGGAGAGGATGGTTGGTGCTCCGAAGATTCCCATCGGCTGACCTCGGTTGTAGTTGGCATCCGCTGTGTATCGGCCCGCCTTGGGGTAAAGGCGATCGTCGATAGCGAAGTAGCGAATTTCGTGGTCCCTAGAGATTGTTTCTCCCGGGGCTCCTTGGTAGTCTTGGACCTTGTAAAGACCCTCGAGGTTGATGAGGTCGTAGTAAATGTCGTGAACCGTGTGGGTTGGGTGCGCATCCATCGCCGCCGTCAACAGTTGGGTGACCATGGCAAGCCGGGCGTTCTTTCGGTGGATGGAGGTGGAAACCGACTGGAATTCGTCCAGCAAGTCTTCCGTGTACCAATACTCACCGAAAATGGTGTGCGTGCGGGTATCCACCGTTTCTTCAGAGGTGCGAATGTTGTTGCTGAACGTTTGGTCGGCTTCTGCTTTGGAGCCGAAGGCATCGCCAACACAGGACGTGGCGACGGCATCGGCGCAAGACAAAACGGCGCGGTCCTTGTAGACCATGTACACCTTCGTGTCGTTGAAGATGCCGGCTTCGTGAGTGTAACCTTCGGCCATGACGACGTTTCGGTTGGATTTGACGACATTGAACGAACGCTTCTCGATAAAGTCCACCATGGATTCGTCAAAGACGAGCTGCATCGTCATGAAATCGTCGTATTGCGCCTCGTTGAGGTACTTGTCCATCACACCGGCAAAAGTGGGCGTGAAGGCGTGGTCATCGCCGTCCGTTGCATACGTTCGATCGGCCTCAGAGAGTTGCCAGATGAACATGGCCGTAAGGTCGTCTTGATTGCGGGCGAGAAGCATGTTCCCGGTCGCAGGAATGCCGGATTGGAAGTTGTCAGAGACCGACGGGTGTTGACCGGTGCTCAACGCTTGGAAACCGTAGTCCCACCAAGAAACGAAAGCAGGTCTTTCCGAGTATCTGTCGTCCTGGTCTTGATTGGCCAGCCACTCGTAAGCCGAGTTCCAACCTTGGTCGTTGAAGGACGACCCAAAGCTGCCGAGGTATCGGCGGCCGTCGTAGGCGCTGCTGTCCAGAATCGAGAAGCCCAAGCCGTCAAAGCGCATGATGTCAGGCATGATGTTGTAGATGCGTTCGTCAATTTCTCTTTCCTGAGCCGACGTGCCAGGGATGGCCGAATCCAATCCGTAGGTCGCTTGTTGGCCAAAAATCATGATCATGACAAGGAACACAGCGGAGAATTGTGGCGTCCGCCACACGGCTTTGCGGGCGCCAGCGATGCGGTCTGCGGGCGTCCGAATACCGAATTTCTTCCACGAGCGCACCACTTTACTCCACTCGGCCCACTGCCAGAAGGCGACGATACCCGCCGCCCCGAGGATGGCCATCACGGGTGCTGCGTTGAACATGAAACGGGCTGCGTTCCAGGCCATGAACGTGGCCGTGAAGACCCACACACCGAAGAGAAGAGCCGTTGCGTTGCGGTGACGCAGACCCCGCCACAGCAGTCCGCCGCCCATGATGAGCGCCAACAGGAACGTGATGGGACCAAAGGAGGCGAAGAGTTGGGCACGGTTTGGTGCGTTGGCTTCTGCGACCGTTCCGAAAATCTTGGTTTTGCTGAAGTAGCCGCTTCCGGTGAACAAGACGTCCCAAGCATCGGAGTAGTCCAAGGTCTTGAGAACGAACAGGATGGCAAAGAACACCGTAGCGACGCCGGCCAGCGTCCCGAGAACCAACAGCCATGGCTTGTCCCTGAAACCGGTGGTGACGAACGAGATGGCGATCGTGAAGCCAAAGATAAACAAGAACGGCTGGAGACCCGTTGAGTCAAACACCAAGTTGAGTTGAGGGTGAGCGTAGAACGGCAGGGCCATCAGGAACGTGGTTGCCAACATCACGAGGAACATCACGCTGAGCGTGGTGGAGTCGCGACGGCGGAACATGTTCAAGGCCACTTGCAAGGCGTAAGCAAGGAACAGGATCGAGGGGCCGACCACAAACCCTTTCCAACCAAGAGCGACGATACCGAAGGCCACACCTGCAAGAACGGCGTTGGCCATAGCGGCTTGCCGCTGTGCAGCCACATC
>CEUU01066263.1_pt1 | contig 18954 bp, 28 predicted proteins | sample 531321 | NCBI WGS metagenome assembly CEUU01 (sample SAMEA2622658, study PRJEB7988) | marine metagenome | isolation source: saline water (ENVO:00002010), including
TCTCTTATTAGAGTTATTTCTAAACCTGCCACTTGTAAAGCTCTTATGGCGGTTTCCCTACCTGAGCCAGGACCTCTAACTAAAACTTCTATTTGTCTCATTCCTTGATCTAGAGCTCTCCTTGCGGCAGATTCAGCAGCTGTTTGAGCTGCAAAAGGTGTCCCTTTTCTAGCACCCTTAAATCCACTAGCGCCTGCAGATGACCAAGATATAACATGACCTGAAGTATCACTTATCGATACAATTGTATTATTAAATGTACTCTGAATATGAACAACGCCATTTGGTACATTTCTTTTTGATTTTTTAGAACCAGTTTTTTTTGTTTGAGCTGCCATTTTTATAAGATGAATAAATTAAATAATTAGTTGGGATAGATTATTTTTTTCTTCCAGCAACAGTTTTTCTTGCACCGCGTCTAGTTCTTGCATTGGTTCTAGTTCTTTGGCCTCTAACAGGAAGACTCATTCTATGTCTTCTTCCTCTTACACAGCCTATATCTTGAAGTCTCTTTAATGCCATACCCTCCTGTCTTCGCAAATCTCCTTCTACGGTAAAAGCTTCCGTTGCCCCTCTGAGTTTCTGTACATCAGCATCTGCCAGATCTTTTACCCTTGTATCAGGATTGACTCCTGTATTAAGAAGTATTTGTTTTGATCGAGTTAGACCAATCCCATAGATGTATGTGAGAGCAATCTCGACTCGCTTTTCGCGAGGTATGTCAATGCCTGCAATCCTAGCCACTTAATTTCAAGAAATAATGTTTTTAAATTTGTATTTAATTAAAAATTAAATATCATCAAAGAATTAACCTTGACGTTGTTTATTACGAGGTCTTTTCTTGTTAATTACATAGACTCGACCTCTTCTCCTTACGATTTGATCGTCAGGACTTATTTTTTTTACTGAGGATCTTACCTTCATAAGGCTTAATTTCAAAATAATAATACTATATCTTACAACATCAACAAGACATTTTATGTTTTATGTCATCAGATATTGCATTTAAATCTCTATCTCCATCAATATAATCCAAAATATTTTTTTGTTTATAAAAATCAATCAAAGGGAATGTTGTTTCTTTATAAATTTTTAATCTAGTTCTTATAGTTTCCTCATTATCATCCGATCTACCTCTTTTCAAAAGTCTATCAACTAAAATATCATCATTTACATCCAAATAAAAAACTTTTTCAAGTGGTTGATTAAGTTCAATTAATACATGATTTAAAGAATGTGCTTGAGATAAATTTCTTGGATATCCATCTAAAATCCAACCTTTATTCCCTAATAAAAGATTATTTTTGACAATTTGAAGTACAAGACTATCTTGTACAAGTTGGCCATTATTTATAATTTCTTTTACCTTCATCCCTAAAGGTGTATTGCTATTGACCTCATTTCTTAATAGCTCCCCTGTTGATAAATGAAGATAAGAATTATATTTACTTATCAAAGAAGCCTGAGTCCCTTTACCCGCTCCTGGAGGTCCTAAAAACAATAAATTTCTTTTCATCAATTACCTACCAAGCCTTCATATCTTTGAGAAATAACATATGTCTGTATTTGCTTAGCAGTATCTATTGCTACACCTACAAGAATAAGTAATGAAGTTGCTCCTAATCCTTGAAAAGTCTGCACATTTGTAGCCCTTTCTACCGCAGCAGGAATTATAGCCACAGAACCTAAAAATAAACCACCCAAAAGAGTTAATCTATTTTGAATACCTGATAAGTAATTAGTAGTTCGAGAACCTGGCCTTACTCCAGGAATTGCAACTCCCCCTTTCTTTAGATTAGATGCTACATCTACAGGATTAATAGTTAGCGACGCATAAAAATATGAAAAACCTAAAATTAAAGCAAAAAAAGTTAATGCATATGGCCAAGGGTTTGATGAACCTGGATTGAGAGCACTAGCAAATTTAATCAATATTGGATTCCCAGTAACATTAGCGATTGTGATTGGTAAAAATATTAATGCTGATGCAAATATAATTGGCATAACTCCCCCTGCATTAAGTTTTAGAGGGAGATAGCTTTGCCTAGTAGGCAGCAAAGAGCTACTTCCAATTTGCCTTTTAGCGCTAACAATAGGAATTCTCCTAGCTCCTTCTTGAACAAAAATTATACCTACAATTGTCAATAAAAAAACGCCTAGTAAGACTGCAATTCCTAAAACATCGCCTCTATCTCCAGTTTGAGCCTTTTCTATTGTGGAACTTAATGCTTTGGGTAATGTAGCAACAATATTTAAAAAAATAACAAGTGAAGCACCTTGACCAATTCCCTTTTCTGTAATTATCTCACTAAACCACATTACAACCATTGAACCTGTTACCAAAGCAATAGATGTCTGAAGAACAAAAGTCGACTCGCTAATACCCTCGACGGCATATTGTCTAAGAATTAGAGAGAAAATAATACTTTGTAGAAATCCCCAACCAAGTGATACATATCTTGTAATCTGAGCTATTTTTCTTCTTCCAGCTTCTCCTTCATTCTTTTGAAGATCCTCCAATACAGGTAAAGCTGCTGTTAGAAGCTGAATAATTATTGAAGCGTTAATAAAAGGTAAGATACCTAAGGCAAATATACCTAACGTAGAAATACCTCCTCCTGTAAAGATATCAAGGAAACCAATTAATTGTCCGCCTTGATCTATAAAACTTTTAAAAGCTTCTCTATCTATACTAGGCATTGGAATATAAATTCCAAGCCGTACAAGAAGAAGTAAGCCTAGTGTAGTTAATACTCGACTTCTTAATTCTTTATTTGTAAATAGCTGAGTAAAAATCTCAGAAGCACTAGGGTTTCTACTTTTTTTTACAAGCATGTCGTATTTTTTCTCCCAATTTGGTTAATACTAACTATTCTAATTTATTATTTCGCATGATCCACCAGCAGCTTCAATTTTTTCCTTTGCAACTTTTGTGAAAGCATGTGCTTTAACATTTAATTTAATTTTTATTTCACCATTACCTAAGATTTTTAAGGGAAATTTTGGCTTAAATAAAATTTTATTTTTTACTAATGAATCTATATCTACTAAATCATTCTCTTTAAAATCGTTTAGTTTATTAATATTAACTATAGTAAAAGATTTTTGGTTGATAATTTCAAAGTGCTTTAATTTTGGAACCCTTCTATAAAGAGGCATTTGGCCACCTTCAAAACCAGGCCTAGTAGGCCTTCCTGAACGAGATTTTTGACCTCTCATTCCAAACCCACAAGAAGCACCTTGACCAGCCGCAATGCCTCTCCCTTTTCTTAGTTTTTTCCTTCTTGATCCCTTATTGGAATTTAATGAGTTTAAATTTGTAGTCATGATTTTAAGAGTAAAGCTGTTCTAAAGAAATCCCTCTTTCTCTCGCCACGGATTTATGAGTTCTTAATTGAGAGAGTGCAACCATTGCTGCTCGAGCATTATTCAAGGGTGTCTTACTTCCTAACCTTTTGGCTAGAACATTTTTTATACCTGCTAATTCTAGCACCGTCCGAATGGAGCCACCTGCTATAACACCTGTTCCAGGTGCCGCAGGCCTAATTAAAACGTTAGCAGCTCCATCACGGCCAAGAGACAAAGTAGGGATTGAATTATTTTTTGTTAATGGAACTCTCACTAAATTCTTTTTACCATCAGCGACACCCTTTCTAACAGCACCAATTACATCACCAGCTTTCCCAACACCAACGCCAACTTGACCTTTCTCATTGCCAACAACAATGATAGCTCTAAAACTCATCTTTTTTCCACCTTTTACTGTTTTAGAGACTCTTCTAATCTGAACGACTCTCTCTTGCCAATCTGAATCTCTCTCTAAATTTTTTGAGTCTCGTCTATTTCTTTTCCTACTATTTCTTTTAGGCTCATCCTGATTGGAAGGATAATTTTTCTCAGTTTTTGGTTGGTTTTCAGGTTTAGTTGAAGTGTCAGTCATGGCAATAGTTAATATTTAGAATTTTAAGCCGGCATTACGAGCAGCTTCGGCTAAAGCTTTTACTCTCCCGTGATATATTTTACCTCCTCGATCGAATACAACCTCAGAAATACCTTTTTTTATTGCTCTTTCTGCTACTAATGAGCCAACAATTGCAGAAGAATTACAATTTGAGGAAGAATTATTAGAATTAGATTTAAATTCTTTATCTAGAGTCGATGCACAACAGATAGTAGATTGTGCCAAATCATCTATTACTTGTGCATAGATATGATTATTAGAGCGAAAAACTGATAACCTAGGCCTTGATTCAGTTCCAGTAAGGAATCTTCTCAATCTTTGGTGACGTTTTTGAGTTTTTTTCTTTCTTGATAATGAAGTCATGGTTAATTATAAAATGTTATTTTTTGCCAGATTTACCAGCTTTACGAAGAATACGTTCATCATGATATTTAATTCCTTTCCCTTTATAGGGTTCAGGAGGTCTAATTGATCTGATTTTTGCTGCTTCATTTCCAACAATTTCTTTATCAATTCCAGATACAATGACGTTTGTGTTACTTTCAACTTTATATGTTATACCATCTGGAGGATCCATTTCTATAGGATGGCTATATCCTGCACTAACTACTAATTTTTTTCCTTTAACTTGAGCTCTCGATCCTACACCGACTATTTCAAGTTTTTTGGAAAAGCCTTCACTAACACCTTTCACCATATTCGCAACTAGAGCTCTACATAGTCCATGTCTTTGTCTTGAATATCTTTTTGTTGAAGTCGGGCTAACAACAATTTGATTTTCTTCTTGCTTAAAAGAAACTCCTTCTGGCATTAAACGCTTTAATTCACCTTTTGGTCCCTTTACCAAAATAATTAAACCATTAATCTCTATAGAGACTTTATCAGGAATTAATACAGGTGTTTTTCCTATCCTTGACATAATAAATACTCCTTAATAAACATAACAAAGGACTTCGCCGCCAATGCCTTGTTTTCGTGCATCACGATCACTCATAACCCCTCTTGAAGTAGATATTATAGCAACTCCTAGCCCTCCAAGAACCTTTGGAAGTCCTTTAGTATTTTTATAGATTCTTAATCCTGGCTTACTCACTCTTTGCATGGATCTAATAGTAGGAAATCTATTTTTTCCACTATATTTCAAGCCTAATATTAATTGAGATCTAAAGCCTTCCCCTTCTTCATTAATTTCATTAATAAAACCCTCTTTTTGGAGAACTTTTGCAATACTTCTAGCCATGTTAGATGCAGGAACTGATGTGGTTGCATGTTTTTTTTGACTCGCATTTCTTATACGAGTAAGCATATCTGAAATTGGATCGTGATTTGACATAATTCTGAAAATTAATTTGTTCTAAATGGCATACCTAATTCTTTAAGAAGAGCTTTTCCTTCTTCATCAGTAGATGCACTTGTAACAATGGTTATATCCATTCCTCTAATAGAGTCAATTTTATCAAAAGAGATTTCTGGAAAAATCAATTGTTCTTTAACACCAATTGTATAGTTACCTCTGCCATCAAAACTCTTTGGACTTACACCTCTGAAATCTCTAATCCTTGGTAATGCAAGATTAATAAATCTTTCGAGAAAAGAATACATCCTATCTCCTCTTAATGTTACAGCGCATCCAATAGGCATTCCCTGTCTGATCTTAAATCCAGCAATAGCTTTCTTTGCTCTAGTAATTAATGCTTTTTGACCAGTAATAGTAGCCATTTCATTGAGAGAGGCTTCTAAAGCTTTTGAATTTTGAGCTGCCTCACCAAGACCACGATTGACATTTACTTTGACAACCTTTGGAACTTGATGAATATTTTTAAGACCAAGATCTTTTAAAAGTTTAGGTCTAATTGATTCTTTGTAACGATGTTTGAGAGTCATGATTTGTTTTTTTGTAATTCTGGTCTTTGTCAGAACTGTTTCAAGATTAAAAATAGAAATCTCATACTGATGAAAAAATTAATCGATTAATTCACCGGTCTTTTTCAATCTCCTTTTTTTAACTCCTTCTTTGTCTATAAAAAATTCAATTTTGCTTGTTAAATTTTTTTCTTTTGAAAAAAACATCACATTTGAAGCATGAATAGAGGCTTCCTCTGTAATAATTCTGCCATTTTCTCCTTCTTGAGTTGGTTTGACATGTTTTGTTCTAAAATTAACCCCTTTAACAACTACTCTATTTTCTAGCGGCATGGTTTTTAAAACTTCACCTGTCTTCCCTTTCTCTTTCCCATTAATAATTTTAACAAGGTCTCCTGTCTTAATTCTCATCTTTAAACGCTTTTTAGTTTGTTTAGATTTTAGTGTACTTAACATTTAAATTACCTCTGGTGCTAGTGAAACAATTTTTGTAAAATTTCTATCTCTTAATTCTCTTGCAACGGGTCCAAAAACTCTAGTACCTTTTGGATTTTGATCTTCATTAATTAGAACAGCTGCATTATCATCAAATCTTATGGAATTACCAGTATTCCTTCTAAGAGTGGCTTTTGTTCTAACAATAACTGCTTTAACAACATCTGATTTTTTTACTCCCATATTTGGAAGTGCGTCTTTTACAGAGGCTACAACCACATCACCTACATGAGCATATCTTCTATTTGAGCCTAGGACCCTTATACATTGAAGTCTTTTGGCTCCACTGTTATCAGCAACAGTTAAATAAGTTTCTTGTTGAATCATTTCTTCTCCTCCTGTTTATTAATCGATTTATTAAGAATTTCATCGATTGCCCATCTTTTTTGCGCACTTAATGGTCTCGTTTCTTTAATTCTAACTCTATCTCCTGTCATACATGAATTCTCAGGATCATGAGCTTTGTAACGGGTAGTTCTGCTAACAATTTTTTTATAAGTGGGATGAGGAAATCTATTAATGACGGCCACAACAACAGTTTTGTCCATTTTGTTACTTACTACTGTTCCCACTCTTTCTTTTAATGCCATGATAATAATTAGTTGTTTTTAGGATTTGATTTAATTTTTGATAATGTTAAGAGCTGTGCTATTTGCTTTTTTGTATTTTTAAACTTGTGAGTTTCTGAAAGTTGCCGTGTAGCATTTTTAAATCTCAAGTCAAATAATTCTTTTCTAAGCTCATTTATTTTCTCTGAAATTTGTTTAGAATCTAATTCTTTGAATTCTTTAAGCGTGTTTGAAATTTTCATGATTTCACCTCCTTAGCAATTTTACTTTCAAAATTTTCTTGTTCATTAGATTTTCCTTCTACGGATTGATCTCTTGAAATAAATTTAGTTTTTACTGGTAACTTATATTGTGCAAGTCTCATTGCTTCTCTCGCAATTTCTTCTGTTATTTCATCCCCGCCCATTTCAAATAAAATTCTTCCAGGCTTTACTACTGCAACCCAAAATTCTGGATTACCTTTTCCAGAACCCATTCTTGTTTCAGCAGGTCTCATAGTGACAGGTTTATCTGGGAAAATACGTATCCAAATTTTACCACCTCTCTTTATATATCTCGTCATTGCTCTCCTGCTAGCTTCAATTTGACGAGAAGTTACCCATCCACAATCTTGTGCTTGGAGCGCAAATTGCCCAAAAGCAATTGTATTTCCTCTGGTAGCAACTCCTCTCATTCGACCTCGATGTTGCTTTCTGAATTTTGTACGTTTAGGGCTAAGCATTGAAAAACCTCCTATGAATTCTCATTCGAGCGATCCTCGAATTGCTGAGTAGCTCTTCCACCTTTTCTCTTGGGAGTTGCGCCTACAGGAATGGCCTGCTCTTCTTTAGAAAGAACCTCTCCTTTAAAGACCCAAACTTTAATACCCAAGACACCATATGTTGTATTAGCTTCACGCGTAGCATAATCAATTTCAGCTCGTAAAGTGTGAAGTGGTACTCTACCCTCTCTAGTCCATTCAGTTCGAGCTATTTCTGCTCCATTTAGTCTACCTCCTACTTGAATTTTTAATCCCAGAACACCCGCTCTTTGAGCCCTTTGTAATGCCATTCTTATTGTTCTCCTAAAGGCAACCCTTTTTTCTAATTGTTGGGAGATATATTCAGCGAGTAAAAAAGCATCTGCATCTACTCTTTCAACTTCAACTACATTAATTCTAACTTGTCTAGTTCTATCACCAATAGTTTTTTGAATGCCCGATCTTAATTCTTCTATTCCACTGCCTTGTCTCCCAACAATTACTCCAGGTCTTGCGGTTTTTAATTCAAGTTCTAATTGATCTGCCTTCCTAGAAATTAAAACATCGCTTATACCAGCTGATCCATATTTCTTTTGAATAAATGAACGAATTTTATGATCTTCTTGTAGAAGTAATGGATAAGTTTTTGAAGAAGCATACCATTTCGAGCGATGCTCTTGGGTAATACCTAATCTTAAACCTGAGGGATTAATCTTATGTCCCATTATTTTTGTACCTCCGAATTAGTTTTTTCAGTTTGCGATTGAACTGAAATAGTTATATGGCAAGTTTGTTTTTTAATTGCAAATGCCCTACCTTGAGCCCTTGGTCGATATCTCTTCATGACAGGACCATTTCCTGCAAAAGCAATATTAATAAACAAAGAAGAAGGATCCATGCCTAAATTATGCTCTGCGTTGGCTACAGCTGATCTTAATACCTTGGTAATTGGTTCTGTAGATCTATAAGGCATAAATTCCAACATGATTAATGCATCTCGATAAGATTTACCTCTTATTTGATCAAGCACTCTTCTGACTTTAGAAGCAGAGCCCCTAACGTAGTTACCATGAGCTGTTGCTGTTTTTAATTTTACTTGTGAATTCGTCATTACCTTGCTCCTTTTTTGTCTCTAATATGACCTCTATAGGTCCTTGTTGGTGCAAATTCCCCTAGTTTATGACCTACCATTTGCTCAGTTATAAAAACTGGGATATGTGATTTGCCATTATGCACTGCAATAGTATGGCCAATCATCACTGGAAGAATAGTTGAAGATCTTGACCATGTTTTGATGACTGACTTATCGTTATCATCATTTTGTTTTTCAACCTTTCTGAGAAGACTATCAGAAATAAAAGGTCCTTTTTTAAGTGAACGTCCCATAATTAAAAATCAAATTTAGAAAGTAATAAAATCATGAATCTCTACCCCCTCTACTTCTCTTGGATACCTTACGTCTTTTCCTAAGAACTAACTTATTACTTGGCTTGTTCTTTTTACGAGTCTTTAATCCTAATGCAGGCTTACCCCAAGGCGTAACAGGCCCAGCTCTTCCAATAGGAGCTTTACCTTCACCTCCCCCATGTGGATGATCACACGGGTTCATAACACTACCCCTAACTTGCGGTCTCCTCCCTAACCATCTTTGCCTTCCAGCTTTACCTAAGCTAGTATTTCTAATTTCAGAATTACCAACTTCTCCTAAAGTTGCATAGCATTCTTTCCTAACAAGTCTAACTTCTGTAGAGGGTAATTTAAGTGCAACATAGTCTCCTTCCTTAGCAACGACTTGTGCACTTGCCCCTGCAGTTCGCACCATCTGAGCTCCTCTCCCAGCATATAATTCAACACAGTGAACACTTGATCCAAGAGGCATGACTGCAAGTGGCATTGCGTTACCGCTTTCAATAGGTACTGATTCTCCTGCTATTACTTTTTGACCAACATTGACTCCAGCAGGGGCAATGATATATCTCTTTTCTCCATCTTCGTAAAATAAAAGTGCTAATCTCGCATTTCTATGAGGATCATAATGAATAGCAGCAACTTTAGCGCTAATATTTCTTTTATCACGTTTAAAATCAACTATTCTGTATTGCCTTTTGTGGCCTCCACCGCGATGCCTACATGTGATTACCCCTCTATTATTTCTACCTTTAGATCTATGTTTGGAAATCACAAGTGATCTTTCAGGCTTTCTTTCTGTAATTTCACTAAAAGTGGTAACTACTCTTTGCCTAGTTCCTGGGGTGTAAGGTCTGAATTTACGAATTGCCATAATAATAATTTTTATGCCTCAGGAAAAAGTTGGATTTTATCGCCATCAGCGAGACGAACAATTGCTTTTTTTATTTGGGAACGTTTTCCCGCAAATTTACCAACTCTTCTTGTTCTTCTTGGAGGATTCATAGTGTTTATTCCAATAACTTTAACATTAAACATAGACTCAACTGCAGCTTTAATATCTGGTTTAGCTGCTCTATGATCAACTTCAAAAGTATATTTATTTTGTTCAATAGCATTTGTGGCCTTTTCTGTAATTATTGGCTTACGAATAACATCAGCCAAGCGGGTTTTAAATAGTTTTGTCATTAGCTGTAGACCTCCTGAATTTTTTCAACCGCTGAATTACCTATAACGATTTGATTAGCATTTAAGATATCAAAAACATTAAGTTGATTAGCCAAAATAAGTTTGACATTACCAATATTTTGAATGGATCTTTTTATATTTAATGAAGGTTCATGAAGAATAATTAATATCTTCTTTGATTTATCTATTCCTAAGCGTATTAATCCATCAATTATTTCCCTTGTTTTAGGAGAATTAATAGTAGACCCAAAATCTTCAACAATTTTTATATCAGAAACTCTTGACATTAAAGCAGTACGTAATGCTAATCTCCTTTCTTTTCTATTCATATCGAGAGTATATGAACGAGGTTTAGGTCCAAATATAATTCCTCCACCTGGTCTTAGTGGTGTACGAATAGAACCTTGTCTAGCTCTTCCTGTACCCTTTTGTTTATATGGTTTTCTACCACCACCCCTGACTTCTGCTCTAGTAAGAGTTGAAGAAGTGCCTTGTCTCTTATTTGCAAGTTGTCTTAAAACAGCTCTGTGGATTAAGTCTCCTGCAGAAGATTCTTTCGCGACCTTAAGATCTAAAGAAATTTTTCCGCTTTTCTTGCCATCCCATTTTAATGATTCAAAAGTTTTCATGATTTATTACCTCCTTCAAAACCAACTCTAATATTTGGTTTAATATTTAAAATTGAACCTGGCTTACCAGGCACTGAACCTTTGACAATAATAAGATTTTTGTCATCATCAACCTTAACGACTATTAAACCTTTAGTTGTAATATTCTTACCACCATATCTTCCTGCCATTCTTTTCCCAGGATAAATCCTTCCAGGGGTAGTACCAGCACCAGTAGATCCTGGTTGCCTATGATTTTTAGATCCATGACTCATAGGTCCTCTACTGAAACCATGCCTTTTTTGATAACCTGAAAACCCTCTTCCCATAGATTTACCGCTAACATCAACCTTCTGCCCTACCTCAAAGTTTTTGACAGTTATTGTACTTCCAACTTCATACTTAGAAATTTCATCAACTCTATATTCCTTGAGATATTTAAGTAAATGATCCCCTGATTTAGAGAGATGCCCTTTTTGTGGCTTATTGAGTAATTTATCTCTCGTTACACCAAAACCTATCTGAACAGCTGTATAACCATCCATTGAATTTGTTTTTAATTGTGTGACTTTACAAGGACCGGCTTGTATTAAGGTCACAGGAACAGCATTACCTTGTTCATCAAATAATTGGGACATTCCCAATTTTTTTCCTAAAATTCCAATTGACATTTGATTTTATGAACTAGCTTGATTATTAATTTTTAATTTAATTATCTTAGAACCTTAGATGAAGGAACCAGCTAATAGAAAAAACTAAGCATTGTGGCTGAGACTTATCTGTTACTAGATAGTTTCTCTATGGAATTATCCAAACCATTCTTTTAACGCAATCGCTAAAAGTGAAAATTTATTAGAGGCTCGGCTAGTGATCGAGCTTAAAAAATTATCAAATTTTATTCTACATCATCAAGTCCCACATTAATGAAATAATATATAAACAAATTAAAAAAATTTATGCCCTTATTGCTCTCAGGTGAAAAATTTCATGATGATCTTTATAAGCATGGATGTTTAGCTATATTCGCCCCTCTAGAAGGAGGTTGTGAAACACGCCTGCTGCGTAGGATGCGTGCAAAAGGATTTAAAACATTCATAACCTCAGCTCGAGGATTAGGAGATCCAGAAGTTTTCTTACTTAAGTTACATGGAATTAGGCCTCCACACCTAGGTCATCAAAATATAGGAAGGAATGGTGCTCTAGGAGAAGTACAGCAAGTAATTCCTGTAGCTGCTGAATTATTTAATGATAATGATAAAAAGAAATTACTCTGGTTAATTGAAGGACAAGTATTATCTCAATCTGAATTAGCAAGTCTAATCAAAATGTCAAATGATAATGATTCATTAAAAATTGTTGTAGAAATGGGAGGTTCTAGAAAACTTCAATGGCAATCTTTAGGAAAATATATTATTAATGAATTTTAAAGTTGAAAAATTTTAGAATTGACACATCTTCCAAAAAAAGAATCTAAAACAAACAAATGGGTAAAATTAATCTGCGGAGCTAGTAATGAGGATACCGTTTCCATAGAAGATCTTTGTGCAATTTATTCTGCAGCAGGAGTAGATTATATAGATGTTGCGGCTGACCCATCAGTAGTAAAGGCAGCAAGAAGTGGTATAAGTTGGTCTAAAAAAGTATTTGGGAAAGATCCTGGTCTAATGATAAGTATTAGTGATGGAAAAGATATACATTTCAGAAAAGCAAAATTTGATCCTTTAAAATGCCCGCCAAATTGCAGCAGACCTTGTGAAAAAATTTGTCCTACATTTGCTATTAGCGAACTTGGAGTTAGTAAAAACAAATGCTATGGATGCGGAAGATGTATTTCCAGTTGCCCGCTTAATTTAATTTCCGAATATGAATTTAAATTATCTCAATATTCTTTAAAAGAAATACTCCAAACAATTCAACCTGATGCAGTTGAAATACATACAGAAATTGACCGAAAAGATGCATTCCAAAAAGTCTCAAATATAATAAAAGAATCTAATGTGAAACTAAAAAAAATATCTGTAAGTTGCGGATTGACTCAATCAAATGCAAATCCCAAAGATCTTGCAAATGCTTTTTGGGAAAGATATGAAATCTTATCTGAGCATAAAGTTCAACTAATATGGCAATTAGATGGTAGACCTATGTCTGGAGATATAGCTGCTACTACAGCTAAAGCAGCAGTTAAACTTTGGAGTAATATGCAATCTCTTCTCCCTCCAGGACTAATTCAATTAGCAGGAGGAACTAATGGAAATACTTATAAATTCCTAAATAAGCATCAAATTCCTGATGGAATAGCTTTTGGTAGCGTTGCGAGAAAATTAGTCCAACCAATAATCGAAGATACGTTTAAATTAAATCAAAAAATATATGAGAATCCTGAAAAGATGGATTTAGCTATCAAAAAAGCTAAATCATTACTTAACCCATGGAAAAATTGATAAAGAATTTAATAATTTCTAGATATTAAAAGATCTTCAAATATACTAAAATATAGATGCGATGGGCCGTCGCCAAGTGGTAAGGCAGCGGGTTTTGGTCTCGCCATTCCTAGGTTCGAATCCTAGCGGCCCAGTTCTAAATTGAAAAAATTGAAGAATAAAGTAATACTATTTGATTTTGATGGAGTAATCATTAATGGAATGAATGAATATTGGTGTAGTTCATTAATTGCATGTCATAAATTCTTGAAATCAAATAAATTTTTACCACATGAAAATATTGAAATACCAATTTCAAAAACCTTCACCGACATAAGGCCATGGGTTAAATATGGATGGGAAATGGTTCTTATTACACATGAAATTATCAAAAGAAATAATTCACTAAATCATGCTAATAAAGACAAATTTCTTGAAAATTATGAAGAGAATTGTAGAAGAATATTATCCAAAAATTCATGGCATCCTCAAACTCTTCAATCTTATCTTGACAGCTCAAGAAAATTACAAATTTCATCTAATTTTGATAAATGGGTATCACTTCATAAGCCTTTTTTAGAAGTTATTGAATTTATAAAACAAGCTGCAAGTGAAAAAATTAAAATCGGTATAATTTCAACTAAAGGGAAATTATTCACTTCAAAAATTGTCAATAAGATAGAAATATCTCCTGAGTTTATATTTGGTTATGAGTCAGGTTCTAAGGTAGAAATAATATCGAAATTATCAAAAGAATTAGAAATACTAGCATTTATTGAAGACAGGAGGAAAACATTAGAAAATGTAAATAATAATAGAGCTATAAATAAAATCCCCTGTTTTCTAGCTGAATGGGGGTATTTAAAAAAAACAGATAAAATTAATTTGCCAAAAACAATAAAATTGTTAAAGTTAAAAAATTTAAAAGATATACTTGCTAATTAAAGATAAGAGGCTAGAGTACGTCTGTACTATTAATTTTTAAATTAAATTAAGTGAATTAAGTCTTAGTTTTAAAAATTATAAAAATTATTGACAATTTAAAAAGATGAGTATTGAAGCTAAAAAAGCAGAAGAATCAAAAGATCAACTTTCGAAAGAAAAGGATAAAGCATTAAGTCTCGTCTTAGGACAGATAGAAAGAAACTTCGGGAAAGGCTCCATAATGCGATTAGGAGATGCATCCAGAATGAGAGTAGAAACAATCTCAACAGGAGCACTAACTCTCGACTTGGCTCTTGGAGGAGGATATCCAAAAGGAAGAGTAGTCGAAGTCTATGGTCCTGAGAGCTCTGGTAAGACGACATTAACGCTTCATGCCATTGCAGAAGTTCAGAAAAATGGTGGTATAGCAGCATTTGTAGATGCAGAACATGCTTTAGATCCTGTATATGCAGCATCTCTAGGAGTAGATGTAGAGAATTTGCTTGTGTCTCAGCCTGATACTGGAGAGATGGCCTTAGAAATAGTCGATCAGCTAATAAGATCAGCTGCGGTTGATTTAGTTGTTGTTGACTCGGTAGCAGCTCTTACTCCAAGATCTGAAATTGAAGGGGAAATGGGTGATCATGTCGTTGGTAGTCAAGCACGCTTAATGAGCCAAGCCATGAGGAAAATTACAGGAAATATTGGAAAATCTGGTTGCACTGTAATTTTCCTCAACCAGTTAAGATTGAAGATTGGTATTACTTATGGAAATCCTGAAACAACCACAGGAGGTAATGCTCTCAAATTTTATTCGTCAGTAAGATTAGATATCAGAAGAATTCAAACCCTCAAAAGAGGTACTGAAGAATATGGGATAAGAGCAAAAGTTAAAGTCGCAAAAAATAAGGTAGCCCCACCTTTCAGAATTGCAGAATTTGATATCTTATTTGGACAAGGGATTAGTACTACAGGATGCTTATTAGATTTAGCGGAAGAAACGAATATAGTCATCAGAAGAGGAGCTTGGTATAGTTACGAAAGTGATAATATAGGCCAAGGGAGAGATAATACAATAATCTGGCTTGATCAAAATCCAGATATAAAGCAAAAAATAGAAATAAATGTCAAGCAGAAACTGACTGAAGGAACAGAAGTTAGTTCAAATTCAATGAAGCAAATAAACTCAAATAAGGAGGATGGAATAATTACGAATAATATAAAGAATGTAGCTTAGAGTTAGAGATTATCAGCAGGAGTCCACCAACCTGCTGCGGGGCCAATAAAACGAACAGTAATCCATAACATAATTAAAAGAGCTATTCCAACCCAACCAGTTCTGATACTTAATTCAATGAATTTATTTTTTTGATTCTCAGTAAAAGGTAACCAACTAAGGATTCTTGGAGAAATATCAATAATTTCTTTTTTATCTGATACTCGTGGAGAAATTCCTAAATTTTTTCTTCTTTTCGCTTCACCCATATTAAAAGCTTTTTATAAATCATAACTTACTAAAAAGGAAACAGACAGCTAATTTCTTTTTGAGGTTGAATCATTTGAATAATTTTTCTACCCCAATCCCTTTTAGTAATTCTTCCATCAAGAATTATTAATTTTCCAGAATTCTTTCTTAGAGTAAAGACAGCTCTTTCAATCTTTTGAAGGGTTTCAGGAAGGATAAATTCTTTGAACCAATCCTTTGATTTTTTATTGAGATATGAAACAGTAATCTGATTAATAGGTTCTCCCATATTTGGGAAAGGTAAAATAGGAATAAAAATCTGATTAGGGATTGGGAATAATTCACAATTCTTGATCCACCAATCAAAACTTGAACATATTAATTGATCATCTAATGGTTTATATTCTTCGAGCAATACTTTTGCACCATATATAGATGCTAAGTTGGTTGCTAAATTAATTTTAAGATCATTTTCATCAGAAAGGAAAGTAGATACACCTTTGCAAAAATATGAATACTTTACACATTTATCAATTATAGATTCAACAAATAAAGGATTATTAGGAAGCATTTCTTTCTTTGGAGAATATATTAAAATTTGCTTTTCTAAAAAACTACTTTTAAAATTTAATGCTGAATTTATCTTGATATTATGATTTTCTAAAGATTTTCTAACAAAAATATCTTTTCTTAATGATGAGAGAAAAATTGTGTTATTTGAGGATAATAATTCCTTTATCTGATCAAAAGGATCAATTGGCTCTACATTAAGAATCCATTCAAAATTATCCTTGTCAAGTATTACCCAGCATGCCCATCCAGATAAGATTGATTGATATAATTTAGAGAATTTTTCTGAAAAAATTGAGTATTTTAAAAATACCCTTTTTAAGATTTCTTTATCAATTTCTTCCAAAAAAACATATTTTTTATTTGGGATAGCTTTTAAAAAAAATTGTTTTTTAAACGAATCGTACAATTTAATAACATCCTTATTTTTTGGTGATAATTTATTACCAAAAACCAACCAATCTTTTTTATGAAGAGAAACTCTTAGTTTATCTCTTAAATTCTCTTGAATATTATGAGCTTCGGTAAGGATCAGATTTTCATCATTAAATTCTGACTTATCAAATTTATTTAATAAGTCGTCAAATGTGAGTAGGTTGACCCTATGATTTGGACATATAATTTCATTAGATTTTAGTGAAAATTGAAATCCAAAATCCCGCATTATTGTTAAAGATTTTTCTTTTATAAATTGAATTTGATTTGGATTAATTACAAAATTTGAATTTTCTTCATTTAAAAGTAATGGAATTAACACCAATACATACCATTTATCTGTTAAAAGAATTTCTGAATTTATTAATAGATTTTCTCTCTTCCTCAAAAAACGAGCAATAATTCTTCCAAAAGAATATTTGTGTTCCCAGTCTATAGATTGATATTTAGTTAATCTCTTAATATGTTTGTGTGTATTCTCTTCTAGCATTTATCAATATTTTTTTTAAAATATGAACTTAATATAAGAAATGTTGTTATCAATAGAGTAAAAGGTTTTTTTATTCGTACTTAGAATGAATATTGGCATTGTTGGTTTGGGACTTATTGGAGGTTCTCTAGGTTTAAAACTTCAAAGTTTAAATCACATTATTTATGGTGTTACAAATAACAATTTAAATGCGACAAAAGCCAAAGAAAGAAATTTAGCTCAATTTATAAGTCCCGAATTAAAAATATTAAAAGAATGTTCTTTAATAATTTTAGCTTTACCAATTAAAGATTTAATAAACCCATCACCGAAACTTATAGAAGCAATACCTAAAGGAGCTATTGTAACTGACGTGGGTTCTATAAAAGATCCCATTATCAAAATTTGGGAGAACATTCATCCTTTATTTATTGGATCGCATCCAATGGCAGGAACTGAACAGAGAGGAGTTAATGCTGGGTTTAAGAGTCTTTTTGATAATTCAAAATGGATAATAACTCCAACAAAAAAAACAAATCCAAATTCTCTTGATAAACTTTCAGATCTTGTTACTTCTCTAGGTTGTGAAATTTGCTTAAGTTCACCAGCTATACATGATCAAGCTGTATCATTAATTTCTCATCTACCTATTTATTTAGCATCATCTTTAATTAAAACTGCTTCTTCAATAGATGATCAAGAGTTAATTAAGTTATCGTTTAACATTGCAGCATCAGGTTTTAGAGATACTTCTAGAGTTGGAGGAGGCAATCCTGAATTAGGAATAGATCTAGCTAAGAATAATAAAGTTAATATATTAAAGGCATTGGATATGTTTAAAGCAAACATTTGTGAGATAGAGAATCATATCCAAAATGAGAATTGGGATTTGTTAAAAAAAGAATTGGAGAACTCTAAACATAAGAGAAATAATTTCTTATCAAAGGAACCTATATATTAAAGTTATTTATACCTTCTGAAGCAAGTATCTGCCTCGATACCATCAAAGCTGATTGGCTTACTCCAGCTGTACCTTCGCCAGGATAGATAGAATCTCCAGACAACCATAATCCCTTAAAAGGAGTACGACTAGACAACCCAAACAGTCCAAATACATTGGGACTTTGTCCCAGTCCTCCCACTACACCATTTGGTCTATTAGTCCATTTTTCAAAAGATAAAGGAGTTGATAATTCTCTATGAAGCCATTTATCTGGGGAGATTTGTAATTTTTTCTGGATCACATTGGAAATTTTTTCGAAATAATCTTTTTTCTTTAAAATATAAGAATCTTTGTCTAAGCCAATCCACTCTTTTGTTTTTGTAAAGATACTAGCAATTAAGGTAATTTCTCCGATTGGTGCTCTACCATCCCCTTCATTACTTAAAGAGATAAAAAGTGACCCTAGATCATCATCTGCAAATTGATAATGATTAGAAATTACACTTTTCAGATTTTGCTTATTAATTGCAGAATAAAAAACCAAGGCCCCACTGGGATTAGGCAGTCTTCGTAACCTATTAATATAATTTTTATATATATCAGGACTATCAACTAAAAGTTGCATTAATCCTTGAGGTGGAGGAGTATAAATAACATGAGACGCAGAATATGTTATTTCTTTTGTCCCTTTTATAGTATTTACATTCCATAATTTATTGGAATTATCGTATATTAAAGCATTTACTTTTTGACTAAAAAATATATCTGCATTTGTTTTTCTTAGTGATTTCTCTAAAGAAGAGCTTAACTCTTGCATTGATTTATCCAAATGCCATAACCCATGGGGATTTTGAGACATTTGCAATACTGTGCATCCATATAAAGCGGCAGTATGATA
>CEUU01024055.1_pt1 | contig 18793 bp, 13 predicted proteins | sample 531321 | NCBI WGS metagenome assembly CEUU01 (sample SAMEA2622658, study PRJEB7988) | marine metagenome | isolation source: saline water (ENVO:00002010), including
TAGTGATTGTTCTGATGATTATGCCGAATTATTAGTTGGCTCGGGTGTATACAACGGTAATCAAATAACAATTACTAGTTTTGGCTCTATTGACTATTGTGATTTTGAAAATGGATATCAATTACCTGGCTGGATTGGTGGACATGATATTTATATCAAAGTCTGGGACGCATCATCAGATACAGAGTTCATTCCTGTGGTAAATTATATAACTGGTAGTGGAGAATGGGGTGATATTTTTACAGTAATTGATGAATTAGTTGTTAATGAACTATCTATTAATAATTCTAATGATAATTTTAAGTTATTTGATGTATACCCCAACCCATTTAATTCAACCTTATCCATTCAAATTAATGAAGATTTTCAGAACTCATGTAAAATTAATATTTTTGATTTAAATGGAAAACTAGTTGACACCATACATAATAAAGATTTAATTGATAAAAGTTTTAATTATAATGCTTCAAATTTAAATAGTGGCATTTACTTAATAAAATTTATTAGTAAAGATAGAAACTTAACCAAAACTGTAACTTTAATTAAATAAAAAAACCCTCAAACTAAAATTTGAGGGTTTTTTGTAAAAATGTTGTATTCTCGGTATTAATAAAACATTTCTATATTAATCTATTAAAATTTATATCATTTTTTTGTGATTGATATCAATTAATTAAATAGATTTTTAAAAAATGACATTATAGGAGAGTCATCCCCACTACCTGGCTTTTCTTTCAAAGAGCAAGAATAATTATTTTCTTTTAGTGCTGCTACAATCATTTTATCACTAACTAACTTATCATCATATACAACAACCATGCTCGATGTTTCGAAATTAACATCTTTAGATTTAATACCTTCAAGTGTATTTAGTGCTCTATTGATTTTTTTAACACAACCATTTCCACACATCATACCTTTTACATCATAAGTTGAAGTTTTTTCAGCAGAAAAAACCATACCTACAAATAACACCATACTTAATAATAATTTCATTTTTTTGCTCCTTTTAATGTTATAATTAAGAATTTAAAATAAGATTAACTAATAATACAATATCTAAAACATTTATAATAGCGTCATCATTTAAATCTGCCTCAGACGAATATTCTGCATTTGAGACTATCATGTTTACTATGATAACAACATCTAATACATTAATGATTTCATCACCATTTATATCACCAATTACGGTATTATCAATAAGTGATACATTTATGGGAACTACGATATTTGATTCATTGCTATTAGATTCAATCAGAATATACGACACTTCACTTGAACTACTTAGTTGATTCGAATCAACTTCAATATCATATATGGTCTGTTCACCAAAGTAAAGTGTATTTGAATCATTTATTGGTGTAAGCCATTGACTATTTGGTTTGAATGTTAATTTTAGATTATCATGTACATATTCATCATTATAAGTAATCAGAATACCATCTGAACCATTATTATTTTGAATGCCTATAGTAGCACTTGTTGTGTACCCATCCATTGTCCTATAGTTTACATCAATTGATCTATTACTATGTAATACTACTTGAAAATCAAATACTCCCTCATAGTCCGGGTTACTTCCACATCTAACAACATCATTAAACCAAATGATTTTTTTATTATCAATAGTTGCATGATACACATTACCCTCACCTTCATTGCTACATGAATTGTTTTCATTTTGAGGGTTCAAATCATCCCAAAATGCAAAAATTGCGTTTTGAGGTCCATCATCACTTGGGATGGTTTCATTTGACCATTGATTATCATTATCTCCAAATCCTATCCATCCATTTGGATTTACTAGAATTTGGTTATAGTTATCTCCATAAAAGTTAAAATCAAAACCTAGATCTACAAATTCACCATCGTCATTATTTTCAAAAATTATTTGATTAGTTTCAGATGCATCAATATCTATCCAATCGTAGTTATTATTAAAATCTGTATCACTATCTATCCAGTGATTACCAAAATTATCGTTTCCTGCTGATATTGCTAATGGTGAAGTTTTAATGTTATAAGATAGTATAGATTCATCTTCGCCAATATTAGATAATGTGATATAATCTGTAAATTGTTGATTTTCTTCTATCTCAAAATTTAACTCACTGGCTGATAATCCAAGTTCTGCCTGAGGAAGGTTCCACACACTTCCAATTTTTCTTGTACTAATAAATAAAGCTGTGTTATCACTTAGTGGCATAGCTGCTCTATCATATGAGTTATTAAATGTGTATTCTAAACCGGTAGTACCCCAATGATCTTCAATGCCTACACTACAGTAACCACCATGAAGTGGAGTTCCGCCACCATAACTTCCATTTGATGTATTATTAAAATCTTCATATTGAAGTAATATTTCGCCATCACCAGTTGGGGTTATGTAATACATTGGATCAAATAATATTGCTTGGAAACTTTCATTTGAATTGTCTTCATAAGTTTTCACATTATTCCATTGAACAATATAAATATGATATTGTTCATCATAATAACTGTATACTGCTCCTCCGTTGTCTGCTGTCAAGTCATCCCAAAATACTGCAAGCATAGGTGATGGTCCTCCAGGCCCTGGAAGATGATCGTTTCTAAAAGATTCAAGTTGACTATTACCAAATGATATCCAACCATTTGAGCATACTGTGATTTGTTGATACTCTTGACCATAAAATTTAAAAGTAAATGGCAAATTAATTACTTGAGATTCATCTTGATTATCGCCATCGTCATCATTAACATCGTTTAATGGATTACCAATTTCTTGAATGTCAATCCATTCATATGATGGTTGCAAAGAATAATCTGAATCATTAGAATCATAAATATAGTATCCATATTGGTCAGGACCCACTGGGTCAGTTACTCTAACAGTACCAACTTCTAAATTTTTGCTATATTCAAATTCATAACCATAATCAGTTGAACAAACAAAGTCTATAATCTTAGTTTCCCCATTAAATGCAGTATTTTCTAAAATCATTTCAAATTGAGACGAATTGTTTGAACTATTTGAATTAATTTCATTAATGATAATAGTTTGTTGATTTATAATTAAATCTGGACTTAAAGTTGAAACAGAGCAATTAAAAACAGGTGATGTTTGAGTACCTGAATTATTAATTGTAATCAGACCACTCGCGCTCTCACCTGGATCTATAATATTGTTACCGCCATCTAGGACAGTGAAACTTTCTACAGACAACTCAAAACTTTCAATATTAAAATGAAGATTAGTGACTGAATTATAACCATAGTTATTTGACAAATTTAAATACAAATTTAAATTATCATTATGATTTTCAAATTCTGAAACTTGAAAAATAAAAGCTAAATCATCTTCTGGATTATTTGTACCGTTAGTAATGTCACCATAAAATACTTCCGTAAAAATTGGATTTATTTCACTCTCACTGTATAAAGTTGCTGTAATATCTGAAAGATTATCAGCACCATCATAATGGATTGGTACTGTTAGTTGAATAGTTTCTCCTGGATTCATTATCCCATTGTTGTTTCCATCATTAAAATAAGAAGTTTCTAAACTTGCATATGGAACATAGATGTCATCTTGATAATTGATTACTTCCATGTACGGTTTGTGATTGAATTTTGTAACAGTTACTTCTAAATCATCTAAAAGTTCAACTTCACTTTCATCTAAATTAATAATAACATTACCTTCAGAGTCTGAAATTCCTTCCAAGTAAAAATTTGAAGTTCTTGATTCTACTAATGTTACCAGGGCATTTTCAACAGGTTGACCTATTGAATTAGTCACATTAAATGCTAAAAAATTTTCTCCTTGATACAATGAAGATTGATGCGATACATTAATATTTATTGGGGTATCAGTCCACAATCTAGTAGCTCCATCTCCCATCAAATTATTCCAATGCGTGAAGATTGTCACCCAATCATTTGGGTTTGAAGGGTAATTTTCATAGAGGTTTGCCTTACCATAAACTAAACTTTCACCAGCAGTTTCTAAATCTTTAGCAAACAGTCCATAGTATATTCCAATATTAACTGAATTATTAAACATTGTATGAGTACCAACTGTTGCTGTTCCCACACATGCAACGGCACCTTTTGGTGATGTGGTTGATCCAGCTCTTAAAAATTTTTCAGACAAGCATTGATTTTCTGAGGCATATGAACCTGTTCCACAAGTAATTACTGTTGCAAAAGGTAGTTTGAAGCCATTATTTGCATTATCAACATCATTATTGGAAAAGCCACTAACACCATAGTATCCTCTGTAGTTAAAATAATTTACACCTTCATCAAGTTGATCTACCATCCAACTATCATAACTTCCACCACTTATTTTAGTACGAATATCTTCAACACCATATTGATCCATTACAGCAGCAATATTTTCTGCTGTTATTGCGCATGATATACCAGAAGTAGATGGGTCTCCCACAATTGCAGCTTTTTCATGCCAATTTTGAGTTTGATCAGCAACTTGTTCATAACCAAGAATTTTACTAACAACAACTGCAAGTTCAGAAGAGCTTCTAACTGATATTCTACCAAGAATAACTTCTGGCCATAAATCATTACCTATAAGTTGTGAATAAGGGTGATCTCCCTCTCCGTTGTATCCAGAGTCATATTCTGTATATGAGTCAATATTATAAGAACCACCATCATCGCCAATTAAAGTAACAAATTCTGGTGGTATATCCCAATTCATAGAACTTTGAATATAATTTTTAATCGCTGCAGTATTACTTCCACCTGTATCTGAAGTACTAGCAGTGTAAACAATATAACCTTGTTTTCTTCTCCATTTTACAAGCTGTTGAAAATATGGATTAGACTCTGTAGATCCTCCACATATGTACAAAATTGAAGGTTTTTGGAAGTCTTCATTTCTATTACTGGACACAGTTGGGTTTATTACCATTGCATTGACTAATCTTTCAAATACTTTAGATTTGGGTAAATCTGGTGAATTTAAATTATTTGTTGAATTAGATTTTGTAATTATGATTTCAACTTCTTTGTACACGTTTATTTTTTCCTCAATTGGATTATAACTAAACGGCACAAACTCTAAATTAACAAATTCATATCCTCGCATATTTTGCTTATCTGAAACTAATAAGTTTTGAGAAGGAAATTTACTTGTTGAATAAATTAAGTTATTTTTTACAAATTTTGGATCATTCATATCAAATGATTGTTGTGGGGCAAGGTAGATATTACTTATCTCTTCTTGTGAAATAACATTATATTCAACTTCATAATTAGAATTTTTATCTAGAGATACAAATGATGACAATGAGGGTAAACTTGGTTCTCCAGCTAGAGACCTAGTTCCTGAACCAGAAACCTTGATTACATTTCCTATCTGTTCATCTTTAATTTCATATTCAGTAAGATTAAAATTAATAGTTATTTTATCATTGGTTTGTTCTTTAATTTCAAAATAAGAATTAACAGACAGAACCAAACTAAACAATGATACAAATATAAATTTTTTCACGTTCTTTTCCCCTATAATAAATTAGATTCTATTATGATTTGTTATATTAGTTAATATGATGTTTTATACATATACAATTCTTGTTACAAGTTGTAATTACAAATTTAACTCAAAATGTTTATTCAATAAAAACTTTTTTATATTATATTATGTCCTATCATTTTTTAATTAAAATGTAATGGTGGCCGTAGCTCAGTTGGTTAGAGCGGCCGGTTGTGGTCCGGCAGGTCGAGGGTTCGAATCCCTTCGGTCACCCAACTTGAAGCCCTCCTGGCTCAACTGGATAGAGCACTGGATTTCGGCTCCAGGGGTTACAGGTTCGAATCCTGTGGAGGGTGCTATGAACAACTTCAATAAAATATATAAATTTCTTTGGCTTTTACTAATTTTACTAGTCATGTTTCTTTCATCTCAAAGAAATGTTGAGTTAGCAGATGGTAAGAGAGAGGTTGTTTCAGTATTTTCAAGTTCTCCATATTTATCAATTATAACAATCATTTTCATAGTACTAATGACTTCTATTGGTGTTTTAAGGGCTCTTGAATCAAGAAATCAGTGGAGAAAATTTGCTGAAGAGGAAAATGCCAACAAAGTTTTAGAAAAAATTGAAAAAGAAAAAAAATAATTTTACAGTTACTTAAAACTTGATTTTTCTTAAGATTTAAATTAGATTAAAACTCTCATTTTACGAATAATACAACTCAAGAGGAGGAGTTTTGATATGAAAAAAACCATATTTATATCAATGTTAGTTGTATCTTTACTATCTGCTAGGCAGGTTTTTCCTGAAACTGATAAGTCTATATCAGTAAAAGCAAGTAGTTACAACGTTCTTAACATTGAAAATAACACAAACGAAAACATTTTAAGAAATTCAAGAGAAGAGATTACTCTTTTTGAATGGGATTTCGAAAGTGAACTATGGAATTCTGATGAAGGTTGGACATTAACAGAATCAGACTATTACAGTGAAACACATAGTTATGTATCACCAAATGATGCGACTACTTTAGGATCAACTTGGAACTTAGTTTCAGACGTTGTTACTCTACCATTACTTGGTGAGGGTGAATTAATGCAGTTTGATTTTTGGGTAAAAGGAGATACACCTGATACAGATGGTGATGATGATGGTTTTCTTGAAGATTATTATCAACTATCAATTATGGATTTAAATGCTCTAGCTTGGCATGCATCAAGTAACGTGCCTGACGATTCAGATAATGAAGGTGCTTCTTACTGGTGTGCAGATGAAGCTGTTGGAAGTAGTGGAGGCTATTTAGATGAATGGATGCAATATTTAGATACTCCAACAATTACTGTTAATGCTGGTGATGAATTATATGCACAGATTAGATTTGAAATAGAAGATGAAGCAGGTGCTGAAGGTGCAATTGCTGGTTCATGTACAGATGGTTGGGATTCAGCTAATGTTAGAATTTCTGCAGATGGTGGTGAAACATGGGAACTTTTAGAAGACCCAAACAACCCATATGATTTTGAATGTGGCTATGGTTGGATATATAATGATCCTGCATATGAAACTGGTGGTTCATTAAATCAAGTAGCACCAGGTTGGGGTGGTTCAAGTAATGGATGGATTGATTTTGGAGCTGATTTATCTCCATGGGAAGGTCAAGATGTGATTTTTAGATTTGCATTTGGTTCAGACCCTGCATACAACACTAATGATCAAGATGATATGACAGGCTTTCAAGTTGATAATATTACAGTAGGTTCTTTTTTAGATGACTGTGATGGATCTACAGATTCAAATACTATGATACCTTCAGGAGAAGTATGGGAAGCTATGTTCTATGATTATTTCTCTTGCGATGACACAAGACCAGGAGCTTGTGGTGACTGGGAAAAATATATTCCAGGATTGGCTTTTAATGGCAATATATATCATGATATTTCACATCTTGCAGGTAAAAACGTTTTAATTAAATTTACATCTCGTTATGATGAAAATGATGATGGTGGAACAGGAGCAGGTATTTTTATTGATGATTTTAGAATTTATAAAGAATCAACAGGAAACTATGCAGCTCCAAGTAATTTAACAGCTGAAGCTGGTAGTAATGTTGTTGAATTATCATGGAATGATATGAATATGTCTGGAACAGGAGATTTTTATTTTCATAATAATACTGTCGATAATGGTTTTTATATGGTTGATTCAACTGCAACAGGTTTTGCAGGAACTGCATTTGAATTTGCAGGTACATCAACTGTTAATTCAGTAGAAATTTATCGTTCAGAATACGATACAATTGGTGAAGATGAAAATGGTGAAGGCGGATGGCCAGCACAAGATTTTGATATGGAAATATGTGCATACGGTACTTTTGGCGCACTATATGATACTGAAAAATTGTATGACTGTGTTGTTGTAAATACATCAACATTTGAAATTGGTTGGAACTATGTTGATATTCCCGAATGGGAAATGAGTGGCAATTATATCATTTCTTATTCATTTAATCATTACTATTTAGGGGATGCAGATAACTCAGGTGATGATTCAAATAGTTATTTTTCTTATGAGTTAAATAATGGAGATACTGCTCCATGGCAAATTCAAAGTGGTGTTGCTTGGGGGATAACTGCAAATATTTCTTATGAAAGTGCTAATGTAACTTATAACGTTTATCGTGATGAAGTTTCTATAGGTTCAACAACTGATGCAAATTATTCTGATACTGATGTACAAAACGATGTCTTGTATTCATATGCAGTTTCAGCAACTTATCCAGATGGAGAAGAATCTGGTTTTTCTAATATTGTAGAAGCAAGACCTGAGTCTGATTCAGTTCATGAAGAAAGTTGGGATGACGGTACATTTGAAGCAGGATTTAATTCAGGTGGTTCTAATACATATATTGCAGTTAAATATTCTGCTGTAGATGAAGGTGAACAACTCAAAAGAGTTAAATGGTATCAAATGGCTCCTGGTGGTGCTTTCTATTTAAAAGTATGGGAAGATAACAATGGTATACCAGGTGAAGAGTTATATAGTGCTGTACAAGTATCTGGAAATGATACAGGTTGGAATGAAAGAGATATCACAGATTCAGGTATAATAGTTTCAGGTGATTTCTGGTTTGGAACCAAAAACTTTAGTTCAACACAAGACTGGGGAATGGACACGGATACTGTTTCAGGAAATTCTATTTATGCGCAAAGTAACGCTTTAGATTGGTTATCAGTTGAAGATGGAAACTTAGGTCTTAGAGTAGTTCTTGATTGTGGAGATAATTGTCCTAGTGATGATATTTGTGGTGATACTCTAGCTGGAGATACAAATGGAGATGGAATCACTAATATTCTTGATGTTGTAGGTCTAGTTAACTTTATTTTAGGTGGCCAATTAGGTGAGTGTGGCTTAGTTGCCGCAGATTTTAACCAAGATGATGTTGTAAACATTTTAGATGTTGTTGGTCTTGTTTCATCTATTCTTGGAGGCCGTACATCAGATGCAACATCTGCGATTATGTATGAGACAGCTTCTGGTGTTGACATTTCATCTGATGGATATTTAGGAGCAGTTGAGTTAACCCTTTCACATGACTTAGGTTTTGAGTTAGAGTTAACAAGCGACGCTTTAGTTGCTGAATATAAAACAAACGCAACTACTACAAAACTAATTGTAGTTGCTCCTGAGACTGATCACATCTTTTCTACAGATGATGCTTTTGAAGTTGATGAAGTATTAGCGGTAAACTCTAATGAGTTTATTGATGTAGTAAAGCATGTATCAGAGTTTAATCTAAGTGCTGCTTATCCAAATCCATTTAACCCAACAACTAACATAGATTTTTCTGTATCTGAGGCTGGTTATGCTTCAGTTAAAGTATACAATCTAATGGGACAAGTTGTAGGTACATTAATAGATGGTATGGTAGATGCAGACACATACAGTTTAACTTGGGATGCACAGCATCTTTCAAGTGGTGTATATATGATTAAAGCAGAAAGCAATGGACAGGTAGCAACACAAAAAATAATGCTACTTAAGTAAGTAAATTTGATAAGGCCCCAATGATTACATAATTGGGGCTTTATTTTTTAAGGGAGTTTAAATGAAAGATTCAATATCAATAGCTAACATTAAAAATTTTAATAAGAATTTCAAAAGTAATCCAACCAATAAAATATCAAGAAATGCATTAACTAGAAGTTTAATTGATAATATTGCAATGGATTGGGATGCATACAGAATGGTAGATCATACCTATTCAAATGTGGTTTCTAACGAAATGAAAAAAGTAACTAATCAAAAAGCATCAGGAAGATGTTGGGGCTTTGCAGGATTAAACTTAATGCGTATTTCATTAGCAGAAAAATATAATTTAGCTGATTTTGAATTTTCACAAAATTATTTTATGTTTTTTGATAAACTTGAAAAATCAAACTATTTTCTTGAAAATATTTTAAAAACTTTAGATAAATCTTATGATAGTAGATTGATGATGCATTTACTTGATAGTCCTGTTCAAGATGGTGGTCAATGGGATATGTTTGTTAATTTAATTGAAAAGTATGGAGTTGTACCTCAATCTGTTATGGCAGAAAGTTTTCAAAGTAGTCAATCTAGAATGATGAATCAATTTCTTACCAGAAAATTAAGAGAATTTGCCTGGGTATTAAGAAATATGAATGATAAAGGAAAAAAACTTTCTGATTTACGAAAAGAAAAAGAAAATATGATGTCAACAATCTATTCAATGTTATGTATTTGTTTGGGCGATCCACCAACAAAATTTGATTGGCAAACAAGAGACAAAAAAAATAAATTTATTAGAAAAACAAATTTAACACCTCAAGATTTTTATAAAAAACATTGTAATATAGATTTGAAAGATAAGGTATGTTTGATTCATGCTCCTATGTCCAATAAAAAAATGAATGAGTTATATACTGTTAGTTATTTAGGTAATGTAGTTGGCGGGCAGATAATAAAATATGCAAATGTAGATATTGAGGAAATAAAAAAAGCAGCAATTAAATCAATCAAAAGCAATGAATCTGTTTGGTTTGGATGTGATGTTGGAAAAATGTTTCATAGACAACTAGGTTTAATGGATATGGATTTATATGATTATGAGGCATTATTTGGCACAAAGTTTAATATGAATAAATCAACTCGATTAGAATATGGCGATAGCCAAATGACACATGCGATGTTATTTACAGGAGTAGATTTAGTTGATGGAAAATCCAGAAGATGGCGTGTTGAAAATAGTTGGGGTGTTAAAGGTGGAGATAAAGGATACTATTTGATGACAGATAAGTGGTTTGATGAATATAATTATGAAATTGTTGTAGATAAAAAATATTTGTCTAAAAAAATTCTTGATTTATTTAATAGAAAACCTGTTGAACTTGCTCCATGGGATCCTATGGGTGCATTAGCGTTTTAAGAAAGCAATAATTTCTTTTTCACTTGGAAAATTATTTGTTTCAAATTTAGAGTAAATTAATTTATCCTCTATGGTAATTTCAAATGCACCGCTTCTTGGTGGTTTTTCATTTCCAGTGATATTAATAGATGGGTTATATTTTTTGATTATTTTTGATACACGATCAAATTCAGGACCGTAGTTTCATTTTTCACAAAATTCAATATGTAAATTCATCAATAATTACCTTATATTTATTGTACTAATTTTATTTAAACAAATTATATGAATCAAGAAATAGATAATAAACTTTTAATCTCAGTTTTAAATAAAGACTCTAAATCAATAAAATTATTTATTGATGAATGTATGTCTATTATTTGGGGGGCATTAAAAAAGTTTGATCAAATACCCTACGAAGATAAACAAGATTTAGTTTCTGATATCATTCAAAAAAAAATACTTGGTTATGAAGGGAATTATGAGCCTATCCGAAAATTTAGAGGAGATAGTAAGTTTAGTTCTTATCTTTATCAAATTGTCACTAATACAACCCTTAGTTTTTTGAAAAGCAAAGGTATGAAATACAGACCTAAAACTAGTACAATCGAAAGTGCATACCAATTATTTACTAAATCAGAAAGTGTAGAGGATAGTCTAAGTTTAAAATATTGCCTCTCAAAATTGAAAGATAAGGAGCAATTGATTATGGATTTGGTTAGTCAAGGTTTTAAACAAAGAGAAATAGCTGATAAAATTAATGAAAAACCTAACACAGTTGCTGCAATTATTTCTAGAGCAAATAGAAAACTAAAAAAATGTATGCAAGATTATTAAAAATATATTTGTCTTATATACATACAAAGGAAAAATATGGATAATGAGAAAATAATTAGATACTTAGAAGGTCAGTTATCAGGAGTTATCAAAGAAGAATTTGAAACTTTAATTGAATCAAATTCTGAGTTAAGAGAGCAAGTAGAAATTTTAGCTAATTTGATTGATACTCAACCTAATGAAAAGCCTCCATATGAATTGAGACAAAAAATATATCAATTAGTTAATATTGAGGATAAATCATTTATGGACTTAGTAATCAAAAAAGTTGATTCAATATTAGAAGTTGTTATAGGTAATCAATTCGAATTAGATATAAATCCAGCATTTATAACTAGAAGTAGTAGTGAGTCTAAGATTTTTTCTAAACATATGAATGATTATGAAATTGTGTGTGACATATCAAGTGAAATTGATGAGAATTTTTTAATTAATTTAGCTGTGACAAAAAATAAAAAAGTTCAGGAAAATATTAAATTTAGTATAATCCAAAATCAAACAAGTCAGAATGAATATTTTACAAAATCAAATGGAAATACAGGTAGTTTCAAACTAAATAAAGGACAGTACTTGATCACTGTTTCAAAATTAAAATATGAACTTGGAAATATAAAAATAAATCTTTCATAAAATTAATTATGATTATTAGTTTACATTGTGGATACAATAAGATTAATAAAAATAAATGACACTCAACTTTATATAGAAATTAATTCTGATAAAAACAGTTTGTCTAAAAAAATTGAAGTAAATTTTAAAGTTGAGCAAATAAAATCATTATCACAAAAAATTTCAAATGACATAATTAAAGATTATGTAAAAAATGGGGCTCAACCCGATCAACTTAATCATTTAAAAGAGTTATCTTTTGAACTATTTAATATTATAGATTTATATAGATTAGAAAAATATTTTAAATATCAAAAGTCTTTGCAGGATATAACTCAACTCCACATTATTATAGATCCACAACTAAACTTTATACCATTTGAGATATTACACGATGGGAAAGATTTTTTGTGTGATTACTTAATTTTATCAAGAGAATTTACAAATTCAAATTTTCAAAACTCAAATTACAAAATAGATTCTAAACAAAAATTTTGCGTTATTGGTAATCCTAGTGAATCAAAGGATATAAATGATGATGTAATAAAAGAAATTGATTTAGTTTCATCAAAGATAGATACACATTTTAAATTAAGAGGACCATTCAAACACAGAAATGTTGACAAAATTGAATTAATTAGATTGCTAGGTGTAAGCGGAGGTTTACATTTTTCTGGTCATTATGGATTAAATGGATGGAAACTTTTTGATGAAGAATTTGAAGTTGATGATGTACAAAAATGTTCTAGAACTCCTGAATTTATTTTTTCAAATAGTTGTGGTAATTACAATAGAAGTTTTATCGATTTTTTAAATGGATTTTTAAATAAGGGAAGTAAATCAATAATTTGTAGTTTTGGTGATTTGCCATCAAATAAAGCTTCAGAATTTAGCAATCAATTTTACAATTTCTTTTTAACACATAATCATAATATCGGTAAAGCATTATTTCTTTCAAGAAAGCAAATGATAAAAAAGTATGGCCATAAGGATTTATTTTGGGCATTCTACCAACTATATGGTTCAAGTTTATTGAAAATAAAAAAAAATAATGTATTAAGTACTCTAAAAAGTAATCATAATAAATATATAATAAGTTTTTTTATTTTAACTTTTGTTTCAATCTTTACATACATAAATAAAGATAGTCTATTACTACTATTAAATAAAATTTATGATCAAAATAAGTTAGAAATTGTTCTAAAGTCTAATATTTCAAACTCACATCAAAAGAAATTAATTAAGTCCAATACTATTTGGGAGCATCAGTCTAAAAATTATTATTCAATACATGTAAGGTGCGATTCAATCAAATTTAACCAACCATATTTTTCAATTTTGGATGTAAATACATATATATCAACAGGATATAAAGCACCTCAAATTATTATAGATGAACAAAATACTAAAGTTTTTCACAGAAATTCATACGAATATAAAAATGATACTCTGAATCTATTTTTACCTAAAAAGAATGAATATGACAGATATGAATTAATTTTTGATGATGAAATTGAATACTCAGTTTTTTTACAACAAGTCAGAGGTAATTTGACTTTGCATATTATAAATGAAACTTTAAATATAAGGTATAGATTTAATATTGAAGAGTTTAACAATATTAAAAAACCTTATCATAAAGATTATTTTAAACTTTTTTTGGATTCAAAACCATTTAAGTTTCCCAGAGATAGTTTTGAACTTATAAAAAATGATTTTAAATTTAAAAATAGATTAGTTCTATATATAAAAAAAGCTCTAATGTATTAGAGCTTTTTTTATCAGTTGATTTCTTTTATCAGTTGAATTCAGCAGTTTGTCTTAATTCATCTATTTCCCAATTTTTGTTAAATGAAAAAGATCTGTTTTCTAAAATTTGATTATCTTTTTTATTAATTATTTTAACATTCCACTTACCAATAATAAATTCGGACTCAAATTGCGTTAAATCAACTTCAATCCATTCTCTCCATCTTGGTGTTTTAGCATTAATATTAAATTCAAATTCACTTATTTGAATTTCATTGCATGTAACAACCATTGATAGTGTAGTTGGTTCTATAAACATTACTTCATTCGAAACACTTTTATCAATTGTATTTAATTCTAGTCTTTCTGTATTAATACTTGTCCATATATAAAATGATGGATAGAAATCTATATCTTTAACAATTTTATCATCCAATGTTGTAATTGTTTTATATGCATTAATTGGTTCTCTGTAAGAATTTGAGTTAGGATCTGTATCAACTTTTTTTGCAATTTTGATACTATTTACCAATATAGACTCTTTTATATTTGTAATATTATTATCAATTTCTGAACTTACTTCAATTTCATTTTCAACAAAATCTTCCTCAACATTTTCTTGTTCATTTATCGCTTGGCTAGTCAATTCATTTAATTTTTCTTTATCAATAGAAAAATCACTTTCATGAATTAATTTTGAGTCCACTTTTGATTCATTTGTATATGATGCTAATAAGAAAACAATTATAAATGCACTAATTCCAAACAGGTATTTACTAATATTATTTTTTTTCATTTTTTCTCCTTTTATTTATTAGTTATTACTTTGACAAATAAAGAAATAGATTTCTTGCAAATTTTTTTTTAATTTATAGTGTATAAATTTTAATTAATTATCTAATCTTATTTAAATATGAATAAAAAATACCAATTTGGAGATGTTGAAGTTGAAGTGCCTGAGTTTGATTTTAAAAAAATCTTTCCAGCTTTCTTCTTTGCTATTGTTATTCTTTTAGTTTATTTATCAGTATACTCAGTTAAAGCCGATGAGCAGGGTGTTCTCTTAAGATTAGGTAAATATAATTCAATTGCTTCTCCAGGTTTACATTTTAAGGTTCCAATCATTGATGAAGTATATAAAGTTAAGACTTCAAAACAATTTGTTGAAGAGTTTGGATTTAGAACAATTGAAGCCGGAAAAAAAACTCGTTTTTCTAATACATACGAAGGTGAATCTTGGACATTAACTAATGATTTAAGTGTTGCTGAGGTTAAATGGCAAGTCCAATATATTATATCAAACCCAAAAGACTATAAGTTTAATGTTAAAAATGTGGAAAGCACAATTAGAGATATTTCTGAATCTGTAATGAGAAAAATTGTTGGATCAAAATTATTTGATAAAGTTATTAAAGAAGGTCGTCAACTAATTAGCCAAGAAGCAAAAGCTTTAATGCAACAAAAGTTAGATGTACTAGAAACTGGTATAACTATTAAAATGGTACAATTACAATCTGTTGTTCCGCCATCAATTGTAATGGATGCATACAACCAAGTTGCTCGTGCATTACAAAATATGGAAAAAATGATTAATCAGGCTGAAAGAGATAGTTCACTGAAACTTACTGAAGCAAGAGGTGAAGCACTTAAAATTAGAAATCAAGCTCTTGGTTATCAATATAGAACTGTTCAAAAAGCAGATGGTGAAACTCAAAAGTTTTTAAAAATTTATGATTCTTATTTGTTAGATAAGAAAGTTTTTATCACAACTAAAATGATTGAAACTATGACCGAGATATATTTAAATACTAACCAATTAAATTTTGTAGACCCTTCAATAGGTGCAGTACCTCTTTTAGGTTTAAATCAATCTATGGGCAGTGGTTTTGAGAATTTTATCAAAGAAAAAAATAAAGCAAGGTAGTCAGTTAATATGACAAGATATTTCAAAATATTATTTTTACCTATATTAATATTAATTGGTCTTAATTCATTCTTTATTGTTAATGAATTTCAGCAAGCGATAGTATTACAATTTGGTAGGCCAATTAGTTCGAAGACAACTGCTGGCTTAGCATTTAAATTACCTTTCCTTCAAAATGTTATCAAGTTTGATAAAAGAATTTTAGAATGGGATGGAGATGCAACTGAGGTACCAACAAAAGGTATGTTAGATAAACGTGCATCAGGTAATAGTGTTCAAAAAGAAAAACAAGAAACCACAAATATATTTATTGATACTTTTGCTAGGTGGAGAATATCTGATCCTTTAAAATTTTATATTAGTGTTAATAACGAAATACAGGCTCAATCAAGATTAGACGGTATACTTGATGGAAAAATCAGAGATAAAATTGCACCGCAATACATAGATGATATCGTAATAAATAGTGACCAGATTATGAGAGAAGCTCTTGACGCAATCACTGATGAATTTGAGTCATTAGATATAGGAATAGAAGTTCTTGGAATAGAAATTAAAAGATTAACATTTAATGATAAAATAATGCCTCAAGTTTTTGATCGTATGGCTAGTGAGCAAGAAGCTGAGGCTGCAAAGTTTGAAGGTCAAGGTAAAGCAAAGCGTTCTGAAATTTTAGGTATTATTGATAGGGAAGTTGATTTAATAATTTCCACAGCCAATAGAGATGCTAAAGTAATTGAAGGTATTGCAGACTCAACTGCTGCAGCAACCTATGCAAGAGCTTACAAAAAAGATACTGAATTTTATGAATTATGGAAAACATTCGATGTTCTACCTGAAGCAATGGGTACTAAATCAAACTTATGGCTTTCTACACAAAATTATCCAAATAGTAATATTTTTGGAATACGTCCTGATGTATTAAAATAATTGATTTTAAAGTGAAATATGCTGTAAAATCATTAAAGTTTATATATTCCTTAGCCAGATACAATCCAGAAAACTATCCAAATGTAAACATAGATGATCAGAATTATCTTGGTTTAAATGGGCAAAAAACTCAATTAAGAATACTTTCTCGCCCAAATCAAAATGATCAAAATGTAATGATTATATTTCCAGGTGCATCTCCTGATGCTGAAAAACATACTGGATTACTTTTTTTAGCATCAATAATATGCAAATTAGGCTATAAAGTTATAGTGCCAAGAATACCACCATTAAAAGAATTAAAATTAGATCATGAATGTTATGATTGGTTTGCACATGCATATGGCGAAATTCTTTTAAGAAATGATGTTGATAAGGATAAAGTTTCTTCGATGGCTTTAAGTTTTGGTGGAGGATTACTTTTAAAAGCTTCACTTGATAAAAGAATTTCCACTTCTCCTCCTAAATCAATAATGACTTTTGGAACATACTGCGATATTCAAAGTACTTTAAAATTTTTGTGTAACGGTATCATTAATGTTAATGAGAAATCATATAAAATTAATCCTCATAGTTGGGGTTTAACAGTTTTATTTCATAATTTTCTTGACAAATTACATTTTAAAGAAATATCAAATTATAAAAAAGAAGTAAGGGAAATTGTAAATTTAAGAATTCAGGATAATTTAGATGAAGTCGAAAGTAAATTAAACCTATTACCAGAAATTCCTCAAAATTTTATGAGAAATATATTTGATTCCAAAATTAATGACGAAATTGATGAGGTGATAAGTAGTGCAATAAATAAAGAGAAAACTTTCATTCAAGAAATGTCACCAAAATATTGGGGTGATAAGATAAATAGTAAAGTATTTATTATGCATGGATCTAATGACTCAATGGTACCTTTTACAGAATCTTTAGCATTAAGTAGGCGCATTAAAAATTCAAGTTTATTTATTTCATATATGTATGAACATAAAGAAATATCAACTGATAAAGGTATTATTTTTAAAATTAAAGAATTTTATAAAATGTTTAAATTTTTCAAAAAGTATTTTAAATACAATGAATGTTAAATATTTCATTGGAGGATTTGACAAAAATATTTGTTATTTAATTTGGTGTGATGAATCTAATCATGCAGCAATAGTTGATCCAGCTGTTGAAATTAATCCAATTTTAGAATTTATTGAATCTAATAATTTAGTTTTAGATAAAATACTAATTACACACTCACACCATGACCATATGAAATTCATTCCTGATTTTTTAAATCAATTTAATTTATTGAAAATATACATCTCTCATATTAGTTCCAAAAAACTAGGATATATATCTTTAAGTGATAACCAAATAATAAATATAGGAACTGAGATTATAACTGTTTTAGAAACTCCTGGACATTATCATGATAGTGTTTGTTTTTGGAATTCAAAAGATAAAAAAATATTTACAGGTGATACAATGTTCATCGGCAGAACAGGAAGAGTATTAAGTGAAAAAAGTTCCATAGAAGATCTCTATCATAGCATATATGATGTATTATTAAAACTACCTTCTAATACAATCATTTATCCAGGGCATGATTATGGCTACAAAATTTATGATACTATAAAAAATAATATTGAGTCATCAAAATTTTTTAATTGTCAAAATTTTAAAGATTTTGAGCTCGTCATGAAAAATTTTGAAAATAATAGAAAAAAAAGGTAAAAAGTACTTGTTTTTTAGACGAGAAAATGGTAGAATTAGAAGTAAATTTACTTTAAACAATAATAATTTCACTTAAGGAGGCTATTAAAATGGCAGAAAAAGTAAAAACAACAGGTGTTTCTA
>CEUU01019958.1_pt1 | contig 18671 bp, 17 predicted proteins | sample 531321 | NCBI WGS metagenome assembly CEUU01 (sample SAMEA2622658, study PRJEB7988) | marine metagenome | isolation source: saline water (ENVO:00002010), including
TTTTTTCCACATAATAGCGTCACACATCCTCTGTCGTCAAGGGAAACAGCATGGCTCTAACCCGCGATATAGGCATCCGCATAGAACTGGTGCCCATGGATCTGCACTGCAATGAGATTACGGTCGCCCTCTACAAGCAAACCTCATCGGATGGCCCAGTCTACCGCATCCACACCTACAGTCGGCATCCCGATGCCCAACAACGCATCGCTTCTCTTTCGACTGACATGCAGATGCTGGGCGGAATGCAAATGACCGACGACGGCCTCCTACGCTTCCCGTGCGGACACGCCCATCAATATGCCGTACGCAGGCTTTTTCTCGACGTCTGTAAGCGAGATCCATCTCAACCCGCACAGGCCTTTCCCCTGCGGATCCACGACAAGAAAAGTACTTGCCATATTGCAGTCGACTGCTTGGGTGATGGGCAATACTCTGTTCGAGCCGAAACAAAAACTGAGGGCGTTGAGCGTCGAACGGCAACGATCGCACGCGGCCTCGTTCGCCTCGGTGAAATGGAAGCATCAGACATCGACGCCAATCGCGTAAACTTTGCCTGCGGCCATTCCCACGATGCCCTTATCGCTTTACTAATGCTGCGCGCCCCCAACGTCCGTGCCGCCATGCGCGAAGCGGAAGAAATGGCTAGTCGAGGCCAGCTCGTTGCTCCCAGTGCACAAAATTAGGAGATAGTTGTGGAACACCCAGCCTCCATGAACAGCCGAGAGCGCGTCTTAGCTGCACTCAATCGCCAACCCGTTGATCGCACCCCGCTGTGCAATCCAACGTCTGTCGCCACCGTCGAACTGATGGACCTAGTCGACGCCCCTTTCCCCGATGCCAATCGCAATCCCGAAACCATGGCACGCCTTGCAGCTACGGGATACACTGAACTGGGCTTCGATACCATTATGCCCGTATTCTCGATTATCCAAGAATCTGCGGCGCTGGGATGTAAAATACAGTGGGAGCAAAAAGACAACTGGCCCACCGTCAAAATGAGCGAGCCCATATGGGAATCGCCAGACGATATTAAGGTGCCTGCAGATCTATGCACACATCCTGACACTCGATGCGTAACGGAAGCCATTAAAATTCTGCGTAAAGAATACGGTAACGAGGTCGCCATCATAGGTAAAACAATGGGACCCTGGTCACAGGGCTATCACTGTTTTGGTGTGGAACCGTTTCTCCTCATGTCACTGGACGATCCGGGAAAAACAAAACTGTGCCTCGATCGCATGAAAGAAATCACCGTCGAATACGGGCTCGCTCAAATAGAAGCCGGCGCAGATGCCTTAACACTTCCAGATCATGCCACGGGCGATTTAGTCAGCGGGGAATACTACGAGCGCTATCTGCGCGACCTTCATATTGAAATGGCCGAACGTCTTCCTGTCCCCATCATACTACACATCTGCGGTCGCACAGTCGATCGCATGGAATACATCGCCCAAACCGGGATGGCCGCCTTTCATTTTGACTCAAAGAACACACCCAAAGAATCAATGGATATCGTCAAAGAGCGCATTGCCTTGGTTGGCAATATTAACAACCCAGAGACGCTCTTTTCCAAAGGGCCTGAGGCCGTGCGCGAAGAGGTTTATAGGAACTTAGACGCGGGCGTGCAACTCGTTGGACCCGAGTGCGCCATTCCCCTGCAAACTTCGATTGAAAACTTAAAGGAAATTCCCCGTGCCGTGCGCGACTGGCACGCAGGACACGACCGCCAGGAGATATAGCATGGCTGAAATCGGTGATATAGCCAACGAGTTTATCCGCGAAGAAATTGACGAATTCCTTGAAAAGGACGACGAGCGCAACCATATCGTAGATCTCTTTGCGCAGACCAAACCGCTTATGCAAGACATCGCCGCAGCCCTGATCGACGGCGCGCACGAAGAAGTCGATCAACTGACTCAGCAGGCGCTTTCCGAGGGCATCGAGGCGTTGGAGATCATGGACGACGGACTTATCGCAGGCATGGGTATCGTCGGTATCAAGTTTCGCGATAACTTTATTTTTGTCCCAGAAGTTTTGGCCTGCGCCCGCGCCATGAAGGCGGGGATGGCATACATCGAGCCCATCCTATCAGATTCAGGCATCGAGCCCATAGGTACCGTCGTCATGGGAACAGTCAAAGGAGATCTGCACGATATCGGTAAAAACCTGTGCATCATGATGCTGCGCGGAGCGGGCTTTGTCGTGCACGACCTAGGAGTAGACACCTCAGAAGACGAGTTTATTGAGGCCATCGAGGAACACGACGCCAAACTGCTAGGCATGTCTGCCCTGCTGACAACTACCATGCCCAATATGGGAAAAACGATTGAAGCCTTTATCGATGAAGATCTCCGCGACGACGTAAAGATTATGGTCGGAGGCGCGCCCGTGACCCCTGAATTTGCAGAAGATATGGGCGCTGACGGATATGGGAAAGATGCCCTATCCTGCGTTGAATTGGCCAAGGAGTTGCTGAGCGAGTAACGCCGATCATTCTCTTCTACTATGGCTTCCATCGACCCCAATGAGTATCAAAAGCGCCTAGATAGACTAACCTCCATGCTGGGCGATATGGTGCGTCACGCGAATGTTCAGGCGCAGAGTCGCTGTCCCTATAAAAACCGGCACGACGAGTGCACCGCACAGTTTGGCTGCAGAAATCAGCGTAAATCACAGGAAAAAAAAGATTCACTGCTCTGCGTTGGCGACGACAAGTTGGACTATCGCAGCGCGTGGGAAAGCGGGCAACGGACCATGAAGAGCCCAAGCACCGTAGGCACAGCGCGCGTTTTATGCGGCGATCAATCCCAAACCTCAACAAAACACCACACACTCTTTGATGCCGCTGATGTGCTTTCGGTTGCCGTGCCTAATTCATGTCATCGATCAGGTAGTTGCCATGAGTGCATTGTCGAAGTTAAACGCGGCATGGAAGCGCTCAACGACCGCACGCGGGACGAAGCATTTTTGCGGGACGAATACCGCCTGGCCTGCCAGGCGACAATCGTCGATGCCGATATCGACATCGAATTTGCCCCACTCAACCGTGCCCCTCGCATCCTAACGCTAACAGCTGATGTACCTCGAGATATTCGCCCACTAGTCGTGCGAGACGGAGACCAGGTCTATTACGACGGGGAACTGATAGACACCTATCGCGGGCGTCTGTTAGGTATCGCCATCGATCTGGGCACGACCACCGTAGCCATGGAACTGGTCGACTTGGAAAGCGGCCAGAGTATTGAAGTCGCCTCGTTTGAAAATCCACAGCGCTTTGGCGGCAGCGACGTCATGTATCGCATTAGCTACGATCGTGAGCATCCTCGCGAACTCCGCCAGGCGATCCTGCGCTCAATCAACCGGCAAATCGCCCAATGGAGTGCTGCATACGACGTGCACAGGCACTGCATTTATGAAATCGTGATCGCCGGCAATTCAACGATGCGAGAAATTCTCTTTCGCTACGACGTGCAGAGTATCGGTCAGAAGCCCTATAAGTCGCAGGTCGAGCTAGAATATCTCGATGGGAAACGACCCCATACAGCTCTTACCGAAAAGACACGTCGACTTGGCCTGCGCGCCCATCCCAAAGCCCGCGTATACGGCTTGCCTCTCATCGCTAGCCACGTGGGTGCCGACGTGGCCGCCGACCTGTGCGCAACCGACCTCGACGCTCAGGCAGACGGCGCGTTACTTATCGACGTGGGAACTAATACCGAAGTCGTAGCCATTCACAACGGTCGCATGGTCGCAGCCTCTTCGCCGGCCGGGCCCGCGTTTGAAGGCGGCACCGTCACCTACGGTATGCCCGGCTATGAGGGCGCTATCGAACGAATCCATTGGAACGGCACCAATTGGGATTACCAAACGATTGGAGACGAGGCAGCATTGGGCATTTGCGGCTCTGGGCTGATTGACCTATTAGCCGAACTACGCCGACACAGCCTCATGTCGCCCAAAGGTGTTTTCTCTGAGAGAAAAAAAGAGCTCGTCATAGACGCCGATTCAGGCATTACTTTTTCTCGCTTGGACGCATCGAACTTAGCACAGGCAAAAGCTGCAAATTACTGCGGACAGTATATCGTGCTACGCGCGCTCGGTCTTTCACCCGGTAACGTCAACAAGCTCTATCTGGCCGGTGGATTTGCCCATTACGTAGACACACAGGCCGCCATAGATATTGGATTTTTAGCTCCGGTCCCAGCAGAGCGCATAGAGAAAGTAGGCAACGCCTCTCTGCAAGGCGCACGTGAAGTTCTGCTATCTCAAGACAAGCGTCTCCAACTTGAAGTGCTTGTCGGCAATATTGAGCACATAGAACTGGAAACAACGCCTGATTTCTTTGACCTATTTGTCGATGGCTGTCAGTTCAAACCCATGCCCTCTACGCTGACATAAATTCATCAATGAGCGAGAAGCCTCTCCTACTAAAAAATAGTGGGCTAAAACTTTAGAGAGAACGAAGACCCCTGACGCAATTTAGAGCAGACTTCGGCTGGATTTTTCACCTTCTTTCCATAGATTATTTCACTATGAAACCATTTATTGAACGCATCGCCGAAGACCGTCCCATGCTCTACGACGGCGGCTTTGGCTCGCAGCTTTTTGAGCGCGGTATAGAACTGACCAACAGCACGCTGGCCAACGAAGAACACCCCGACGCCGTGGTCGACGTCCACCGCACCTACATCGAGGCAGGAGTTGATGCAATTGGCAGCAATACCTTTGTCGCCTCCGAACTCCATTTGGAGATGGCCGGCAAAGATCCTGCTGCAGCCGGAAGGTTAGCGACCAAGGCCGTTCAGCTAGCGCGCCGCGCCGTAGAAGAATGCGAACGCGAAGTTTATGTGGCCGGCTCAATAGGCCCCTCTCCCGGCGCCATTGAATCCGATGCAGGCGATACGACCTTTGGCATAGCCGACGTCAAGGTGCGCGATGCGCATGCGCGCATTGTAGAGGCGCTGGTCAAAGGAGGGATCGACTTTTTTGTCATTGAAACCCAGTTCTCAGCCAAGGAAGCCGCCATGGCTTGCAATGTTGCCCGCCAGGCCGGACTGCCCATTGCGATTAATCTCACGCTCAAATACACCAAAGACCGCAAAACGGGCGACGTTATTTATAAGACCGATTGGGGCCATTCGCCTGCTGATCTTATCGATATACTGGCTTCTGGTGAATTTTCAAACGGCGACAACCTCATTGATCACGTGCACCTGCTTGGGCTAAACTGCGGCGCAGAGACTCGACGCGACGAGCACACGGGCATGGCATATGCCCTCTGCGGGGGCGAACAGTTTCAACAGGCTCTGGAACAGCGCGGACATGACAAGCGTATCATGGCCTATCCCAACGCCGGCATGCCCCAGTTAGATAGCCAGCATCGCACGACTTATTCCCAAACTTCAGAGGACATGGCTGCACATATTGCCACCCTACTCGATAGCGGAATCTTTTTTCTGGGTGGCTGCTGTGGCACGACGCCGGATCATATCCGCGCGTTCCGCCAAGCTATAAATGCCCACTCATCCCTATCATGATCCATTATCAGGTTCTCTATTGGCGCGATATTCCGGCCCAGGTAAAGATCTACACCGATCGTCGTCCCACTTCGCACGCCCTGTCTTCTCGATTTCAGGTAGCCATTGACCGCATTGCTATGGAAGAAGGCCTCACTGGCACAGAAGCGTATTTAAACCAATGGCAGTGGTCCGAAAAAAGATCTATTGAAGGCGACCCGAGTGAAATCGCCGCCCCTATTATTGGACAGGTAGAGCGGGAGGGCGATGAGCAGCTCGCCGCGTATAGGAAACGCTCATGAGCACGTTTGATAAACACTACGACGTCATCGTAGTTGGGGGCGGCCATTCAGGCACCGAGGCCGCTCTAGCTGCGGCTCGTATGGGGGCGGAAACCCTGCTCCTCACGATGAATCTCGACACCATAGGTCAGATGTCGTGTAACCCAGCCATAGGAGGCATCGGCAAGGGCCATATGGTTAAAGAGATCGATGCACTCGGCGGCCAGATGGCCGTTAATATAGACCGTACGGGGATTCAGTTTCGCCGTTTAAACACAAGTCGTGGTCCGGCGGTGCGCGCATCGCGCGCTCAAGCAGACAAGAAAGATTATCAATTTGAGCTGAAGTTCGTCTGTGAGCAGCAGGAGCATCTCGACCTTCGACAGGGTTTGATGGAGTCGCTGTACATCGAACAAGGTCGGATCCGCGGTGTCGGCGTGAAAGGAGGTATCACCTACCTCGCGCACAGCGTCATCTTGACGACCGGCACCTTTCTAAAGGGTAAGATCCACGTTGGCGACTTTTCTTATAGCGCGGGGCGCGCGGGTGAAACTTCGGCAGAAAAGGCCTCAGAAGGTCTGGCAGCCCTCGGATTTGAGATCGGCCGTCTTAAAACGGGCACTCCGCCTCGAGTCAACGGCCGCACGCTCGACTTTGCCAGTATGGAAATCCAGCCCGGCGACGATCCGCCGCGCCCCTTTTCCTACGCCGTGGAACGGATCGAAGGAGAGCAAATTCCCTGTTGGATCACCTACACGAATGCCGGCACGCATGAACTGATTGAAGAAAACTTAAACCGATCGGCCATGTACAGCGGCCGCATCGAAGGAATCGGACCGCGCTACTGTCCCTCAATCGAGGACAAGGTCGTGCGCTTTGCCGACAAAGACCGCCATCAGATCTTTGTCGAGCCCGAGGGCCGAAAGACGCTTGAATACTATATAAATGGACTGTCTATGAGCCTGCCAGAAGAGCTGCAGACTGAAATTGTGCGCTCCCTACCCGGCTTAGAAAAAGCCGAAATTATGCGGCCGGCCTACGCGGTCGAATACGACTACGCTCCGCCCACACAGCTCTATCCTCATCTCGAGACAAAGCGAGTAGAAAATCTCTTTTTTGCCGGACAGATTAATGGCACAACCGGCTATGAAGAGGCCGGTGCCCAAGGAATCATGGCCGGCATTAACGCCGTGCTCAAGGTGAGAGGAGATGACCCCTTTGTACTGAGTCGCTCAGACGCTTACATCGGCGTCTTAATAGATGACTTGGTCACAAAAGGAACGCAAGAGCCCTACCGCATTTTCACTTCGCGCGCAGAGCACCGCCTTTTGCTGCGCGAGGACAATGCCGACTATCGTCTAATGGAGCGCGCAAAAGAATTTGGCCTAATTGAGGACGCGGTCTGGAAAAAATACGCAGACAAGAAGCGCGCCGTAGCCCTCGAACTAGAGCGACTGGCCCAGGTGAGACTGCACCCGTCTGACGGCGTGAACGAGCTCTTTGCCGAAGCGGGCACTGCACCGCTTAAAGAGGCCGTACCGCTGATCGACATACTGCGCCGCCCCGAACTGAACTATCGCCATATTGAACAGCTTTGTCCATCGGAAAATCCGCTATCTCTCGATGCGACAGAACACGTAGAAGCGGAAGTTAAGTACGACGGCTATATTAAACGCCAAAATACGCAAGTCGACAAACTTAAGCGACTGGAATCGGTGCGTATTCCCACCGACTTTGACTTTGCTAATCCTTCTCTCAACTTGTCGACGGAAGGGCGCCAAAAACTAGCGCACATTCGCCCGCAAACTCTTGGACAAGCAGCTCGTATCTCTGGCGTTTCACCCGCTGATGTATCATCATTGATGGTACTCTTGCACGCTTACACCGCTCGTACACAAGTTCGATAAACTCCGCCTTAGAAACGCGCGCCAAGGCTTAGCCCCACCTGACGCGGGTCCCCGTAACTAACATAGAGGGTATCTGCATAGTCAGGCGGTGTTAAGCCAAAATAGAATCCGCGCACAGCATACAACTCGTCCAACAAATTATGTCCCCAGAGTGTTAACTCCCAAATGCCTTTTTCAAAGCCCACACTTCCATTAACTATTTGATGCGATTCTGCACGTTGATTGTGACTATCAGAGAAATAAAATCTGTCCTTAAAGGACCAAGAAACGCGAGCAAAAAAACCCTCATTATTTGCGTAAGATCCTCCAACTTGCGTATTCCATTGGGGTGCGTGAGCAGTAGCACGCCCACCCAATCTCTGAAGCTGACCTTGTGCAGAGTTAAATGAGTATTCATCTACATGTGTGTCTAGGAAGCCCAGTGAAGCGAATACATCTAAACCTGGTAGAACACTATATCTTCCCTCTAATTCCACGCCACGATTATAACCGGATGAGGCATTTGCCGTAAAGAAAAAGAAACTATTAGGATCACCTGGATTTTGTTGACTAGAAAGCGATACTTGTTGATCGTCACGGAAAGCATAAAAAGATACCAACGATAAATGGTAGAGTTGCGTAGCACGACGCAAACCAAATTCGAAATTTAACATATGCTCAGGATCGTAAGGCCTGTTATCAGACGACAAGTAGGGATGCTGATTGATTCCCCCAGCGCGGTAGCCTCGAGCAACAGCCGCGTAGGCAGATGATCCTTTGTCGTTTTGCCAACTAAGCGAAACCTTTCCACCTGATAGCAAATGCGCCACGTCATAGCGCACTGCCTCACTACCGCCATTTGTTTTGCCATCGTATTCTATTCCACTACGCTCTAAACGCACGTTTGAAATCAGTTTTATGTTTTCAGCGAGTTGGTTTTCTAACTGCCCATAAAACGCAACATTCCTCATATCAAAACTCGCCTGCAAATCGGTAGACGAACCACCAAATAAGTATCCTGCCGCATCGTCTTGCTCACTTATTGAACGAGCATAAACACCCAGCAGTGCCACTCCACTTTCTAATCTTAGTTCCTGACTCCAACTCGTACGCTCACGTTTTGTACGATCAAAAAAGTCGTAACTATACCCTTCAGCATCAGGATTAAATAAATACGGTTCTCCAAGCCAGTAAGAATCATTTCCCCAATCGCCATCGTAACTATAATTGAGGTCGGTCTGTGAATAAGTGCTTATTGAAATGATATTTAAACTATTGGTAAACAGCTTTTCTGCACGAATTGATGCTGCGGTCGTAGTTTGATGGTCGTCACCGGGTTGATTGGTATACGTGAACAACTCTTCATTATTGTCAGGTGCCCACATATCATACCCGTTATCAGCATCAACCCGAAACAATGCACCTTTCAACAGAAGTCCGCTGGGCGCAACATAACGCATCTTAAGACGCAGTGACTCTTCAAGACGTTTATTGCTGTCTTCAGCATCTAAGAAGACATTTTCGCGAAAACCATTGGAACGAGCCGACTGAAAACTAGCGCGCAGAGCCAAGCGATCGTTTATTGGCTGATTTAAAACACCCTCCATACGCAATAAACCATCACCACCCATTCCAAAGCGAAAAGTTCGTTCTGCTGTTGAAGATGCTTCAGCAGACTGAACATTGATTAGGCCAGCCAGTGCGTTGGCACCGAAGGCACTAGACTGTGGCCCCTTAAATACCTCGACTTGCTGTAAATCAAAAAGAGCGCCTGTTCCCAGGCCGCTCAGGTCTATACCATCAACTACGAAACCTACAGAGAAATTGGGAGGCCCCTCACCTGCGTACTGGCTCCGCTCGCCGATGCCGCGCATCTGGAAGTAACGCGGACGAGCCGTACCACCGGCCCAATGCAGATTAGATACGCTGTTAACCAAGCCTTGTATGTGCTGTACACCATCTTTTTCCACTTTATCCGCAGATAATACACTGACGCTAGCGGGAATTTCACTTAGAGATTCCGTTTGTAGCCCACCTGTCACAACAACCTCCCGAACACTGAATACATCAGCCTTCAAAGCTACTTGTAACAAGTCCTCTTCGTTGTTCACAATACTGACTGATTCCTCGTATCCAAAGCGGGTGAAGTATAACGAATCGCCACGAACAGCACTTATTGTAAATCGACCACTTCTTCCGCTAGTGGTCTCTGTGACACCAGAACGAATCTGTACATCTTCCAAAGCGACACCAGTTTCAGCATCAACCACTAAACCGCGCAATTCTTTTGCTTCACATATTCCAACAACTGCAGTTAGTAAACAAATACACAAACTTTTTATTAGCATCGTACAATTCTCCTGTAATCAAAAAAAGCTCCCCAGCGCAATGGCAGGAGAGCGATAGATGGTGCTATTACACCATACGATACACTCCGTTTCCCTACGCTGGCATCATCCAGTTCAGGTTCTAAGGGTTTTATCTCAGGCTGTTTTGAGCCACCCCCAACGGATACAAGAATAGTATATCTACAGACACATGCAAAAGCAATGCGCTACATTATAAATTACCCGACACAACTTACCTGCAACCCTTTGCCTATGGCGAGCATTCCTCTGTGGAAAAGACATTCACATCACGCGCAGCACAGGGTCAAATCTTGCGCAAGAAATATCAGTACCGGAGACTTGTTTTGAACTGCCAGACGTCTTTGCCGCACAAGAGCGCGATCCACCTAGTCGGCCCCAACTGCGTCTATCACCTATACCGCACTCATCAAGCCGACAAGTAAAATTTAGCGCTTCCAGAGCCGTCCGTCGCTGCTGATACCGTAGCGACTAATCGAACCGTCTTCGTCGAGATCCGTGACTTCTTCCAACGTCGCTTCAAAAGAGTGATTGGTCACCTGGATAGAAGGCGGCCAGAGGAAATTTTGCAGTACGGGATTTTCCATGCCAAGCGAATCGACGTGGCCCGCATAATGTCCGCGTTCGGCGCGAAAGCGGCGCTGTCGGTAGTAAATACTGCGCAACGTCGACCAAGCCTTTTCTCGAGCCGGCCTGACGAAAGAAGCTACGTCACTGCCTGCCGGCTCGTCAGCAAAGAGCACATACCCCCATTTTTCCGGGTAATGCATATTGATTAGTCCCTGCGGAGACCAGACCCAATTATCTTCGCTACGACCAGGCACTTTGGCATATTCGCCCTCTACCACTTCAAGCTCCCATTGAACGCGAGAAAAATTAACGCGCCATATCTGACCTGCCAGCGGACCGCGACGACTGTTGGCTTGCTGTAAAACGTGTAGCGGAAACGCCATTTCAACAGACCATCCTTGATCCGTGTCACTTGGATCATTAATCGTGCCCCACACCTGAACGGCCGTTTTCAACCCGTCTACGAACCAAGCGTTTATATAGGGCCCCCCATCTCGATAGGGCTTAGCCAACAGCAGATCCCACTCGGTCCCATGCGCATTAATTTCAAACTCGTAGTACAGGTGCGTGTCTCCGTCAGGATCTATAAACACCTCAAAGTCGTTATCCCGATAGATAACCGCATCGCGCTTTGTCAGGGTCGCCCATACGTGGGGTTCCTCAAGGTCGGCAGCAATGTAAAAATATTTGTCATCCCAGAGCATTTTAGCTCGCGTTAAGAACGCAGGTTTATCTTTCCGATCGCCTTCAATATCGACAAACGCCGGCGTCCACTGCGCACGCTGCCACGATGGCTCATCCAACTTTCCATCAATAACTATCGGCCCAAGAGACCGCTGAGCTACGTAGTGTAGCGGTTCAATATTCTCTACGTACTCAATATCGAGATTGCGCTGGGCCCAGATTACACTTGGACTGACCAACGAAATCACAAGAAAAAATACCCTCAGCATAGGACTCTCCCATCGTGATTTACAATACAATATCTCCTCGCCTTTCATAAGATACGCAGTGCTCGCTTTGAGACCTACTGACATTCAAATCTGCCCCCTCATAAGTAGCGGTTGACGCGTTAGATGAGCACCCGTTTTTTATAATCCTATAACCAGACCAAAGGGAGATTTAATTATATGTGCGCAGCGGATAAAATTGAGCTGTATAAGAACGGTATGATGCAATTTGCCCAGCAGGATTTCGCAGGCGCCATTGAATCATTAACCCGCGCTTTAGAGGTGGACCCTAGCTATGCAGATGCCTACCAAGCAATGGCCCACTGCCACGAAAAGTTAGGTGACCTAGACTCGGCCTTGGCCTGTGCCAAACAGGCCGTAGAGCACAATCCTGATGACTTTCTTGCGCATACGAGTCTATCCATTTTTTACCAGCGCAAGGGCATGATCGCTGAAGCTGAAAGCGAAAAGGCGCTGGCAGACCAGCTACAGCATCAGAACTGAGCGTTGACCCATCGATGCAGATAGGCTCCTATGCCCTCACTCCGCTGCGCGCAGACCTGCCCATTCTCACCCTGGCTCCTATGGCCGGCGTGGGCAATTGGGTTTACCGACTCATCTGTGCCAAGCTCGGTGCGCGCATTGTCGGCGTTGAATTCATAAACTGCCGAAACATCGGCACGACATCGCGTAAGAGTGAATGGCAGCTCAACTTCTCTGATGCAGCCATTTACGAAGAAACCGGTTTATCCCTACTTGCAGCGCAGATATACGGCAACGACATAGAGCTTATTGCGGCCGGTGCGCGCGAGTTTGAACGACGTGGAGCACAAATCGTCGACATCAACTTCGGCTGCTCCGTACCTCAGATACTGCGTCGAGGAAGCGGAGCTGCCTATCTACGCGATTTGGACAGACTCTACGAAGCGGTCTACGCCACGGTTCAAGCCGTCAACGTACCGGTGACCGTTAAAACGCGTATTGGATGGGACGACGACGATATCAATATCCTCGAGGTCGTGCAGCGGTGCGAGCAGGCTGGCGCGCAGGCCATCGCCATCCACGCACGCACTGTGGTGCAAAAATACAAGGGCGAAGCGGCGTGGGAATGGATCGCGCGTGCCAAGGAGGCCGCACAGATTCCCGTCATTGGTAACGGCGACGTTTTTTCCGTGGAAGATGCTCGACGTATGCAGGTTGTGACCCAGTGCGACGGCGTCATGGTTGGCCGCGCAGCCATGGCCAACCCGTGGATATTTTCCGGCCGCGACGGCGCTTCGCTACCTGAATGCATCGACCTAGCCCTTGAGCAGCTCGAGCATATGGCGCAATATAAAGGAGAACGCGTGGGCGTCATGGAAACGCGCAAACATCTAGCACTCTACTTTAAACACCTGCCCCGTTCGTCCCAAATGCGTCAGCGCCTGCTAACAAGTGACTCTCTGGCCGAATTAGTAGATCTGCTCAGGGAATGGAAGGACCAAGACGTCCAGATATCTACACCCAGTGACCTCGTTCTAACTCAGCGCGAAGCAGACGCCCTCGCTTGGGGAGGCAACGGTTAAAGAAGGTTCTGACATGAAAAACCGATGGATTGGACTAATCATTCTGTGCGTAGCCGTCTCCTGTTCAGAGGAACGGGAGAGAGCAACTGTTTCCATACAGCTTTTCGAAGCCCAACTGCTTGCAGATGCGCAAGGTTCATCCTATGCAGGATGGGACACCGTTTCTTTTGGTTCTGCCGATGCGACCATACAGTATGTCATCTCGCCCAAGCCGCTGTTAACCGAGTGGAATATCGCAGCGTTCAAAGCCAGCCAGCCGCAAACAGACGGCACGCACGCCGTCACCGCACGCCTCAATGCCTATGCCCAGCGCTCCATACATGATTTTTGCAGTCTCCCCACCAATCTGAAAAGACCGCTGGGGCTTCGCGTTGGGGATCGCTGGCTCAACTTTAACCCACTGCTCAAGCCGGTAACGGATCGGCTGACCCTAATGGGATTCACGACGGAAGAAACCGAACAGTTACAGCGCTACATAGACCAACGATAGAACAACTCATAGGTCCATCGGCAAATCCAGCGGACACCGAGTCAACTCTTCAGGGCCGTTCTCCCCTACGTAAATCATATTTTCAACGCGGGCACCGCCCAGCCCTGGTATATACACACCAGGCTCACAGGACAGCGTATCTCCGATCTGCAACACGTCGGCTGCGGCGCTTCCTATGCGTGGCAAATCTCCTCCCAAGCCGAGACCGTGACTCAGATGATGCACGTAATATTCTTTCCAACCTCGTTCGGCAAAGCAATCCACGACCTGACGGTAAATATCCGCTCCGTCGGCTCCAGGGCACATAGCCCCTGCTCCCGTTCTATAGGCGCGCTGCACCGTTTCGAGTATGTCTCGCTGTTCCTGCGTGCCTTCGCCGACGATACCAGCTCTCGTCATATCACCAAGATAGCCTCGCACGTGAATGGCCATATCAATAAAAATCATATCCCCTTCGCAGATAATGCGACGCGGGTTTTCAGCACTATCCAAGTAAAACGTTCCCTCACCCACGGCCGGAGCCATAGTGGCATCTTCGGCACCGGCTTTTAACATCGCGTACTCGCCCTCAGCGATGACATCGAGACAGCTCAAACCGGGACGAATGGCAGCAAAAGCGGCCGTCATCCCCAGATCTGCGATGCGTGCCGCTTCGCGCATATGCTCTAAGTCGCGCGCATCTTTCCTCCGGCGAATCTCCGTTCCCAAATCCTTGCACTCGACCTCACAGCCCTCTATCTGTCCGCGAAGCGTAGAAACTAGGTCTGGCTGATCGACAATCACTCGGTTAAGACCAACTTTGCGCAGATAGGCAAGAAGCTGTTCCTCTGGCGGGGGATCCCCCGGCATATTTTCTATCACGGTGCAATCCGTTAACAGGTCGCGACAGGCGTTAGAAATCCATACGCCAGGAATAACGACCGGTTCGCCTAAACCAAAAACGATCGCACAGCAGTTTGCACGCGATAGAACCGAACTGGGCTCGGGATGAGGTAAAAAATAGAGCTGATTGGGGCGAATTGCACTGACAAACACGTCTGCTCGGCTCTCTTCAAGAGCCTGCGTAAGCCGCTCTGCTCGGGTCATTGATCTCTCCTTGGTAGACTTGCAGCAATACCGTATTGCGCCATAGATTAATCAATCAACGAAAAAAAAACAGATGCCTGTAGACACGGATACAGAAACGGTGCCACTCTCATGATGACAGAAGCTGAAGTATACGAGTTTGACCTGAATGGCCTTATAGTCTATCGCAATATGATTCCGCCAGAGGACGTGGCGCGTATGAACGAGTTAATCGATGCCGATCAGGGCGGGGAATTTCCTCAGAGTTTCTCTTTTCTCCACTTAGACCCTCTCTTTATGAATCTCATGGCTCATCCCAAAACGCTAGACGTCATGCGTACCATGATAGGGGACTGGATGAGACTAGACCACACGTATGGCCTGCAGATGACCAACGAATCAGAAGTCAGGGAGAATCTGCACGGCGGCCTGCGCGCCGACCAAGGCGAGCACCAATACCAGTGGGCCTACAATCGCATGTGGAACGGCCTCATAGTCGTTATGTATGCTCTTGAAGACGTCGAGCCCGGTGACGGTGGGTTTGTCGGCGTGCTCGGCAGCCACAAGGCCAGCATAAACAGCTACAAGCCCCCTCTCGACTCCCCGCTAGTAAACAATCCGGCACTCAAAGCCGGCGACATGCTCATTTTCACCGAGGCCTTAGTGCACGGCACCGTGCGCTGGAAAAGCACCCAGCGCCGCCGCTCTCTACTTTATAAGTACTCGCCAGGCTATTCAACCTGGGCCAAAACCGAAAATCTCGAGACCTATATGGACATGGCACAAAACGACCTCCAGCGCGACCTGCTCCGCCCTCCCTACGTCGGCACGCGCACGCCGCTCGACTTTCCCGAAGTATAGAAAAGGACCTCTTACCCACCCATGACGGATAAAATAGCACGGGGCATTTGGCCGGCTTTGGCAACCCCCTTTACCGACGATGGTTCCGCCCTAGCGCCCGAACGGGTTGCTCCCCTAGTCAGCCACCTGCTCGACCAAGGAGCAAACGGTTTTTTTGTCACGGGCGGTACGGGAGAAGGAGCGGCTATGCGAGTAGACGAGCGCAAGGCCATGACCGATGCGACCATTGCGGCGGTTTCAGCAGCCGTCCCCCTCATTTTTCAAGTGGGTGCCACTAACACAGAAAATGCCGTCGTACTGGCTCGCTATGCGGCCGCAGCAGGAGCCGATGCGATCGCCTCGGTCGCTCCTATAGATCACCCCAACGACCTGCAGGCCGCCGTGCAGCACTATGCCGCCATTGGCTCCGCCACGGACAAACCGTTTTACGTCTACTGGATTGCGCAAACAGCGGACGCTACCATCAACGCAGAGCAGTATCTCGAAGCCATGGAGGCCGTGCCCAACTTCAGCGGGCTCAAGTTCACCGATTCAAACTTCTACTTTTTTCAGCGCCTGGTAGACTTAGCCGGCGAGCGCCTCAACATCATCTCCGGTCCAGATGAAATTTGTTTGGGCGGCATGGTCGCCGGAGCCGATGCGGCGATCGGTTCGACTTACAACATCATGCCGAACATATTTCTGCGCATGCGCCGCCACTTTGAAGCGAGTGAGATTCGCCCCGCCATGAAACTACAGGCGCAGGCCAATCGCGTAATTTCTACTATGATGCGCTACGGCGTGCTCGGAGCACTTAAGGCCGAATTGGGGATGCGCGGCCTGCCCGTCGGACCCCCTCGAACACCCAACACCCCGCTTAACGCGGAACAGCAGACAGCCTTACGCCGCGATTTCGATAATCTTGATTTTTTGGTCGAATAGTTCTTGGCCGCACTTCTATATCGCTCACTCTGTCTCGGCATAATCGAGCCTATATGACCGACCTAGTCGACGCAGAGATTGCGCATTATCCGGGTTTTTTACGCGATGGGGAGCGGCAGTCTATATTCGCCCAACTGCGCGATACGACGCCGTGGGAACAGCACGTAGTACGGATCTTTGGAAAATCTCATCCGGCTCCGCGTCTTTCCGCTTGGTACGGCGATCCGGGCGCGACCTATACCTACTCCGGACTCCAGCTCTCACCCCAGCCTTGGACCCCGCGGCTCGACCAACTGCGACAACACGTTAGCACCCTCACCTCTAAACCGTTCAACAGTGCTCTGCTCAATTACTATCGAGATGGAGCCGACGGCATGGGATGGCACAGCGACGACGAACCCGAGCTGGGCCGTGACCCCTGTATTGCCTCGCTCAGCTTAGGCTCGGAGCGTCGTTTTTTACTGCGGCACAAAACGCAGAGTAATCTGCCAACCTCCCAGTATTTGCTAGGTGACGGTGATTTGCTTATCATGCAGGGCAAGACGCAGCACTATTGGAAGCATCAAATCCCCAAGACGCGTCGGCCCGTTGGCCCACGGATTAACATCACATTTCGCTATGTGCATGTAACACGTAATCAAGAAGCACAATCTCACGCACGCACACAGTAAAGAGAATCTGTTTATCCTCACCGCAATCCAAATCTTTTCTGCAATTTAAAGACCATCTTTGTAAATCAGCCGTACGACATTTACATACATGATTTTCCTAAATAAGAGGGGTCAAAGCCTTTAACAAAGAATAGATAAAAAATATATCTGGTGCTTGTCATCTATCTGATTTTCAGTCGCTATGGCCACATTTGTCTGGGTGGAACGGATGCACGGCCCGAGTTCTCTACGTGGGGTTGGTTTTCCATGCTCTTTAGCGCCGGTATGGGCATCGGCTTAGTATTCTGGAGCGTGGCCGAACCCATATATCATTTCTCTTCTCCTCCATGGGGAGCAGCCAGTACGCCAGAGGCGGCTGAGCTAGCAATGGGTATTACGTTTTTCCACTGGGGCTTACACGCCTGGGGGCTCTACGCTCTCATAGCGTTAGGACTGGCCTACTTCGCATTTAATCGCGCACTCCCCCTTACGATTCGCTCCGCTTTCCATCCCCTGCTCGGCGAACGCATCCACGGTCCTATCAGCAATGCCATCGATATATTGGCGGCCGTTGCCACGCTTTTTGGCTTAGCCACGTCGTTAGGTTTGGGCGCCCAACAGGTCAATGCCGGACTCGACTACCTTTTCTCTATCGGCCAAGGCAATACACAACAGATTATTCTGATTGCAGCAATTACGCTGATGTCTACGTCCTCGGTCGTGCTTGGGCTTGACCGAGGTATACGCCGTCTTTCCGAACTCAATATGATCTTAGCGTTCTTCCTGCTACTCTTTGTATTTCTTGCCGGTCCATCTTTTCACCTACTGGATGCACTCTTGCAAAATGTAGGCACGTACCTTTCCAACTTTTTAAAGCTTGGACTCTGGACCGAAGCTTATGATAAACAAGGAACGTGGCAGCACAGCTGGACTATTTTCTACTGGGCGTGGTGGATCGCCTGGTCTCCCTTTGTAGGCATATTTATCGCCCGTATTTCACGCGGTCGCACCATACGGGAATTCCTATTAGGCGTGCTACTAGTACCAACTTCCATTACCTTTTTGTGGCTGACGATCTTCGGCAATAGCGCTCTATTTGGCGAACTCTATAGCGGCGCACGTATCGTTGAAGCAGTCAACGCGAATGTATCTACGGCGCTTTTTGTTCTGCTAGACAGGCTGCCACTAGCCGCATTGACCTCTGGACTCAGCGTCTTAGTAATCACGATATTCTTTGTGACCTCATCAGATTCCGCCTCGCTCGTCATCGATATTATAACGGCTGGAGGGCATCCGGAACCACCCACCATTCAACGTGTCGTTTGGGCTTCGACTGAGGGCATAGTCGCCGTAGTGCTGCTGGTCGGGGGGGGATTAAGCGCACTGCAAACCGGCGTTATTACAACCGGACTGCCCTTTGCTCTGGTCGTACTGCTGGTCGGCTATAGCCTGCTACGCGGCTTGAAGCAAGATAACTAACGCAATACATATCATACGATATGAGGGGATTAGAGCATCGCTGCTCCAATCCCCTCATGTGCTTAACA
>CEUU01035270.1_pt1 | contig 18625 bp, 33 predicted proteins | sample 531321 | NCBI WGS metagenome assembly CEUU01 (sample SAMEA2622658, study PRJEB7988) | marine metagenome | isolation source: saline water (ENVO:00002010), including
ACAGTTGTAAGCACATCATAAGTTAGAGTCATAAATGGTTGTGAAAATATAGGACCATAAACGTTCTTATGATATCCTGCATCAACTCCCCACAGTTCCATCTGACCCCATATCTCTGTGTAGTTGTTTGCACCTATGTCTTCCGTGTAACTGTAATTTCTAAAATTAGAAAATGTAAGTGTTTCATATCTATTGTAAGTTCCAATCAATATATTGCTTAGATTACCACCATTTGGATCTGCTTGATATAAACGAGTTGTAATTCTAAATACATCTTTACAGTCACCACTGGTTGCAGAACACAAAGGCACATTTGCGTTTGAACCATGTGATTGTACTCTTACACCATAGTTCAATGTGAATCCTGCTTGTATTTCTGATTCAGTAAGATTAGTTCCTAGTTCTACATACTCCGAGACTACCTGTCCGCCTCCTAGTGTGTTTACGTTATAGTTGTCAGTTGTAACAAGATTGTTGTTTACGTTCTTCATCTTACCCATACAGGCTTCACCGGCCGCTATACCTCCACTGTAACTACAAGAATTAGAATTTACTCCACCTGCTGTTCCTGTTGCTGTCCAGTCAGTGGCTTCTATACCTGGTAAAGTATTTGTAGTTGTAGTTTCTACTGAGGTCGTAGTTGAATTGGTTACTGTTTGTGTTGTTGAAATTTGTTCTATGACTGTTTCTGTGTATTGAGTTGTTGTAGTTGTTTCTTCGAAGCCACCATTGAGAGCAACCTCTGTACCTGTAACTGTAGATGTTACCGTGACAGATTGTACAGTCCCACCGTTAGGTCCTGTATCGCCTACGTTATATTGTTGTGTATATGCTAGTGCAAGATTAGAGTAAGAACAACAACAGAGCACCAATACCAATGCTCCAAGTAGTTGCCTTATTCTTCCACTCTTTTTCGAATGCTTCAAGATCATTTTCTTTTAACCATTTCTCATAATCAGGACGTTTCTCTGGATTCTCAGCCCATGCTTTTGCGGCTTCAATACCAATTTTACCTTTGTATGGACAAGGTGTTCCTGCCATTTCCATGGCTTCAAATACTCTTGCATCTTGACATAGTAGACTGACTGCGGCAACCTTCATGCCCATACCATATAATGATCTGGATAGTTTCAGTCTTTCACAGTTTAAATCTCTGATTGTGGTTCCACCAGCAATTCCAAACACCTGTGTCTGTACCGCGGCACTCGTACCAGTTGAACAAACGTCTTGATTGTTTATCATGACATTTGGTGCTGAGGCTGTAGGTGGTGTTTTATCCACCGTGGTAGTACCTGTTACGGTACTGGTAACTGTGTTTGTTTCAGCATTTGCATTTGTGCTAAAAAGTACCACGCAAGACGCTGTTGCTAAAATTAGTAGCCACTTGTTCAAAGATTTCATATAATTTTCTTACTCCTGGTAAAGTTGTGCCCTGTACATATATTTATCTACCGTCAATTTTTTGTAAGGGTTATCCGTGAAAAATAATTTGTTAGGTTGGCACCGTCAAATTTTTAACACCGTCAATTTTTTGTTCCAGGAATCGTTGTTTAAGGCGCCATAAAGACGCCTTGTATTATTTGATCCAGCCTATCTTTTGGCCGAGTTTGATTCTTTTGTCGTGTTCTGCGACTGTGCTAGGATATCTCCAAGCCCATATTGCCACAAGTGCCATGAAACCTCCGCTCCATAGGATAGCTTTCATGTTCTCAGTTGCGAACCAAGTAAACACTAGAGTTGAAGACATCACAAGTATCATTGCATACTTGCCCTTCTGTGGGAATACTCTCTTCTTGACCCAGTTGGTTAGGAAAGGTCCAAACCATGGGTGATTGTACAACCACTTCTCCATCTTAGGTGAGCTTTTAGCAAAGGCCCAAGCGGCTATCACTAAAAATATTGAAAAAGGTATGCCCGGAGTAATGAATCCTATATAGGCGATACCCACACACAGAAAGCCTAGCCCTCTGTATAGATTACGTTTTATATCAAACATCTTTGATTACTTTCTCTAGAGCGTCACACAAACTATGCATCATTGCATTTGTATGAAATGGTGTTGGTGCAAAACGCAGTCGCTCTGTTCCTACGTCTACAGTCGGATAGTTTATTGCTTGGCAATAAATTCCGTATTCGTTTATTAGTTCATCACTGAATGCTTTACACTTCTTAGCATCTCCTACCTTGACAGGAACAATATGAGTTTCGTTCTCAAAAATCTCTATGTCTCTGTTGCGTAATAAAGTTTTAAGCCTCTTTGCTCTTTCTTGATGTTTTATTCTAAGTTCATTGTGATCTCTTAGATACTTGACACTTGCCAAAGCACCAGCAACAATCACAGGACTCATTGATGTTGTAAAGATAAAGCCTGAGGAGACTGAACGAATTGCGTCAATTACATCTGACTTCCCTGCAATATATCCACCCTGTACTCCAAAGGCTTTACCAAGTGTGCCGTTAATGATATCGATTTGATCCTGTGATCTTAGCTTGGCAGACATTCCTGCACCTGTTTCACCATACAGGCCAACGGCGTGGACCTCATCGATATAAGTTATGGCATTATATTTTTTAGCCAATGCAACAATTTCTGGAATCTTACTGACGTATCCATCCATGCTATACACAGATTCAAAGACTATGCAAGGAGTGCCTTTGACGTCTCGCAGTAGTTGTTCTAGTTGCTCGAGATCATTATGCTTAAAGATTTTCTTTTCAGCACCACTGTTTCTAATTCCTTGAATTAGTGAAGCATGATTCTTTGAATCGCTCAGAAAAACAATGTCGGGAATGATACGTTTTAAAGCAATTAGTGTCCATTCGTTTGCCACATAGGCTGATGTAAAAAGCAGAGCTGACTGTTTGCTATGCAGTTTAGCCAGCTCATGCTCTAGTGCGACATGATAATGACTTGTACCCGCGATGTTCCTAGTTCCACCCGAACCTGCACCTGTTTGATCTAGGGCGGTATGCATGGCATCGAGCACCACTTTATGCTGTCCCATTCCAAGATAATCATTAGAACACCAGTTGACAATGTTTTTGATTGCGTACTTTCCATACCAAATGGCATGAGGATAGTCTCCCCTCTCGCGAAGAATATCATTGAAGACTCGGTAGTTACCGTTGTCTTTTAGTTCTTGTATCTTTTGTTTGAACGGCTTTAAATCTATCATGTTTAGTATTTACCTTGTGGTTTTTAGGTTTTTGGACCTTCTGAACAATTACGTCTGGGTATCCTGGTGCACAATGATAGATGTAGCCGGCGTCACGGACTTCTTTTTCTATTTGATTGCACGTCTTTATAAAGTTTTTAATCCAATTAAGCATATTGTATAATGTATTTATATTGTCTGTTTGCCCCCATTCTAAATTGATGGAGTCTACTATGTGCTATGTCTTTAAAAACATTTCTTGAATGTTGACTAATATCTTTGAATCTATCATCAATAGTTGCAATATCGTATTGCATGGCTTCTATTGTTTGTTGTGATAAGTCAACTTCGTTTACTATTTTGCAATGACCTTTGCCTAATAGCTTGTCCTTGAACTCATTGATTGAAGTTCTTGTAAAGAAATCAGTAAGAATGACTGTACTATATTTGTTATCAAAGAAGTCACCTTCCATGAGAAGATGTGCTGAACAGTTTGATATAACAATATCATATTCATGTTCAATGTGATCTGCACAAAGGAATCTCCTGTGTGGATAATGCGTCCTTGCATATTGCACGTATCGTAAGTTGTTATCAATACCAGTTACACTTGCATCATGATACTTGGCTATTGTGTCAACACCTCTACCCCAACCACAGCCCATATCAACTATCTTCTTGCCCTGTATATCAACATCTTTCACAAGGTTAAGATATGATCTAACTTGCATTGGCCAGTCCATGTCCTCTGCATTTAACTCAATACTAGAATCATTTAGGCCGTGATTTTGTAATGGTTTCCAATCTTGAAAAGCCACATGATGATCAAACAATTCATCATTGGAAAGGTTTATAGGTGGGTTGTTTAATTTGGTTTTCTCAGCTCTGATGTCCATTGTCTTTTGGCTAGAGCTTTGTAGCTTGGCAAATAATTCGTCTTGTTCTTTCTGTGATAATTTATTTGTCATTTTCCAATGCTTCTTTCAGATCATTTAGGTCCTCTATGAATCTGTGTACAATGGCAAGTTTTTTCTTTTCTGGCATTTTGGAACTGACGGCTTGTAACAATTTTGGATAATTGTTGTTTAAATTAGAATTAATTTGATCGAGGTTTTTCATGTAGATACTTATTAGACTTTAAAGCCCAGGCTAAACATAATGGTGTCACACACTATTGTTTAATACCCGGGCTCCCGCTCTCTATAAAATTGCGTTATACTAGATGCTATGCACCCTTTGTTTTATCATTGGTGTTACATTAGTCTACTTTCTTTTCGGCGCCGTTAACAAAGTCGTAGAACTTTTCTGCATTGTGCAGAACATCATCAACTGTTGGCACGTTTGGCATTGCCACTTTGTTTATTATTTGACCAGTCTTTTCATCTCGTTTTGCAGATGTTTCAAAGCCCATCCAATTACTTGAGAATTCAAACTCGGTAAATTGTTTGGCCATGCCTAATACTTCTGTTCTTATTTCATATCCGTTTTTATTGAATTTGATAGAATTCAACGGTTTATCTTTGATATTCATTTTATTCTCCTATGTGTGTCTGTGTATAAAATGTATAGTATTTGTTACTATAACACATCTATTTATAGAAATCAACAAATAGGATAGCCAAAATAGGCTTCTTAAACCATATATGCTACTATAATTCTGCAGATCAGCTATTTAAATATTACAACGATCTTACAATGAGTACGTATTATCGTTAAACGATAGGAAAGGAGATCCAAATGGATATCTTAACTAAAGTAAAAAATTGGGCTTCTGCATTAGCTGAAGTGGGTGTGAGTTTAATTGCACTTGGAGTGATACTAGAGGTCCTTTTCAACGGACAGAACATTCCGTTCTGGCCTAACATTAACGTAATAGGCAACATTCAAAACATTGTTGCAGGTTTTTCTGCACAAGGTTTAGTTGGTTTAGTTGCTGTATGGGTTCTATATTCAATTTACACAAAAAAATAATAGTATAGAAACAATCTAATCTCGATTGTGGCAAGTAATACAATCATCTTGCCACGATCAATGAAAAGGAACTAGACATGAAGAAGATGTTAAAAAATAAAAAAGTATGGATAGCTGTTGCTATCGTAATAATTGCTGTAGGCTATTTTATGTGGACAGGGCAACCTGCTCCTGAGGTAGCTCAGTAATCAAATCAAAGTAGGGCAGTACTTCACTGCCCTATACAATCAAGAAAGGATAATATGAAACATATATTATTAGTAATGTTCTCTTTGGCGATTCTAAGCGGACCTGTGTATGCAAAAAACTATGACAACACAGGCTTCTCTATGAATGCAGAGGGAGAAAAATATGGACTATCAATTGGAACAGGAGCAACTGCTGACTTTTCAGATGATGCTCAAGTGATTGAAGTTCACACAAACGGCAATGCAATCGACCTAGGAGTTGCTTACATTGATGATGGAACCAACACAGATTATAGATACACAGCAGGTGGTGAAAGAGATCTTGCTACCGTTGGCAGTATGAATCTATATGGTGGCGGTGACATTCACTATACCCATGGTGACACCTTGACTAAAGACGAGATGAGATTATCTCCGTTCATTGGTGCAGAGACATCTATGGGAACAAACTTAACTCCATTTGTTGAAATGGGCTATGATTGGAAGTCATTAGAAGGAGACTTTACTGACTTTGATCGTGCTGATTCATATGCGTCTGTAGGAACTTTAATCACATTGAGTGACAACACTTCAATGAGTGTTAGTGTAAACAGAGAAATGGATAAGGATTGGAACTCTACTGATACTGAAGCATCAGTAGGATTTACAGTCAACTTCTAACAAGTCAAAAAAATAGGGCGGTGTTTTGCATCGCCCTATATTCAATTTACACAAATTTATTTTTTTCTACCGGATATCCAGTCTATCTCTTCGTTGGTATATGGCCACATCTTACGCAACCATACCTTTCTTACCACTCCAAGTAGCAACTGATTTCCCTCTCATATAGTGATTAGCAGGATCATAGTCCGCCTTAAACTTTTTGATCTTCTCTAGTCTTACCAAAGCTCTTTCTCTTCTGCCTTGTAGATTTGTTTTTTCTAGCATTAGAGCTTTTGCTTCAGCATGAAAGCCCTGGCGTGAAAGTTCAGCTGATGCTTTCACATAGCCTACCAGTTCGCACCAATTTAATAAACGTTTAAATAACAGCATTTTTCTGATCCTTTCCTAATATCTAACCGATTTGATTCTATTGCCAAATGGCCCAACCTCGATCTGGCCGCGGTCGAGTTGTTTAATACGACGCTCAAGATCAACGTGATCGACAGACTGAGACAAATAGTCCTCCTCCCAACTTCGTTGACTTCTAAACATCGCTGAGTTAAGTTTTTTAAGTAATTCAATAAGAAAACGCATTTAGGCCGCCTCCTTCTTACTGAACTGCTCTGGTGTGTAATTGGTTTGTGGGGGTTTCCCGTTGGTAGCTAACATATGATTGTACGCAAACTTCCAATCTTTTTTATATTCTGTTTTGGCCCATTTCTCAAACTCAGCTTGGCGTCTGTCTTCAGACCCAAGATTCATCCAAGACACAAGACCACTCCAAAAGTGTGTCATTTTTTTCTCCTATGTATTGGATGCTTAAGGAAAGCAATACCCCTAGTCTTTTCTAGGCGTCAGTGGTCTTTTCCACCGTCAATCTCTTGTAAGGCATGGATCATGCCCTGGTCTATCCCAGTGTGTATGTGTGTCATCGGAAAAACTTGAGAAGCTTTTGCGTCGACATTCGTATTTATATCAATGGTCAGAAAAGTTGGTGTTTAATTGAAGCAAGGCTGACTTGCTAAAATGTTATGAATAAGTTAAGCGGTCGCTTAACATTTTGATTGCACTCTTTAAATAATATTAATGGCACTGGACAAGAAACATTGGCAAAAATTAAAACGCAAGGCACCCAAGGTTCCTGATCATACCTGCCCTCAAATTGATGAGATTATCAAACGCATTGAAAACTTCCAACGTGGCGAAAGAAACTTTACACAGTTTCAGCTTGATCAACTGTGCAAAAGACTTGAACGTCTTAGAGAACAAAATGAGCTATTACGTGACAGTGGCATTTACTGGTATGATCTTTGCAAAAGATGGTTGAAGCCAAGAAGGTAATTAACACTTTATCCACATTGTAATCAAACTGTAACAAAACTTTTCTTGACATTTTGTAAATAAGAGTGTATTAGTAATATAATACAGGCAGGCAAGGTTATCGAGCCTGCTCTCACTTTACAGGTGTTGCGTGGTAAAAGCGGACACCAAGGAGATAAAAAATGGATGCAGTCACTCTGTGGATGGCAATGGGCTTTTTGTTTGCCGGATATGCCGTCATCGCAAACGATTCAGTACAAACATTAGGCACTTGGATCGCATCAAACAACGAAAAAGTAAACTGGAAGATCATGTGGGGAGCCGCTTCGGCAGTTCTGTTATACACTCTATGGTATGGGTGGACCACAAATGGTGGGGACATCAGTTATGGTAGATTGAACAGGATACCTTTTCAAGAGATACAATGGTATCATGCAATGGCACCAGCACTATTATTATGGTTAACAAGGATAGGAGTACCAGTCAGTACCTCGTTCCTAGTGTTAAGTGCATTCGCTAGTACGTTTGTATTAGAAAAAATGCTAATGAAATCTATGATGGGATATGCAGTCGCGGCTGTGGCGGCATATTGTATTTGGATTGTTGTTAGCAAAATACTTGACGAAGCAAAACCAGTCAAGGAAGAACATAAACTTTATTGGCGTATAGGTCAATGGATTACAACAGGCTTCCTTTGGTTTACTTGGTTAAGTCATGACATGGCGAATATTGCCGTGTTCCTACCAAGACAGATACCCTGGGAACTAATGGTAATCATATCAGTAGTTTTCATAGCAGGACTTGGCTTTATGTTTAAAGAAGGCGGAGGTAAGATACAAAAGATTGTGTTGGAGAAACACAATACAAGATATGTCCGTAGTGCAACAATTATTGATTGTGTTTACTTTCTTATACTTTGGTTCTTCAAAGAACTCAATGATGTGCCAATGTCAACGACTTGGGTATTCGTAGGATTACTTTGTGGTAGAGAACTTGCTATGGCAACTGTCACAGGCAAGGAAAAGTTTAAAGTTGTGTTTCCTTTAATAGGAAGAGACTTCTTTAAGATGATCGTAGGGCTAGGAGCATCAGTAGGAGTAGTTTTAGCAATCCATTACGTAATAGTTCCAAACGGTTGGTAAAAAATAGTTGACACATCTATAAAAGTGTAGTATATTATAATTTAATCAATAGGGTCGTACACACGGCCCTATCTTTTTGAAAGGAGTTAATATGTCACAAAGTATCAAACAAGCAATGGACTGGCATATTCAAGAAGTACTAACCTGTGAACTTCTAAGGTTAGACCCAAATAACGAAATGCTTAACAAATTTTTTGAGATGCAAAACCATCATGGTGCTCAAATGAGAAACATCAAAAAGCATTACGACAAACACGGCACATGGAAGGAACCTTTAACTGGGAGTTTGCTATAATGAAAACATTAAGTTTAGAATTAGTATTGTTTGGCTGGTTGGCCTACAACATAGCAATTGAGATAGCCAGTTGGTTTGAAAAAGATGAAATAGAGGTACCGCCTGCTATTGAAGTTACTCCAGCCAACGATGTTCAGAAGGGCACGGACTTTCCTGTTGTAGAAGCTAGACCAGTAGGCTAGGATTAGATGTTGTCTTTGTTTGGAACTATTGAACCATTTCCAAACAAGTCAACAGCCTTCCATGATGAATAACTTTTCCATCCTGGAATCTTAGGCTCTGCATCGTGCATACCAAGTAAGAAAACTTTGTCTGATGCTACCTTGGCTTTCTTGATAAGTTCCTTATCTTCTTTATCTTTCATCTTCCAACGATACTGTCTTATAGTTTTGTATAGTAGGTCGTGAATGATTGCCGCTCTTGCCACATCAAATGGAGCAATAAAGGCCCACATAGCTCTTGGCACTGATGCTAAATCTGTTACAAATCCTTTTGGTACTGTGATAGTTTCTGTTTTGTTCGTGTCACGTTTAATCTTTACGCCAACTGCCTGCAATGACTTGATGTCTTCAACAGACAAATCAGATGTGGTGTAAGATAGATCTCTACCTAGTACCCACTTCCTTGGTGGATTAAACTCTGCCATGATTTTATTATTGAACTGTCCCATATAATACCTTTCGTGCAAATGTATTTATATGGGTTTTTAATTTTTGGAGCGGGTGAGGGGAATCGAACCCCTATCATCAGCTTGGAAGGCTGTCATAATACCATTATACTACACCCGCTTTTGCATATAGTATATAATAAGAGTGTATGAAATGTCAACCGAATACGGCAAATATTTTATTTTGATAACACTAAATACAGTTATAGGGATATAAGCCATGAAAAAACGTACGAGATCAATATTACAGGAATTGAGTTCTATCCATAGAACTAGCAATAACGATGCCTTAATACAATCTACAGGCAACAATTTGATAGAGAGTGCAATCAATCTATTAAACAGAATATCTGAATCTTACGATCCTGAAGTATCGCAGGAGTTAGAAAGACGTTTCATAAACAGCATTAGAAGTGGTGATCCTAGAAAATTCAAACGTGGCGTAGACAAGATTATTGAAGAAAAAAAGGACCCAAACAATGATACTAAATGAAGGCGGTAACGTATTCAAAACAGCCGATGGGCAAGACGCAACACAGAGAATAAATCAAGCTGATGTTGAGCCTACACTAAAGTGGCTAGAAAAAATTACAGGACTTAATCACGTAGACAATATGTTAGGTAGCACAGGTATCAAACCTACCAGTGGCGATCTTGATGTTGCCATTGACAAAGAAAAGGTCAGCAAAGATGATTTGGTAGGAAAGCTATCAGCATGGGTACAAAGTAATACAAAGGAAGATCCAAAGGATTGGATTAAAAAGTCTGGCGTAAGTGTACACTTCAAAACACCTATCAAAGGTAATGCTAAGAATGGATTCGTACAAACTGATCTTATGTTTGGCGATCCTAAATTTATGCAGTTTGCCCTGCGTGGTGCGGCAGACAGCGAGTTTAAAGGTCAACATAGAATGATAATGATAGCCAGTGTGGCAAAAGCACTTGGCTATAAGTGGTCACCTACTAACGGACTTGTTGATAGATTAACAAATCAAACAGTAACTAAAGATCCAGAAGAAGTTGCTAAAACATTGTTAGGAGATAATGCGACTGCACAAGACTTAAGAAGTGTTGAAACAATTAATAATAAAATTAAATCAGATCCTAATTATGAAAATTTAGTTAAGGACGCAAAAGAGTATTTTGCTAAAGATGGACTTGAGTTATAATAATGAAATTTGCTGAAATCGAAATCATAAAAGAAGAAGCTCGTATACAACACGCAGAAGATGTTATCTTCTGGGAAGGTAGTAAAGGTGCCTTGAGAGTTTTAGAAGCTTTCAAAGATTTGGCAGAAGGTGATACTGCATCAACCACTATCAAGTGGGACGGATCACCAGCAGTGATATTTGGTAGAGATGAAAAAGGTCAATTTATTTTTACAGACAAGTCAGGCTTTGTTGCTAAAGGCTATGACGGTAAAAGTAAATCAGGAGATGACATTGAAAAAATGTTGTTGAGCAGAGGCAAAGGCGGAGACAAGCCTGAGTCATACAAGGCCTTTGCAAGTAATATGAAAAATGTATTTCCTATATTTGAAAAATCAATACCAGAAGATCATCGAGGCTATTTCAAAGGCGACTTATTATATTTCACTACACCACCTAGTAAGAATGGAGCATTTGTTTTCAAACCAAATCTTGTTACCTATACCGTTCAGGAAGACAGTGACATAGGTAAAAAGATTTCAGTCAGCAAGGCGGGGGTCGTTATTCATAGAATAGTCGAACCAGATGGGTCAGAGAAACCTTTACAAGATTACGATATATTTCAAGGTAACAGTTTGTTGGTGTTGCCACCAGTCACTGCACAACAATCGCCACAGGTAGATATGAGTGGTGTAAACAAATTAAGTGCTACCATTAAGGCTAATGCAAGTGCAATAGATTCTTTATTGGATAAAAACAAATTAAGAGATATGAAAGTATCAGACTTTTCAAACATTCTTTACACATATACAAACAGTAAAGTAGATACAGGCTTAAACAACTTAGGCAGAGATTTCGTTCGTTGGTTACAAAGTAGTGTAGTCAGCAAACCTAAACAAGAAAAGATCATAAATTATATCAACACCAACATGAAAGCCTTTGGTGCTTTATGGCAAGTGGTGTCCGGCATAATGAATGTTAAGGACAATATAATTAAACAACTTGATCAACAATCAACTGATGTGAAAGCATCTATAGGTGATACACCAGGCGGTGAAGGTTATGTAATGTCACGCCAAGGTGGAGACCTTAAATTTGTTAACCGTGCAGGATTTAGTGCGGCTAACAGAAAAATAAAAAGGGAAGGAGCAAACATGAAAGCGACTGAATTTATTCCAGAAGATCCAAGAATGACAGGCAATCAATCACAAGAAAACAAAATGGCAAAGATTGGTAGAGTCATAATGGACATGGGCATGAAGATGAACAAAGACGATGAAGCGATTGCCTTAGGAAATAAACTATCGAAGTTAGGTGATGCATTAACACGTTTCGGCACACCAGGCGGACCAACTAGCTTTGGCGACTTACAAAAGGTAAGTGAGCTTGATATCAAAACTATCAAACAAGCAATGGCAGTTGGGCAAAAGATGCCTGATCCAGCTATAGGTTCTGTAAAAGATCCTGAGCCAAGTGACGATGATGCAGATGATGACAACGAGTTTAATCCAAGCGATGCTGACATCGACAAAATGGCTACAAGTTACGCACAAGGAGCCTAATTAATGCAACTTGATTTTATAGAAGAAATCTATGAAGCAAGAATGACTCGTAACTCGAGTGATGTTAAGAAACTCACTTACAATGACTGTTGCGAGAAACTATACTTGTCTTTACTAGTCCTAGAACTATTGAGGAAGTACCCAAGGTATGTGCCTATTGCTATGGCTTATGCAAAGAAAACAATTGATCAATCCTATAAACGTTTTCAAATACATGGCACAGACTTGCACAATTTCATCTACTTCGCTAATGGAGATGATGAAGCTCTTTCCAAACTAAAAGATCCTGATAGTGCTAGGCTAGTGGCAAGGAGAATGTCTGTGCCTTTGATGGCATTGAACAGATACCTTACCACACTAGGCAACGGACAAGCATCAAGAACAAGCGACACGTTTTTATCTATTGAGTCTGCATTAAAAATTAGCAACACTGATTACAAATCAATTAGAAGATCATTGATGAGTTATCAAGATGCTACCACAATGGAAAAGAAAAGAATATCAACAAGACTTGCCATTGCCGTAAGAGCAAAACTTAGATCAAGCGATTTGATCATGCACATGGAAGAACTTGTTGCACAAAGAGATCTAGAAACAAACACAGTCAAGGACAACGAACCTCTTGTAAGTGTACCAGATGTAAGTGTTACTGCAAAAGACTTATCATTATATAGATTCTTAGTTGGCTCTAAGAATTTAGTAGGCACAAAAAAGTTTTTAGAAATGGCCAAAGACGGTAAAAGCATTCCTTCACAGTTTGTTAAAAGTTATTTGCCTGCAATTATATTAGTTGATAACATAGTTAAAGCAGGGCCAGGATACGTGCAAATGCTAAGAAGTTTAGAAAATAGAGCCAAAAAGAACCGTTAATCATTATTTTTACCAAAATCTTATAAATACTAATAACATATATGCAAGAGAAACGCATATAAGTCATTAGAAAATAGGAGAAATAAAATGGCTGGAATAGCAAGAGTAACAGGATTCGGCAACTACGTTGTAGGATCTTACAGATCAACAGCAAACATTGGTGCATTTTTAGTAACTGTAAAAAACGGTTCAAACTCTGCTCAAGACTTAAGAGCAGAAGACGATGCGGCTAATGAGGCTATTGAAGCAATCATGATGGCAACAAACGCAATTGGATCATCTTTCGCAGATGCGAACACAGGTGTTGGAACACTTTTAGTTGATTCAACTCAGTGGGACGCGGCTTCTTTACAAGCGGCTCTAAGACACTTAGGATCAGCAGTTGGACCAAACGACATCGACTTTACTGGTACAACAGTTGCGGCGGCTTCTACATTAACAGCGGCGTAATCCAAAGTTAATTTAGCAGTAGCTATCTTAAAAGATATAAAAGGGCTCGGATTTATTCGAGCCCTTTTTTTATGGCAATAAGTAAGAGTATGAACTTCGAAGTAGCAACACTAATTGATATCACCAACACTGGACAAACTAAATTCCGCAGTGAAGATCGTTTGGCTATTAACCAACAAGCAAATTGGAACACGTTTCTACAGGTGATAGGACTTAGAGCTAATCCTTACTTTGACCAAAAGCCTAGTGTAGTTGAAGACCTAGATATAAGCGACAGCGAATTTGGTAATTCTTACAAAGGTAAACACAAAGTATGGCATTTCAAGTTTAGAATAGAACAGGAAGGTGCTTTGAGTGTGGGTGCTTTGACAGATGATTTTAACCTTGTGCCTGTGATAGCAGGGTTGACTGAATCTATTACCACAAACAATAACGCATTTAGAACCAACGGTGAAAGCAAGAATATCATCTTTAAGTTGGTAGATAAAGATGAGTAGCACAGGCTAAATAATTAAGTACGAGGCAAACTTACAATAGGCGATTTGATTATAGGCCCCTTCCACGATAGAATAAGGAATGGAGAGATATTAGCATGGCAAGAGCCACTAGTTTAGAAAAAGAAAACTTAGAAGCACACGTTGATTTGTGCGAACAAAGATATAACAACTTAGAACTTCGTCTAAGCAAGATCGAAGCGAAAGTTGAACACGTTCACGCCGATATAACAAACGGCAATAAGTCAATGGTTAAGGTTATTGTTGGTGCAACTGGCACAATTATAGCTGGTCTACTTTCCACAATCGTAGTAATCCTTATTAACATTTCATAATCCACCCTAAATACATAACTTCAAAAACAACATAAATACACGTATGCTAGTACGTGAAATATATGAGAACCTGTCTGAGAAACAAATATGGGCAAGATCTGGTAAGAAGGTCGTGCGTAAGTACCGTTGTACTGTAGGCAGGCGCAAAGGACGTATAGTAAAGCAAATGAGTCAATGCTTTGCATCACCCAACATGAAAGCTAGAATTACAATGAAACGTACAAGAGCTAGAGTTGGAGCAAAGATGATGAGAAAGGCACGTAGGACCAAACGAGTAAATCCTGCAAGTCGTAGAGTACAAGCATTGAACAAGGCATCGAGAAGATAATGTTGATTAAAGAAATAATGACAGAATCTATCAAAGAAGGTGTCGTACAGATTTGGGGCCGAAACAAAGGTAAACTTGTACGTAAATATAGATGTACCAGTGGTACACGTAAAGGGAGAATTGTTGCACAACCTAGTACCTGTAATGCACAGAAGAAAGTAGGTAGTGCTATTAATATAAAAAGAGCAAAGGCTAGACGTGGAAGTGTTATGAAAATTAAATCCGGACGTATTAAAAGAGCTGGAGGATTAACAAAACGTCTAACAAAAGCAAACGTACAGAACACTCAAAAAAGGTATAAACCTATCAAAGCCAAGAAGGCACGTAAGTTTAAACCAGGTAGAAGGACCAAGAAATGAGAGCATATGAATTCACCAAGCCCAAGGAAGACGGGACAGTAAACGAAGTAGTACCGGCAATAGGAGCGGCCTTAGGTCGTGTAGGTGCTAAGATGGGATCCGCGGCGGCGAAGGCTGGTGTTAAGGTTGGTGCTCAACTAGGAAAGGTCGGAGCCAACAAGGCCAAAGGAATTGGTCAGGCGGCAGTGAAAGCCGTGCAAAAAGCACAAAGCAAAGTTTCTAATGCTATCTTGAAAAAAGGTAGCCAACTTGCAATACCAACGCAAAGCGGAAAAGAAACTGAATTTGATATTGACGATGTTAAAGGCGATCAAGTAACACTTAAGAATCCAGAAGCAAAACCTGGAGAGCCACAAGCATTCGTGTACAACAAAAAAGAACTAGATCAAATAGTAAAACAGAAAGCTGATCAAGCCGCAGGTAATTCTATGGCAGGTAAGGTAGTATAATGAAATTAAATGAACTAGTTGGAGAATTCAGTATCCACACAACCAATGAGGAAAAGGAAGTACTTGGCAGATTAAAAGACTATCCAATGCCAATCATTGCTTTTCCTGAGCGTGAACGTTTCGTTATTGAAGGGCTTATCAGAAAAGCCTTGGTAAGTAAAATTACCAATAACGGGAGTGTTATGGTAATTGCAAATGAATCCTACTAAACTACAAAAAGATCTAGACGATATTATGGAGCATGGGCTACAAAAAGTTCATATGCCATATGTCAAGGGCAAGGGCAAGTCTGTACGTATCAAGAATACAATATTCAGAGAATCCAAAAAAGATGGAGGCTTCTTGCTATTTGATGTTGGCTCACATAAAAGGGTTGCTACAACTTTTAGTAAACGTGGAGCAATCGCTTATGCCAAAGCAAGGGCTAATGAAGATGAACACACTATTAATAGAGTGCTAACACTGGATTCAAAACTTAATAAGCACTATATGGATAGCTTGTTCCACAAGAATACCATTGAAAAAACCAGCGATGATACCCGCAGAGAGGCGGCGTATATGCGGTTTGAACTATCAAAAGACCATACTTACGAGTATATCTGCCAATTAGACGAATATATATTTGATGATTGATGATAAATAATAATAACATATAGGAACGGTGCTATGAAATTAGATGAACTTAAAATTACTTCAGCAAATGACTTGAATGAGTCTTTGGCTAAAACATTCGGAACGAAGTTACGTTTGAATGATTTTACTAATGAGCAATTAGAAGATGCTCGTAACAAACTTAGAACACAATTAAGTCAAGTAGAAACTAATGAAAGTTTTGAAACCGTTCATACTAGCGATGCTTATCAAAAAGGCAAAATGATGCTAGACACAATCAACCGTGAAATTGAAGAAAGAGCTAAAGCAAAACCAGACTATATCGATATAGATGGTGATGGCGACAAGAAAGAGCCAATGAAGAAGGCCGCTAAAGATAAAGAAGCTAAAAAAGAAGATGTAGCTGATGAAGATTTAACAAAAGGCCAAGAGAAATTACCAGCAGGTTTAAAGAAAGCAATTCTTAAAAAGCAAGGTAAAGACGATGAGGCTAAAGACATCAAAGAAGCACCAGCAGATGAAAAGGGTAAAATGCCGTCAAAAGCACACATAATGAAAATGTGCAAAGATGGAAAAACAAAAGAAGAAATTTGTAAGATGCACCCAGATTGCGATCAAGGTAAATTAAAAGCAATGATTGACGACTGCAAAAAAGAAATGAATGAAGCACTTGAAGGCTACATTAAATTAATTGAAGGTGAAGAAGACAAAGCAACTTTAGTTATGGCCGCAAAGGACATGGTAGATAGACTTACAGGCTGGATGGAAGACACAGCAGAAATGCAAACTGAATCAATGCTTGAATTAGGCGATAAGATCAGAGATGAATTAGGTAGTGAAAAAAGCGAAGAGTTTATCAATACTGTAAAACCAGCACTTGAAAATTTATACACAGTTTTTGAAACTACAAGAGAAGCACTAACAGGTGGCGTAGCTATCGTAACAGGCGAAGGTGCTCCAGAGCCAATGGGTGCTGACCCAGAAGCTCCAGCTGAGGAACCAATGGAACCAACAGTTGATCAGGAGGCGCCAGGTGCTGAAGAACCAGTAGCAACAGATGATGAGTTCGGAGCAAGTGAACCGGCAACAGGCGGTGAAGAAATGGCGGATAGAGAAAAACGAGAATCCGTTGAACGAAGCAGAAGACTAGGTCAGTTATTAACTGACTCAAAAAAAAAGGCTCCACAGGAACCAAAGTAACTGAAGCAACAAATTCCAAAGAAGCAATAATTTCAACATTTAGAAATATGATAGGTAGTGCTGACAATAAAAGTCAGTCTGCCTATCTATCATTTGAAGCATTGAATCAAATAATGCAAAACATGGATCTACAACAATTTGATTATGATGGCTTCAAACAAATTTATGATGCGAACCCAGATGTTCAAAATCTTGTAAAAAACTTTGATGACAAAGGTATAACACTCTCAACCAAACAAGAAGCTGACAGTGATACTCCAACAAAGACAACTGATCCAGCAGATGCAACTGTTGACCAAATGGCAAAAAGAGCAACCAACGCCGCTCTTTAATCATTAACCACTTGACATAACCTAGTTTTTGTTATATACTTTGTAAGAATGAGGTATATTAATGAGCGAAGTAAAGATTCTACCCAACCTAGTTTGGAAATACAATTATGAACCTGGATTTGATGTTCAGGCATTTTTAGATTACCAATCCAAAGAAGCAGAGTTACATCAGACAGAAGCTGATGGAGGCAAGTCCACAGCAGGACATCCAAACCCACCACACGAGTGGGAGTGCAATAGAGATTTTATGATGTGGCTAAGGCCAAAGATAGAGATTTGTTTACGTGAATGGGACGTTCAGTATACAGATATAGTAGCCACAGGAAGTTGGACCAATATACACAATATAAATGCTCATACATTACCTCATGATCATGGTTCAACCAATGTGGTGGTATCAGCATACGTGCAAGTTCCAGAGGATAGTGGCAACTTGATGTTTGAACAACTGATGAGAACAAACTGGACACACTACTCAAGGATTCCTGAAAATACAATACATGATTATTGGAAGGAAGTAAACGTGCAAACAAATGATGTTGTGTTGTTTCCGGGCTGGATGACACACAAGACACAGGCAAGTAGAAGCACAGGCGATAGAATTACATTTACAATAAACACAGATGGAAGAGATAGAAATAATATTATATTATGAGTAGAACTAAAGAAGAAATAATGAAAGAGATCGATGCAATCGTTGAAAAGAGTATTCAACCGAGTGTAGAGATGCATGGAGGAGTTGTTAAGTTACAGGACTTTGATATGGAAACTGGAGATGCACTAATGTTAATGAGTGGTGCTTGTTCAGGTTGTGCCGCAAGTTCACAGACATTAAAGATGGGTGTCGAAAATATGCTGAAGCATTACATACCTGAAGTCAAACGTGTAACTGGTATGGACGATCCTGAATTCAATGATCCATACTACAAACCAGAGCCAGAAATGTATCACCCTTGGAATAGCACTGGCAAGTCGTACGATGAAATGTTAGACGAACTAGAACAAGAAGTTACGAAAGATGAAGACAAGCCAAGAGATTAATACGATCTACACAAGACTATCTGAGTATTGGCCTAAGTATAAAAATGCCAAGCCAGCCGCAAAGA
>CEUU01033838.1_pt1 | contig 18550 bp, 14 predicted proteins | sample 531321 | NCBI WGS metagenome assembly CEUU01 (sample SAMEA2622658, study PRJEB7988) | marine metagenome | isolation source: saline water (ENVO:00002010), including
CGCACTTTAACCACCCGACAGAAATAACGGAAATTACACGGACTGCACTTATGCCATTAGTTCAGCGTGGTGTCATTGTGCGAAACCAAACGGTGTTACAGAGGCGCGTAAACGATTCGCCGGAAACTATGCAATTGCTGGTCCAGCGACTCGGTTGGTTAGGCGTAAAACCCTACTACGTATTTTTGCACGATATGGTGCAAGGTGTGGAGGATTTACGTACTGACCTTCAAACAGCTACTGATCTAGAGAAGCAGGTTCGCGGCCTCACTTCGGGTTTCAACACACCTAACTTTGTTTTGGATACTATGGGTGGTGGTGGTAAACGGAATATTCATTCTTTTGAAAGTTATGATCGAGAGAATGGTATCGCAGTTTACGCTAGTCCTGCAGTACGACCAGGTGAATTGTTTTTCTACTTTGACCCGATTGATGAGCTATCTGAAGATGCGAAGGCACGTTGGCTAGAACCGGTTCTCCGTTCTGAAATGATAGCGGATGCCCTGCGCCGAGTTCGTGAGCACGCTTAAAGAAAGGTCTATGGGGCAAAAAGGTATCATTTTTGGCTCATTTATATCGACGACTGAGCACCCCAAACGCTCACGTGCGAGAGGCTGATTGATATGACTTACACTGATTCAGGTTTATTGCTGATAGCACTGGGGCTTTTGCTCGCAGGGGGTGGGGTTGGTTACCTGTTGAGTGGCTTTGCCCGGCGTAGTGCCGTTGCACGTGCCGAAGGTGAGGCACAAGAGTACCTTGAAAGAATGATGTCTGAGGAAGAACGTGAAAGACGTCTAAAAGTTTTGGAAGAAAAGGACGAATGGTATGATGCTAAGGCACAACAAGAGAGGGAACTGGAAGAGAGGTTGGCAGATATAGGTCTGAAGGAAAAGCAGATAGCAGAAAGCCGCAATGCTCTGCTGGCCAAACGCGAGGATCTTAATATTGAAGTCAAGCGGTTTAAGCAACAAGAAAATAAAATCCAGCAGCGCGAAAATTCAGCTAAAGCAAAAGAGAGTGAACTAACCCAAAAGATAAGCGAATATCAAGAGCGATTGGAGGTTGTGGGAGGCTTGGGCGTTGATGAGGCGCGGGAGCAGATGATGGAGCATCTTGCAGTAGAAGTGCGGGCTCGCTCTGCCGCCCTTGTCCGCACTGAGAGAGCCCGGGCCAAAGAAGAGTCCGAACGTGAGGCCAAAAAAATAATAGCGATGGCGATTCAACGCTGCGTGGTGGACGAAGCTGTCCAAGTGACTACTTCGAGCGTTGTCTTGCCGAACGAAGGAATTAAAAGCCGGATCATAGGAAAAGAGGGGCGCAACGTCCGCACGTTTGAAGCGGCTACAGGAGTCAAGGTCGTAGTCGACGACACGCCAGAAACCGTATTGTTGTCGACTTACGACCCAGCCAGGCGAGAGATTGCCAGTCGAGCGATGCAAAAACTGATAGAAGACGGTGGATTTACTCCCAGCCGGATCGAAGAGGTCGTAGAAGCGTGTCGCAAAAATTTGGATGAGGAGATGAAAAAAGAGGGGAAAAAGGCTCTCGAAGAGATCGGGGCTAAGAAATACCACACTGAGTTGCCGCATTACGTGGGGATGCTTAAGTATCGGGCAAGTTTTGGACAAAACTTACTTCAGCACTGTCTTGAAGTTGCCCATTTAGCGGGATTGATGGCGGCAGAACTGCGGCTGGACGTCCGGCTTGCTAAACGAGCTGGGCTTCTTCATGACATCGGAAAGACTGTAAGTCGTGAAATGGAGGGTTCGCATGTCGAATTGGGTATTGAATTGGGAGACCGCTTTGAGGAGCATCCGATTGTAAAGGAGGCGATTGCTGAACATCACGAAGACAACGAACGCATGTCGTCCATTGGCTTTTTGGTGAAGGCGGCTGATACGATATCCTCCATTCGTCCGGGGGGACGACGGGAAGACCTCGAAGGATATGCTCGCCGCATCATGCGGTTGGAAGAAGTGGCCAATTCTTTTGAGGGAGTTAAAGATGTGTACGCGATCAACGCTGGGAGAGAAATTCGTGTTATGGTTGAAGGTCAACGCATTGGTGATGACGATGCAGAAATGCTCGCTTTTGACATCGCCGAACGCGTGAAGAATGAGCTGACTTTTGCCGGACAGGTCAAGGTAATGGTCGTGCGCGAGACGCATTCCGTCCGACACACGAGCCGCAGTCGAGGTAGTCGGCCCAAAGGACGGGTTGCACGCGGGCGGTGGCGTGGTCGCCGGAATCGACAGGGCGACATTGCCCCTAATTAGAATGAACGTACAAGACTCGATTAGCACGAAATGACAAGCGGATTAAACTGTTAATGGACACGGCCGGCGCGGTAAGAAATGTAGTTGTGTTGGGGGCAACCGGTTCAATTGGTGATAGCACGTTTCGTGTGTTGGAAAACCTCGGACCCGCATTCCGTGTTCTTGCCATGAGCGGAGGCGAGCAGTTAGACAAACTCGCTTTGCTTGCGGAGAAGTGGGAACCCCGATACCTCTGCGTTGGACGTGTGGATAGAATGGCTGAACTGGTGGGGAGTGCCGAAAAGGTGCTCGGGGGCGAGGAAGGCTTAGATTTTCTGGCTACGCTGCCTGAGGCGGATCTTGTGGTGAATGGGTTGGTCGGCGCTGTGGGGTTGCGTCCTACGATTGCGGCGCTACAAGCTGGTAAAGTCGTTGCGATGGCCAACAAAGAGCCCCTAGTCATCGCCGGGGGGATTTTGCTCGAAGCTGCGCGCAGTGGTGGTGGAGAAATTATTCCGCTCGACAGCGAGCCTAATGCGGTATGGCAGTGCTTAAAGGGAGAGCAGAAAGTTGATTTAGAGCGAGTTATTCTCACCGCATCGGGGGGCCCCTTTTTCTCTCGCACACTCTCTGATATGAAGGATATTACGCCAGAGCAAGCGCTCAATCATCCAACTTGGAAGATGGGTGCAAAAATTACAGTTGATTCTGCTACTTTGATGAACAAGGGCTTTGAAGTGATAGAGGCTTCTTGGTTATTTGGTTTACCCATAGACCGAATTGATGTCGTGATACACCGGCAGTCTGTTGTTCATTCTCTTGTCGAATTTGTAGACGGTGCCTTGCTGGCCCACCTAGGTAAAACAGATATGCAGTTGCCTATTCAATACGCCTTGACTCATCCGAATCGTTCCCGTTCCCCGTTTGGGCGATTTAACCTTGCCGAGGCGGGCCAATTGACATTTTCTCAGCCGGATAGGGTCAATTTTCCCTGCTTGGACTTATGCTATAGTGCAGGTAAGATGGGAGGAACGGCCCCTACAGCACTTAATGCTGCGAACGAGGTTGCCGTTGGCGCTTTTTTAGGCGGAAAGATCGGATTTCTCGATATCCACGCGCTCAATAGCGATCTGCTTGCGGCCCATCAATTGCAAAGTGCGTTTGATATAGAGAATATACTCCAGGTGGATGCAGAGATTCGGATGGCCGCAAATAAATGGATTGAGTGCCGAGTTTAAAATGGTAATATTGCCCATTCATAACCCATATAATCTCTTTTCTACCGCGGAGGGTTCTTCGTATGCAATTTATTGAAAATATTATGCGCTTCGGCACGGGCATTATGTTGGGGGCTTTTGCAGTCATTATCATGACTACAACTTTTTCGACTGCCGACTGGGTGGCTTCCTTAGGGAAATTCATGTATTGGGTTATTTTAAGTATTGCGCTACTATCGCTCTGTATGTGGATTATGGTCAGAGCGCTCCGCATGTGGGGTGTGCGCAGTCGGTTAAGTGGTAAAAGCGAAAAAGAGTAGGAGCCAGCTGGCCCTCGTGCACAGGTCTCATAACTTCTTTACAGCAACGCGTTCTGTCGATATATATTTAAGGTAACAGCCCCTCTCCTAACTTTGATTACGTTGAAATATATTTCATGCTTTATCTAAGCACTGTTGTTCGGAACCTTCTGCTGGTGTTTTTATTGGGCGTCTCTCTCGCCGCTTGTGGACTCCCAGAACGGGCTAATCCGGCTGATCCTCGAATTGGGAGTGATGAGGTAAATGGGCTGGTTCTGTTAGCCGAATTTCCTGAACCCTTCCTCAGTGAAGTCGTGGATCAAGTTGGGAGTGTCCGCTACGTTTTTTCTTCCGACGACGTAGATTCCGTCGAAGGCGATATGGACATTATTGGCGTAACCGCTCGGGCTCGTATAAAAAAATTTACCCCGGGTGTGCAGCATGCTCTCTCCATTTTAGTTTTAGATCGAGGAGGAGTGCCAACATTTGTCTTTTCCGATACACTCAATATTAGTGAGGCTGCTGAAGAGGTCACTGTTTCGTTGGAGCGCCTTTTGGGTGAGCTGGAAGTGATTTCTAACCTGCCTCCTGAAGTGACAGAGTTGCAAGTCCATATTGACGCCGGTGTCGATACTCTTCTTCGTACTTTTCCCAGCGAGGGGACTATGACCCAGCGTATCGCAGGGATTCCCACTGGGGCAGACTTATACATTTCTCTCCTCGGTCTCGATAAAGATAGGCAAGTATTAGTACTCAACGATTTAAGAGCGGATATACGCGAGGATTTGATTGCCCGTATTTCAATGGAAATTTTTGGTGGGTCGGTGCAGGTCATAGCCTACTTTCCCACATACTTGTCGATTGTTGAAATTGATCGCTTTAGCGACTCTATGGGGACGTTTTTCAGGCGCTCGGAAAATCCAGATTTACCTGCTCCCAATGAGCCCATTGAATTTGACGATACGCGGTTTTTAAAGCGTGGTTTTGGTCCAAACGGTGAAGAGATGTCGTTTTATAACCTTGACGTGCGGCCAAAATCTCCCGGCGTTGTTTACGAACTAGTAGACAGACGTGGGAACCCGATAATCGGCCAACTGCCTATTTATGATCGACTGCCAGGTGATGTAGACTACAGTGATTTTTGGCACATACACAACGTATACATTCAAGGCAGTGATTATAAAGCCAATAGTTATGACTCGGCCGAGGATGTGTTGGGCTCTGGGTTGGAGATAGAGCAGAGTGGGACCGTGGCGAATCACGTAATGGTGCCTTTCGGGTCGAGTGCCGGCCTGCGTTACGATTCGAATACACCGAGAAAGTTACAGGACGGATGGTACCGGGGGCAAATTGTTAAATATCTCGTATTTGAGAGCCCCCAAAGTGTCGCTACGGTCGATTTTGGGACTGGCCAGGTCAACACTCCGCAGATGTACGCTTTTCTAGAAAATAACCGAGATGAGCGAGACGGTTTTGCCCTCGACCTAGAAGGTGTCTCTACCCATAACGTCGTTACGCGTTTGCCGGGTGAAGAGGGATATTCACCCCTATGGGTTCTGCAGATTTTTAAGATCGATATTTTCGAGCGAGTTTTTGATTTAGCTTCTTCTCTCGATCTGGCTAAAAACGAAGACAACTTAGTGGAAATCGGACGACTGCTGTATGTTAATGCACCTATCGTGAAGGTGGGACAATAGCTGTGGCTTGGCCTGAAAAAGTCGCTGTGCTTGGAGCAGGCGTCATGGGAGTACAGATAGCGGCATTGTTCGTAGCCGCCGGGCGCCGTGTCCAACTATTTGATCTTGCAAATTCGTCCGACCCGACTGCACGAGCGCGTTCTGGTGTTGCCCGAGGTCTCAACGCGCGTCCCCCTGCATTTTATACGCCTGAGATGGCAGATTTAATAGAATTAGGATCTCTTGACGATCTTTCTGCGCTGGCTGAGGCCGACTGGGTTATTGAAGCTATTGTTGAGGAGCGGTCTACCAAGCGGAAAATGTTAGCTCGTTTAGAGGCCGAAGTTGGAGGGAGTGCAGTTATAAGTAGTAATACTTCGGGGCTTTCTATTGCCCAACTAATCGAGGGGAGAAAAGCGGATTTTTCTCGACGATTTTTGGGCGTTCACTTCTTTAATCCGCCTCGCCAGATGCGGTTAGTTGAAGTGATTCCGACCCTCACCACAGATAGCGCTGTAGTGAAGCAGGTTGCTGACTTTTTGAAGGAAGTATTAGGCAAGGAGGTTGTTTTCGCTCGTGACACTCCCAATTTTATAGCGAATCGCCTTGGAATCTTTGCCATCCTATCCATGCTTCATATAGCGGAACGAGAAGGGCTTAGCGTGCCCTTGGTAGATGCTCTGAGTGGCCCTCTTATGGGGCGTCCCAAGAGTGCTACGCTAAGATTGTGCGATATAATTGGTTTGGATACGCTGGCTCGAGTGTCGCAAACGGCCTATGATGGATTGTTTGACGATCCTTGGCGTGCCGTTTTTGCCCTTCCTAGGTGCATTGAGCGCATGCTAGATGCCAGACTGTTGGGGGAAAAAAACGGTGGTGGATTTTACAAGAAAACCGATAAGGGCATTCTCACCCTGAATATGAGCACCCTTGAGTATGAAGAGGGAAAGAGACCAGGATTAGGTGGGCTCGCTGAGCAGAAAGGCGATTCGCGGGATCTGGTTCGAGCCTTATGGGAAGAAGGAGGGAAATGGGGGGAAATAGGCCGTGCGCACCTGAGAGAAGTTGTGTTATACGCTGCTTGGCATGGGGATCGGATTGCTCATCAAGCGTCTGATATAGATCGGGCAATGTGCTGGGGATTCAATTGGGATCTTGGTCCATTTGAACTGGGTGATATGTTGGGCTGGGAACAAATTGTCAAAGGGGCATCAAGAATACCACAACAGTTTTCCAACATGCAAGATGCGGGTCATAAGACATTTTACGGTGAAGTCGAAAAGGCTACTTCAGGAGATGTGCCTCATGCTCACTTGTCCGTCATAGATCGAAAAGAGTCGATTTATGATAACGGAGAAGCCTACGTGTGTCCGTTATTTCAGGGCGCCGTCGCGCTTGTTTTTTGCGGAAAAGTGAATACGCTAGGCCGCGGTGTGATTCGAGCCGTGAACTGGATCCAAAATAAGGCCGACGTAAAAGGGTTGATGCTATGTGGTCTGCCTCCGCATTTTTCTGCTGGAGCGAATTTACAGTTTATACGGAGATTAAACCGACAAGAGCTAGCTGATTTCTTAGTTGATTTTCAGCAGGCAATCGAGTTTGTCCGGTTGGCTCCATTTCCCGTAGTAGCAGCTCTTAGTGGCCTGTGTCTCGGGGGCGGATGTGAATTTTCCTTTGCCGCGGATCGACGTGTTGTGATGGCTGAGACTCGTATGGGTCTCGTTGAGGCAGGCGTCGGTCTGTTGCCTTCGGGAGGTGGTATTGCTCATATGGCGCGTACTCAGAGTGGATCGAATTTATGCAAAGTGCATAGGTCAATAGCAACTGGGTTAATGTGCGACAATGCGTTTGAGGCTCAAAAAAGAGGTCTGCTCCAAGGCGAAGATACCATCCTGTTGGCAAATGACCAGCTGCTATCCAAGGCGGTTGAGCAGTTAGGCTCTCTTATGGAATCGTGGGAGGAACGCCCCGCGGATCTTCCTATAGAAGCGGTTAGTAGCGAGGAGATTTCCGCGATGAACCAATGGATTGCAGATCAGGTAGACAGTGGACGTTTCACTGCCCACGACGCCCTTTTGGGACGCACTTTAACGGGAGTGCTGTGTGGAGACCAGGGGGAAGAGACTAAACGAAAAAATGAAGATGTGTTGGCACTCGAGCGTCAAGCGTTTATCCGTCTCTATGAATTAGAAGAGACGCAACTGCGCATCGATCATATGTTGAAGACTGGAAAAAGGTTGAAAAACTAAGGGAGAGTCCTATGGGTTTGCGGAGCCCGGCTGAGTTTAAAGAGGGATTGTGCGATGGCAGAGAGGTCTATTACCGAGGAGAACGAATAGAGGATGTAGTTTCTCATCACGATCTCGGTATAGGGGTAGACCACGTAGCACTTGATTTTGCTATGGCTGAAGACCCAACACACCGAGATTTAATGACTTGGCAAGATCCACACCTCGGCGAAGCGATTAGCCGCTATTTCAAGATTCCATCAGACGCGGAAGATTTGCTGAAACGGCGCGAGATGATTGAGTTGTCTACTCGTTTAGGAGGTGGCGTCGTCCTGCTGATAAAAGAAATAGGAAGTGACGCTCTTTTCGCTCTTGATTTGGTATCTTTTTTGGTCGACAAAGAACTAGGCACACAATATCGGTCGCGTGTCCAAGCTTTTATTGAGACATGTAAAGAAAAAGACTTGAGTCTGGCGGTGGCACAAACGGACGTTAAGGGAGACCGTTCGCTCTTACCCTCTCAGCAGGAACATCCGGACTACTATGTTCACATCGTCGAAGAACGCCCCGATGGAATTGTGGTTAGAGGTGCTAAAGCGCACACGACCTGTGCACCTTACGTTGATGAACTTGTAGTCTTACCCACACGCGCCTTTAAAAAAGACGATGCGGCATATGCCGTTTCCTTTGCCATACCTGTTAATACACCCGGGGTTAAACTGATTGCGAGTCCTTTTGGTTCGCCGCCTGCCAGTACGTTTCACCATCCCGTCAGTTCGAAGCACCGGATGATCGATACGCTGACAGTTTTTGACAATGTATTTATCCCTAATGAGCGAATTTTTCTCAAGGGTGAATGGCAATTTGCTGGGGCATTGGCAAATACTTTTGTAGAATACCACCGGTATACGGCCGTCTCCTATAAACCCCCTTTGTGCGACCTTTTTATTGGATCCGCAGCTTTGCTTGCGCACTACAACGGCATTGGTAAAGCGAGTCATGTGCGGGAAAAACTTACCAAGCTCATCTCCTATGCAGAAACGGTCCGAGGTTTGAGCCTCGCTGCAGCATACGAATGTAGTCAGTGCGAAACAGGTTCTGTTGTGCCTAATGTTATTTATTCGAACTTGGCAAAATTTCACTTTGCCAACGGCTACCACGAGGCAGTTTCATGGGTTCAGGATATTGCTGGAGGGCTGGTTGTAACGGGCCCTTCAGAAGAAGACTGGCTGAATCCACAGACGCGACCTTATATAGAGCGGTTTCTCGGCGGTAGTCAAGGGGTGGTCGCTGAAGACCGACTTCGAGCTTTAAACCTAGTGCGTGACCTGACTGCCTCGACTTTTGGCGGTTACAATGAACTTTTGGCGATTCATGCAGAGGGATCACTCGAGACGCAAAAGATTACGATATTGCGCGATTATGATGTGGCCCGCTGCGTAGAATTAGTCGAGCAAGTACTACGCTCATGAGTCGCTCTTTACGCTAGAGTTATCCTTACTTAGTGTCTTTTAACAATACCCTTTCCCAAATAGTATTTGCGCTAAATGAAGGCGCGCGTAAGAACCTGTGTGCCCTTTTGCCTCCAGAAGTGATTTCTAACATTAAACTTCCTTCTGTGGAAAGAGCGAGTTGGGAAGAGGATATGCTGGTTCAACTGAATTATATCGACTCTGTCTCGGATGAAATCGTCCGAGCAGAATTGGAAAATGATATAGGTGGCGGAGAGGGTTTTATAAGGCTGTGCGCCGTCGTATTAGCAAAAGCTGGCTCCCCAACTATAGGAGGCGCTTTCTTATACGCTCTTCCGCTGCACATCCAAGCTCCAGTTCTCCACGGGCTGTTGACCAGATCTTCCCTGACTTGTCTGCGTGGACTAGAAGGACCGCAGTTGGAATTTGTTGAATGGGTACGCCTGCAGCTTGAGGCAAATGAGCGTTGGGGAGGGCAATGGGCCGCTGATATTATGCGGACTGGCAGCGGACGGTCTATCCAGCGTTTACTAAGAGAATTAGATGGGCGGGACAGCTCATCTACACTCATATTACAACAGCATCTTTTTCAATTCTCAGATTTATTATCTCTTTCTTCAAGGGATCTCCAACTCGTTTTATCGTCGGAATCTAATGAGCATATCGCACTCGCTCTTCAAGGCGTCTCAGAAGAGCAGGCCGATCAGGTATTGACCCAAGTTTCACCGCGCCGTCGACGCTTGATTCACGAAGAAGTTGAGCGTTATGTCGACGCGGACTCCAAAGAGATAACCGAGGCTTATCAGGCAATCATTTCTACTGCTCGTTTACTTCAACAACAAAATCGCATTACGACGTTTATATCCGGTATTTACAGAATATCTGGATCTGTCCCAGGAGAGACGACTGAAATCGATGCTAAAGAGAGGGAAGTCCCCGATGAGCCAATAGAAGTATCGACAAAAAGGCCTACCTCTCCCCCGAGAAGATTAACGATTTCTCGCAAATGGTTTGGTTTGGGAATTGTAGTTGGATTACCGCTATTATGGTTTTCAACAAAGAGTTATTTCAATACTGGAGAATTAGAAAAAAAAAGTGAGGGTGGGAAGCAGCAGTGGATTGTTGGTGGATCTATGAAAGCAGATATCCAGATCCAAAATTCGGATGCGCAAGTAGATTGGTTCAAAGGGAGAGATAAGGGAAAGCCTTTGGGAAATGAGGTGCCGGGCGTTACCGTATCAGGCAATTATCGGGTAGAATCTGCGCAAGCTTTGGCTGGAACCGATTCTACTGGGCGCGTACTGTTTTTACGCCTTGGGGCAGTCCAAGCACATATCATGCAAGACAATTTTTCAATCCAAACGCCTCTCATACGCGTGGAGAGCCCTGTAGGAACTCGATATCAAGTAAGAGTCGTCCTCGATGCGACTTCAGAAGTTTGGGTAGAGGATGGATGGGTTGAAGTTGAATCGGTTATAAAACCCGGAAATAGCGTCCGGATGGGTGCTGGCCAGGTGCGAAAGTTTACTCACAGTGATTGGTGATAGAGTATGTAAAATGCTGGAAATTTATATTTTTTACATATTTATGAAAAAAAATCTTGAAATTTATGCGTTATAGTTATTATATTACTGGTAGATGTAGCCGGCACCTCTCCTAGCCGGACTGTATCGGATGCGACTCCTTCCCCTGTATCTGATACTTTTCATTTCCTGTCTTAACAAACGTTTTGAGTTTTTGACCATAGCCGACTGTGCGCTCCCCACGAGGGCTCATTGCAATTAGAGGAGGGCAGCCAGTTATGACGACACTGCAGACCGATTCCATAGTTGATCGCTATTTCCATGAGATTGAGGATTCCGTGGGTCTATCTTCGGAAGCCGAAGTCGAGATGGCTAAGCAAATCAAAGAAGGAAACGAAGAGGCACTTTCTAACTTGGTAAAAGCGAACCTGCGCTTTGTTGTAAGTGTGGCCAAACAGTACCAAAACCTTGGATTGCCACTTTCAGACCTCATAAATGAGGGCAATCTGGGTTTAATGATTGCAGCAAAACGCTTTGATGGAACAAAGGGGTTCAAGTTCATTTCCTACGCTGTTTGGTGGATTCGCCAATCTATTCTACAAGCGCTTGCCGAACAGTCGCGAATTGTTCGATTGCCCCTCAACAGGATAGGAGAACTCACCCGGGTTAATAAAGTTCTCAATAAACTGGAGCAGCGTTTAGGGCGTCCGCCCGAAGTTGATGAAATTGCTGATGAATTAGAAGTAGAGCCTGGTGATATGGAATTACTCATGCGGTTAGCACAGCGTCCCGTTTCGCTGGAGATGCCTTGTGACGATTCTGAACCCGATCGGACCTATGGCGATCTAATTCCCGACGACAATGTTCCCTGTAGCGATGAAGTCCTTTCGGATGAGCAACTCAAAGGAGAAGTGCATCGCGCAATGCACGCGCTAACCGAAGGAGAAGCTAGAGTGCTAAAAATGTATTATGGCCTCGATGGGCATGAGTCTATGACTCTTGAGGAAATTGGTGCCTACGTGGGGCGCACTCGAGAGCGCGTCCGTCAGATTAAAGAGAAAGCTCTACAGAAACTGCGCCATCCTGCACGAAGCGATACGCTAAAAGAATACTACGCAGATTAGCGTTGAGCGTCTTGACAGATAGTGAGGGCTACGCTAATTTATTTGCCCACATTGTATTGTGATCCGGCGTAGCTCAGCTGGCAGAGCGGGTGACTGTTAATCACTTGGTCGTTGGTTCAAGTCCAACCGCCGGAGCCACTTCAAAAAGCCCTGAAGACTAAAATCTTCGGGGCTTTTTGCGCTTAATGAGAAAAAGGCTAGCCGTTGGATAACACTTTCCTGATTTGTATATGTTGCACTGCTGTAGCGAGTCTACACTGCGGCTCTGTTCGGGACGCAGAGCGTTCTTCAGCGGTAGGAGAATCGTTAAATAGAGATCCTCTTTCTCCTTTCATTGCCTCCTTTCCGGGCGAACAAACCATGGAATTTGCATGGGTTAAACCCGGTCGTTTTACGATGGGAACCTCGGGATCTGAAGTCGGACGTGGAGAAGATGAAGGCCCTCACCACGAAGTGGTGCTGACAGAGGGTTTTTACATGGGAAAGTACGAGGTGACTCAGGAGCAGTGGGTAGCCGTAATGGAAACGGTTCCTTGGTTGGGAGAAGATTTTTTGCAGTTAGGTCCCGATTATCCAGCAGTCTACATTTCTTGGCAGGATACACAAGATTTTATTAGAGCCCTTAATATCACAGCCGGAGATTCACTGTATAGGTTGCCTAGCGAAGCCGAATGGGAATACGCGGCTAGAGCTGGTGGAGATTTCAGATGGTCATTTGGGGATAAAGAAGAAGATTTAGCCGCTTATGCTTGGTATAGGAGTAATGCTTGGGATCAGGGGTTGCGCTATGCTCAGCCTGTTGGGGGTAAGTTGCCCAACGGTTGGGGCATATACGATTTGCATGGAAATGTCTCAGAATGGTGCCAAGACTATTACGGCTCTTATAACTCTGTTACGAAAATAGATCCGCAGGGGGCTGCCACAGGTGCCAATCGTTCTGTTCGCGGAGGTGCATTTAACAGTCGTGCGCGAGGAGTACGGTCCGCTGACAGATCAGCCAGTGGCCCCGGTTACCGAAGGAATTTTAATATTGGATTCCGAATCGTTCGTCGAAAGTAGCGGTACACACTAATTATTTAGGCTCCGATAAGCAAGTAGTAGTAGGTGATAGGATTTGTTAAAAGGGTCTCGTTAAAGGTAAGTCACGGGTGAAATTTTAGCAGTATTAGATGCGAATGGGATACGCAAATCAACTTTTTTAAAAGTTTTGATTAGAGAAATAAAACCTGCTTCAGAACTTTCTTCAGGTGTGGAAAACATTCTTTTTCAATAGTAATGGAAAAAGAGGGAGCATTTTCAACGCTCCCTCTTTTTTTACAGTTTCTTTAAAAAATACTTGACGTTGAAGTCCTGCTTGGTTATTATACTGAACAGAAGTTTGGCATACCAAACAAGTGTTTAATAGTTGCTAATTTAGTATGTTAAACTGTTTTTTAGTATATCAACATATTTTTTTGTCGCACACTGTTCACATGCCGATCAACTGTTATCTGAGCTGTAATTTTCGCTAAATGTCACATTGCAGTTTTGCCGAAAGGAAAAAGGTTAAAAAATGAGAGTTAGTAAGCTTTTAGCTGTATTCAGCGCATTTGTCTTGTCAGTCAATATAGTAGATGCCGAGATAACAACCGTTATCGATGCAACTGCTGGGGGGGCAAGAGCTACCGAACCTCATGATCATACATATTTCAGTTTCGCAGACAATGATGTCGTGCCGATTACAGATGTTGAAGCTAAAGCTTCTCTGGATTGGCACATCGCTTTCAAGCGCTACAATGTTGTTTTAAATGGGGGAGTTAGTGGTCCAGGTAATGTGCGCGGTTACAACATTCATGCCGATTACGAAGAGTCCTTGGAAAATGAAGTTTTCTCAGATGTAACACTTTTGGACATGCCCGAAGATGAATCATTTGCACTAGATAGCAGTGCAGAAGCCTTAGACCAATGGTATTCTTACGATTTTGTAACACACGTGATTTCAGCGTCAGGCAATGCATATGAGCTACGCACTGCAGACGGTCAGTATGCAAAGTGGGTGGTTGATACAATTGAAGGATACGGAAGAGCAGATGCTGGAACTATTGGTTTCCGCTGGGTAGTTGGGGAAGATCTGAGCGTCGAGTCTCAGAGCGCTTCTGTTGACGTTTCTGAAGGACGAGAGGTGTATTTTAACTTAAGAACTGGGCAGGAAGTATCACCCGATGACCCACAGAACTCCTCAGACTGGGATTTATATTTTTCAGGCTATTCAATAAAGCTTAACGGCGGCGCTAGCGGATCTGGTGAGGCAGCAGCATTATCTGCCTACGAAAGCGGAATGAGTTTCGAAGATATCGTTGCTCCTGTTGGAGCAGGTTATAGATCAGACCAGGTTAGCTCTGTTTTTAGTAATTGGTACAACTACAATATGACTACGCATACCCTTTCTACTAAAAATCATACATACCTAGTAAATACGGATCAGCAAACATATAAAATGCAACTTTTAGATTATTATAAATCTGTTGATGGTAGTCCTGTATCAGGATGGATTACATTTCGTTGGCGCCCACTTGAAGACAATAGCACTGTTGTTACATCTACATCTTGGAGTACCGTAAAAATCACATTTGGTTCTCCTTAGTAAAAGGGAAATAGCATGTCTGATTATGCTGTTTCAAAGGTGCCAAAAATACCTATTTGGAGGACTTATAAATCAAAGTCAACTGGTGAAAATGTGAAAAGCTGTCAGACAGAAGAGTCATGTCATGATCGAAATTTAGGAAGGCCCAATCATAATGATTTAAACAGCCAAATTCTTGAAAAACAAAAACTCCAGTTTAACTATGGTTTAAAAGAAAAACACCTTAATCGCTTGATGATAGAGTCTACTAAGTCAGATAAAGAGACAGGTGAAAAACTGGCAGAATTGGTTGAACGGCGATTGGACAACGTGGTATTTCGGTCAGGTTTTGCCCGCTCTATGCCTCAAGCTCGACAGATAATTACACAGAAACATATACAAGTCAATGGTGAAATAATTAACATAGCATCCCACAGAATTTCCATTGGTGACGTAATAGGTCCGAAACCAACAAGTCAGAATTTAGAATTAATTAAGGAGGCAATTGCAATACAGCGATTTTCTAAACCGGATTGGCTTGAATGTAATTATGCTGAAGGGAAAGCGAGAGTCATTTCTTACCCCGGATTGGACTCTTTGCCGTTTGAAATTGATATCGGAAGAATTGTAGAATACTACGCTAGAAAAGGTTAATTAGTAATTATGGTTAGAAATTTTGTTAATCTAGACTTAGCGAAAAATAGACGAAAGTATCAGCCTATACTAAGCTCTGATAGTTACGAAATATTTTACCCAAATAATACAAAAAAATGTGGGTATTCGAATAACAAACAAGCTGCTTTAGGTGACTCTTACAGAAAAGAATTCCAGTCCATTCTAATGAAAGAAACTAAGTTTTCTTGTGCTGAAGAGTTAATAATGAAGCCATCTCTGCTGGAAAAGAAAATCAGAATTATAGATTCTCATCTGGATGAGAAAAATATAAAAAGAAATATGAAACTGAAAATAGTTCTTATGACAGAGTTGGGTATTGGTATAACAATGATTGTTTGGGGAATTATAAAAAATTTATGAGGTAGTTGAGTCCTGTTTGTCAGATTAATTTACAGTCTGCAGCACTTACTTGCCAACGCCGAACTATCGGTGCAATTGTGGAGTAGTGTAAACTCAAGATTAAGATCGCTATAGAATATTCAAACAAAATTTGAGTCAGTTGCTTAATGATTTCACGGACTATATAGAGTGAATTATGGATAATTTTAGAGGGGTCTGCAATAAGCCAAAAGTTTCGATTCATTTTAGCACAGAAGAGAAAAGTGTAAGACTCTCATTTGATAACTCAAAAATTTCTTTAACGTTTGTTGAGTTTATTTCTCTTAACGAAAAAGTCCAAACGGGCTTAGGTCAAATAAATACTGGTAACTGGGTAAACCCATACGTCTGTTTATACCATCGATCGTTTAGTTTTTCAATTGACTTAGGGCAATATGAAGAATTCGCAAATGAAATGGATGCAATTGCAAGTACCGTAACTATTCTAACAGAATCAGAAGGTTCAATGCATAAAAAAGACAATGATGTAAATGAACGCAGGACGTTAGGCACTGACTGGTTTTACCAAGAAAAAAATAGACCCAACTTTTAGAGTAGTTCATGTTAGCTATACATACCGACGCTTATTGACTGATTAATTAGTAGAGAAGATTTAGTTTTGAAAGAAAATACCAAAAACATTTTTATCGCCATTTTTGTTGTGGTCTCGTTTATTACAAGCATTTCCAGAGGCTATGCTGCCCAAGTAAATGGATCTGTATATAATGAAAACGGTCCAGTTATAGAAGCTAACATTTGTGTGAATCAGACTTCAGTGTGTGTTACTTCGACAGGTTCTGGTCAATTTTCGATTACTAATCTCAATCCTGGTGAATACGAATTAACAGCAACTCACATCGGCAACAAAACTTCAAAAATTCCTATTTCGATTGTACGAGACGATACAATTTCTGTTACTCTGTACATGACCAGGAAGATAACCCAGTTGGAAACAGTAGTGGTAACTGGAACACGCTCGCCGCATCTTCTTAAAGACGCTATAATTCAAACTGATCTCATACGCAGTGAAGAGATTCAACAGCAAGGTGCTACTCGTCTCAGTGACGTCATTCAAGAACGAGTTGGTTTAAGTGTAATTTCCGACCATGGCACGGGTGTTCAGGTTCAGGGCTTGGACCCAGATTACACACTTGTATTAATTGATGGTGAACCAGTTATTGGCCGAACAGCAGGTACTTTAGACCTAACTAGGTTTTCTGTTGGTAATTTAGAGCAGGTCGAAATAGTGAAGGGTCCTACGTCTTCACTTTATGGTAGCGAGGCGCTTGCCGGAGTTATAAATCTGATAACTCGAAAACCTCAGGACCCCTTTTCTGTATCATTGAGTTCCCAATATGGGACCCACGGTAGTGCTGATTTGAGTGGTGAGGCTGAGATAGTAGAAGGGCCACTTGGACTTTACGTTTTCTCTAATTATAACCGCAGCAATGGTTACGACCTAAATTCACAGATACCAGGTCCAACTACACCTCAGTTCACAGACGTGACTATTAATCCTCGTCTAACCTATCAACTTTTTGAAAACCTTGATTTTGAAACGAGTATAAGATTTAACAGAGAAGACCAAAACATTGATAGATTTATTCAAGAATCCGGAATAGTTAATAGAGTGGAAAGTGAAAGCGAAGCCGAAGAGCTAAGCTTGACTGCAAAAATGAGAAGTAACAATGGCGATAGTTCCTCATCGATTTTTAAGGTTTATTTATCAGAATTTTCTACCATTAGTAAATTAATCAATCAAGATAATTCTTTGAGAGAAAGTAGTACATTTAAACAGGGTTACAAGAAAGGCGAACTACAATACAACATAAACATAGGGTCAAATCACGCATTAGCTGTAGGTGCTGGTTACATAAACGAAAGTGTTAGAGCTGATAGGTACACGGGTGTAAAGCAAACATCTTCTAACGCATTTGTTTTTGCGCAGGAACAGTGGAAACCTAATTCACGATTTCATTTTATGGTGAGTGCACGTGCTGACAATCACAGCGATTACGCTGCCCATTTAAGCCCTCGGTTGTCAGCCCTAATAAGCCCAAAGACTTGGTTAAATATCCGATTTTCTTTGGGTAATGGTTTTAAGTCGCCAGATTTTCGTCAGCTTTACCTGAATTTTACTAATCCTGTTGTTGGTTATAGCGTTTTTGGAACGTCAACTGTCGAAGAGTCGCTAAGTGATTTAGTAAATACTGGCCAAATAAAGAAAGTCCTAATTGAACCATCTTCTGAAGAGATAAAGCCTGAGGAATCAAATTCCTATAATATCGGTCTTGAAGCGCAACCTTGGTCTTTCCTTCGCATGAGTGGCAATTTTTTTCGCAATAACGTGAAAAACTTAATTGACTCAGTTCCTATTGCGGTGAAAGAAAACAACCAAAGAGTTTTTAGTTACTTCAATGTTAATGAAGTATTTACACAGGGCTTTGAAGGTGAATTAGAATTTACCGGTGAGTCGGGTTTTGAGTTTGGCTTGGGTTATCAATTTCTTGTGGCTAAAGATAGAGATGTAATTGACCAGATTAAAGAAGGTAAGATATACGTATTTGATGATGATGGCAGTGAGCGAGCGTTAAACACTGAAGATTATGGAGGCTTATTCAACCGTTCCAGACATTCGGGCAATATAAAGGCGTCGTACTATTTCAAGGCGATTGATACAAAGACTTTTATAAGAGGAATGTGGCGTGGTCGTTATGGAGACATAATGTCGGATTTTAATGCAAATCAGATCTTGGATCGTGATGAGGAATACTTAAAAGGCTACACATTGTGGAATTTTAATATTGAAAAAAACTGGTCAAGTATAGACGTGAACTTAGGTGTAGAAAATATTTTTAATAAAACAGAACCTTCGAAATTACCATCTGTTCCTGGCCGTTTGGTTTTTACTCGTATGGGTAAAAGATTTTAAATTTTTAAAAAAGAGTGAGTTCATGACTAAAATAAATTTATTTGTAAAATTACTTATTCTACCTGTTGTAATGCTTGCTTGTGGTTCAGATGATAATGGCAACCCAATGAATAGCGGTGGAGAAAACAATGTTACAGATGATCCGCAGAATAACACATTAGCTGAA
>CEUU01069938.1_pt1 | contig 18548 bp, 1 predicted proteins | sample 531321 | NCBI WGS metagenome assembly CEUU01 (sample SAMEA2622658, study PRJEB7988) | marine metagenome | isolation source: saline water (ENVO:00002010), including
TAAACGCTAGAGAAAATTTTCTTGAATTAGCTGAACGCAGAGAAAGTGTGCTACGTTTAGCACGTTTACTTTCATATAATCCAAAACGTAATCAAACAGCCAACGGATTGCTAAAAGTAGAAAGTATTACTACAACTGAAGAAGTAATAGATTCAAATAACACTAATTTAGAAAACCAAGCTATTCTATGGAATGATCCTTCTAATCCAGATTGGTATGAACAATTTATTTTAATTTTAAATGCTGGACTTCCAGTAAATGGAACATTTGGCCGTCCGTTTAAAAAAGATACCGTAGCCGGAGTGCCAACAGAACAATACAGATTAAATTCAACAAATGAAGATGTACCTGTGTTTAGTTTTAACAAAGCTGTAAATGGTGCAAATAACAGGTTCGAAATTGTATCTACTGATATAGGTGATGGAACTATTGAAGAAGAACCACCTTTTCCTGGAAACAACTTTGCTATGCTTTACAGAAATGACGGTAGAGGAAACGGAAGTACAAATACAGGTTTCTTCAGTCATTTTAGACAAGGTGCTTTAGATCAAGGACCGTTTACAATTACTAATCCTACAACAAATCAAGTTGTTGCAATAGATGCTGTAAATGTAAATGACACAGATGTATGGTTATATAAATTAGATTCAAATGGACAAGAAATAGAACTTTGGTCCAAGGTTGCTTCAACAGAGGGAAATAATGTAATTTATAATAGTTTAAGTAAAAGTGTTAGAAATTTTTACAGCGTGTTGACAAGAGTTGAAGATAGAATATCAATAGTGTTTTCGGACGGCGTATTTGGTAATTTACCTAAAGGTACTTTTAGAACATATTACAGAACTAGTAGAAATCAACGGATGGTCATTACGCCCGATGAGATGAAAGGAATCAGTATAAAGGTTCCATATATTTCAAAAACAGGAAGTGTAGAAACATTAACATTTGTGTATTCCTTACAATATACAGTTGACAATGCTACTGTAAGTGAAACTAGCGAAAGTATTAAAAATAATGCACCCGCAACATATTACACACAAAATAGAATGATTACTGGCGAAGATTATCAAATTGTTCCGTTAACAATATCACAAGAAATTGTAAAAACAAAAAGTGTGAATAGGACAGCAAGCGGTATTTCAAGATATTTTGATTTGTTAGACGCTACAGGAAAATATAGTAAAACAAATATGTTTGCAACAGACGGTGTAATTTACAAAGACTTTTTAAATTCGAAAGCTAACTTTAGTTTTTCAACCACAACGGATATAAGCGGTGCAATTAACAATATAATACAACCAATTTTAAGAAGTACACTAATTAAGAATTTTTATACAAATAGTTTTCCTAAGATTGATGTTACTGATTTGAATATTATTTGGCAAGAAAAAACAAATGAAACTAACACAACTACAGGTATTTTCCAAAGTACAGCTGGTGTAAAAATACAACTAGGAACATTTACTAGTTCGACTCTACAATTTGTAAAGCCAGGTTCATTAGTAAAATTTATTGCGCCTGCGGGTAAACATTTTATGGCAGACAATAGTCACAGTTTAATGCCAGGTACAGCAGATCATCCACAAGCAGTTTTGTATAAATGGAGTAAAATTGTATCTGTCACAGGTGACGGCACATCCACGACAGATGATGGTGTAGGAGCAGTACAACTCAATGATATTATTCCAGGTGATGCCCAGCTAGTTGAAATTAGACCTTTTATTGCTTCAGAAATCACAGATGAAGTGCAAACACAAATTATAGATCAAGTATCTGCATACAATGCATTTGGATTACGTTTTGATAGAACAAGCGGAGAATGGAAATTAATTACAGAAGAAAACTTACGTCTAAACACAGACTTCAGCATAGGAAAAACAGGAGATGTATCAGGACAAAAATTAGATGCAAGTTGGTTACTTTTATTTGAGACCGATGGAGAAAAATACACAATAACTTATAGAGGAAGTAGATATGTTTTCGAAAGCGATCAAGAAGTAAAATTTTATTATGATTCAAGCGATAAAATTTATAATAATCTTACCGGAAAAACTATCAAAGATAAAATAAGTGTGTTAAGTATTAATAAAAAACCAGATAGTACTGAAAACTTCACTGTAGATTTTGATTGGGAAATTAAAGAAGAATTTAGAGATGCAGAAGGTTATGTAAATTCTAAAAAAATTCAAGTTAGTTTTTTTGATTCTGATGATGACGGTGTTGTAGATGATCCACAAATATTTGACGAAATAGTAGATGAAACAACAAATCCACTTACAAAGTTTATATTTTTACGTAAATTAAAATCTGCAGACGGTGTAGAAGATTTTAACTATGTAACAAACACAATACTTAATATAAAAATTAAACAGAATGAAACAGCAGTTGGTGCTTACAGTGCATATGATGATGGACAGGTCTTTTATTTGGTAGATGAAAATGTATTTAAAATTTTAAATAAAACAACAAGTACTTTAAATCTAACTGATGATTTTAAAGCACAAATAGGACGCGATAATTTAAAGTTTCATTATGTGCATGCGGCCGATGCCAGCACACGTATAGATCCTAGTGCAAGTAATATAGTAGATACATTCATATTAACAAGAAGTTTTGATACTGCCTTTAGGCAGTGGTTAGATGGCACGGTGGCACAAAAGCCTTTACCGCCTAGTAGCGATGCACTATTTCAGAATTTTGGTGCAAAATTAAATCAAGTGAAATCTATTAGTGATGAAATAATATACCATCCTGTAAAATACAAAGTATTATTTGGTGATAAAGCGAGTAGTGATTTGCAAGCACAATTTAAAATAGTAAAAAATCCTGATAAAGTTTTAAATGATAATGATGTAAAGTCAAGAGTAATAAGTGCAATTAACGAATTTTTCAGTTTAGAAAATTGGGATTTTGGAGAAAGATTTTATTTTAGCGAACTAAGTGCATATGTAATGAATCAGCTTGCTCCTGATCTTACAACTTTTGTAATAGTTCCCCAAGACGATACCCAAACATTTGGAAGTTTATATGAAATAAAATCAGAGAGTGATGAGATATTTATAAGTGGGGCACAAGTTACTGATATAGATATTATTGACGCAATTACAGCAAGCAGACTAAAAGCGTTAGGAAGTGTTGTTACTGAAAGCACTACAACTAATACAGGTATAACTAGCTCAGCTTCCACAGCATCAACAACATCTACTCGTGCAAGTTCATCATATAGGACAAGCACAAGCACAAGCACAAGCACAAGTACAAGCTCTAGCAGTAGCGGTGGTGGAGGAAGTAGTAGTGGAGGAGGGGGTAGCTCTTCAGGTGGAGGCGGTTCCTCAGGTGGAGGAGGCTCTTCAGGTGGAGGCGGTTCCTCAGGCGGCGGCGGAGGATATGGATACTAATGGCTTACAATGATAACCAAAATGATCCTGCACTTCCTGCAGATAAGCCTATCAAACGTTCTAGTGTAAATCATTTACCTAAATATTTTAGATCAAGATACAATAGAAAATTTCTAAGTGCTACATTTGATCAAATGATACAGCCTGGAGTAGCTGAAAAAGTAAATGGCTACTACGGAAGAAAAGTTACCAACGCTTACAATGCACAAGATAATTATGTAGGTGACGTTTCTAAACAAAGAGAAGACTATCAGTTCGAACCAGCAAGTATAATAAAAGATACTCTTGGCAATACCACTTACTATAAAGATTATAATGATTATGTAAACCAAATAGGTAACTTTAATGGATCAAATACAAATCACGCAAAACTGAATGCACAAGAATATTATGCTTGGGATCCTCACATTGATTGGGATAAATTTGTAAACTTTAGAGAATACTATTGGTTACCCACCGGACCACAAAGTGTACCTGTTGCCGGACAAACCATTGACGTTGTAAGCACTTACACAGTTACAGCTCAAGACAATGTCGATAATAGATCTTATATATTTTCACCAGATGGTAAGACACCTAATCCCACACTTAAATTATATCGAGGTATAACTTATAGATTTGAAGTTGATGCTCCCGGCTTGCCTTTAGTATTTAGAAGTAAACGTGTAGAAGATCCAACCTTCAATATTATACAAGACTCTTCCGATGCAACAGATAAAGGTATTATTGAATTTAGATTAGATCAGAGTACACCAGATGTAATTTATTATATGAGTGATAATGATCCTGGAAGTAGTGGTGTAATTGAAGTATACAATATAGAAGAAGCAACAAAAATAGATGTTGATGCAGAAGTTGTTGGTAAAAAAACTTACAAAACTGGTAACGGGTTTGAACTAACAAACGGTATGAAAATTTACTTTATAGGTAATGTTACGCCTAATACATATTCAGATGGAGAGTATTATGTAGAAGGTGTTGGTGATTCTATTAAATTAATTAAAGAAGATTCTTTAGACGTACCTACTACGTTTACAACAAACATTGTAAATCCTTTTGACGACGGAGCATTTGATAGGTTACCTTTTGGCCAAAGTATAGGTTATCCTTTGACTAGAGATTATGTTTTAATCAATCGAAGTGCAATAGATGGTAATCTATGGAGTAGGTACAATCGCTGGTTTCACAGGGAAGTAATTGAAAAAAGTGCAGAAATAAACAATCAGCCTGTAGAAGTGGACCAAACAAATAGAGCAAGCAGACCAATTATAGAATTTGAAGCAGGCATAAAACTTTTTGATTTTGGAACAAAAAACAAAACCGATGTAGATTTGATTGATATTTTTACAACTGATGTTAGATCCACTATTGAAGGTGCCACAGGTTACAATATAGATAGTATTGATCTTTCTGAAGGTATGAGGATTCTTTTCTTAGGAGATAAAGATGAACGTGTATATGGTAAAATATTCAAAGTAAAATTTATTAATTTTAAAAATAGAACACAAATTGCTTTACTAGATGAAACAGATACAGATCCTATTTTAAATGAAACTGTGCTTGTTAGACAAGGTGATGTGTATAAAGGTAAAATGTTTTACTATAATGGTACCGAATGGAAAAACGGTCAAGATAAGACTAATGTAAATGTAAGTCCGTTATTTGATTTGTGTGATAAAGATGGAAACAGTTACGGAGACAAAACAGTTTACGATGCAAGTAACTTTACAGGAAATAAATTATTTTCCTATAAGCAAGGATCAGGATCTAACGATACAGAACTAGGTTTTCCATTATCATATAGAAATATTACTAACAGTGGTGATATATTATTTGATTTCAATTTATTAGGGCAAACATTTACATACCAAACCAATAATAATTTAGTGGATGTCAATTCTGACATAACATTTTTAAAGAAATATTTGAGTATAGACGAGTTTGTTTTTGAAACAGGATATAAAAAAGCAAAATCTCTTAGTACACAAAAAGTTGAAAGACAATATGTTTATGACGGAACACAGACGGAATTTAGTATTGACCAATATAATGAAAGTGCAAATCTAAACGATTTATGGTTGAGAGTATACAAGAATAATGAAATTCAAAAATTAGGGCAAGATTATACTACTACACAGGATGTTAATAATATAAAACAAATTGTTTTTACTAAAGATCTTAATGTAAATGATATAATTCTAATTAAAACTAAATCTGCTACAGAAAAAAATGACAACGGCACTTATGAATTTCCTATTAATTTTGAAAGGAATCCAAAAAATAAAAATGTGACTGAGTTCACATTAGGAGAAGTTAACGATCATGTAAGCACTATTGTTGAAGAACTAGATAATTTTAACGGTGCGTTTCCTGGCAATAGTAACCTAAGAGACTTGGGAGCCGTTACTGTTTTTGGAACCAGGTTTGTAAAACATAGTGGTTTAATTAATCATTCTCTTTATCACTTAACAAATGATGAAAGCAATGTAATAAATTCTATAAAATTTTCTAGAAAAGAATACGCAAAATTTAAAAGAAGATTTATCCAAGTAGCAGAAACACTAGGATTTGAAGGTGATGTAAAGACACATGTAGATCTTATATTATCTGAAATTAATAAAAGCAAAACAGAAACTAATCCGTTTTTCTTTAGTGATATGGTTCCACTAGGAGGTGCTAAAGAATTAAGATATGAAATAGAAGATCCTAATAATACTTTTTTTGCACTTTCAAAAGTTTTTGATAAAAATATTTTAGATAAAAGAGCAGTCACAGTTTATCTAAACGGTTTACAGTTGACACACGGAAAAGACTATACTTTTAACACCGAAGGATTTGCAGTAATTACTGCAACTAAGTCAGAGAATGATATAGTTACAATTTATGAATATGAAAATACAAATGGCAGTTATGTGCCGGCAACACCTACTAAATTAGGATTGTATCCAAAATTCGAACCTAGCTATTATATCGATGACACTGTGCGGTCAATAAAAACTCCAAACAACACAACAGGCGCTTTTAAAGTATACGGAGTTGCAGGTCCTAATCAAAGAGGAAGCGGCAAATTAGGTTGGTTTTATCCACTTTACATAGATATAAATGAGGCAAAAAATAGAGATGTAGAATTAGGCGGATCAGGCGGAGCACACGCCCATTCATTTGTTGGCCTTAATAGAACATTTTTTATGCCTAACAGTGCCGCTAATCACGGTGTTCAAGATAATGCTGACTTACAGGAATGGACTGAAGGTGTTGGAGTAATACAGGGACACGATGGAAGTATTATAAAAGGATATAGTGATTTTAGAGATAATTTATTATTAGAATTAGAAAAACGTATCTATAATAATTTAAAAATGTCATATGATACAAATGTTTTTGATTTGTCTGATTATATTGAAGGTGATGTTAGAAATGTAGATACACCTAAAGTTAATGTTGATAAAGCAATGCTTAGTGATTTTATTGATTGGACAAAGATAGCAGACACACAATATACAAATAACAATTTTGTACGGTCTGATTCTTTCAGTTTTAATTACCAATCTATGCAAAGTCCCAGTGGCAAGGTATTACCCGGTTATTGGCGACAAGTATACAAAGTTGCTTATGATACAGATAGGCCTCATACACATCCGTGGGAAATGTTAGGATTTACTGTTAAACCAACATGGTGGGAAACAAACTATGGACCTTCTCCATACACAGGTGATAACTTAGTAATGTGGCAGGACATAGAAAAAGGAAAAATTGCAGAACCTAACAAAGTTGCATTGTATGTAGAAAAATATAAACGTCCTAATTTGACTAGTCATATTCCATCGGGTCCTGATGGTGAACTTTTAAGTCCATTAGCAAGTGGGTATGCACAAGGTTTTACTAGCCAAGGTATAGAAAATAATTTTAAATTTGGAGACGGAGCACCTGTAGAATCTGCGTGGCGAAGATCTAGCGAATATCCATTTAGTCTTATTAGTAGTTTAATATTAAATACTCCTTCTAAAATGTTCGCTACTGCTTTTGATAGACAAAGGCAAGTAAGAAACGTAGCAGGCATTTTAGTTTACGGAGATACTGGAAAACAAATAGAACTAGATAAAATTGTTTATCCTCCATCAACTAATGATTCAACACAGAATTATACAAGCGGCTTCGTAAATTACATTGCAGATTACATGTTCTTAGATGTTACAACCAGTTATGCAGATTACAAAGCTAATGTGTCTAATATACAAAATAATATAGCTTTTAAGGTAGGTGCATTTACAGAAAAAGCAAAATTTAAATTAATTCTTGATAGTAGAAGTCCTACTAATGAAGGAAACGTTTTTGTACCAAATGAAAATTATGAAATATTTTTAAACACAAGCACTCCGATAAAAACAGTTGCTTATTCAGGTGTCATAGTTGAAAAAGTTGCAGGTGGTTACACAGTAAGAGGATATAGTAATACAAGTGCAAAATTTCAGACACATCCTGTAATTAAACAACAAAAAGATCCTATAATTACAATAGGCGGAATAAGTGAAGATTTTTTAAAATGGGCAGATAATAAATTTTATGAAAATGGAATTATTGTAGAATATCAAAGCTCCTACTATAGAGTTACAGAATCGCACACAAGCACAAGTACATTAGATACTGATAAAACTGTAAAACTTGCAGAACTTCCTATGAACGGTGGAGTAAGAGCTAGTTTTGCAAAAATTTACAATAAAAATATTGTACAAGAAGTGCAATATGGAACCACATATAATACTATACAACAAGTAGTAGATTTTATGATAGGCTACGGTTCATGGTTAGAAGAACAAGGATTTGTATTTGACAATTATGAAGGTAACGAAGCTGTTGTTCAAGATTGGAAGTATAGTGCAAAACAATTTATGTTTTGGACAACACAACGTTGGGATAATGGCACAATCCTTACTGTATCTCCAGCGGCACAATATTTGAAATTTATTAGTAATAAAAGTGTAGTTGCTAATGTGTATGAAACTATCTATGGATACAGCTTAGTCAAAGCTGACGGGAAAAAACTTAATCCGGAATTTTTGGCAGTAGGTAGAGAAAATCCAAACGAATTTTATATTCAAACAAGAAACACAGCCGATGGCATATATGCAATTACACTTCCGTTAGTTCAGAAAGAACATGTTGTACTTTTAGATAATAGAACAGTGTTTGGTGATGTAATTTATGATCAAGAACCTGGATATAGACAAGAAAGAATTAAGGTAGCTGGATATAGAACAGATGATTGGAACGGAAGTATTAGTGTACCAGGATTCTTTTACGATGCCGCAAAAATTGTTCAATGGGAGCCATGGGCAGATTACGACATAGGAGCTATTGTAAAATACAAAGAATTTTATTATTCTGCAGATCAAAAAATTCCAGGAACAGAAACTTTTATAGACAAACAGTGGAATAGACTGACAGACAAACCTTTTGCAGGATTATATTCTAATTGGGATTACAAAGCTATACAATTTACAGATTTTTATGATTTAGATAGTGATAACTTTGATGTTGAACAACAAAGACTTGCCCAACATTTAATAGGGTATCAAAAACGTAAGTATTTAGAAAATATTATAAACGATGATGTTAGTCAATATAAGTTTTATCAGGGTATGCTTCAAGACAAAGGCACAAAAAATTCTCTTACAAAAATGTTTGATGCTTTAGCAAGTGCTGATAAAGATAGTTTACAGTTTTACGAAGAATGGGCAATTAAAGATGGTCAATACGGCGCTGTAGATGCCTTCCAAGAAGTTGACTATTTGCTTGATGAAAATAAATTTAAACTTACTCCTCAACCTATAGAATTAGTACAAAATATTGCACCTGGCGATACAGACTTAGTATACAAAATTCCGCCGTTTGAAGTCTATCAAAAAACTGATGATTATAACCATGCACCATTTCCGACAAAATACATAGAAGATTCGTATGTAAGAAATGCTGGTTATGTAGATTTAGATGATGTAAGAGTAATATCTACTACATATGACGATATTGTAAACCTTACATTTGAAGATCTCAGGCAAGGAGATTATGTATGGGTAGGTACAGATAACAGATCTTGGAGTGTATACAAATATTCTAACACTACAAATGCAATTATAAGTGTTACAGGCGGAAGTGATGAATTTACATTGAATTTAAAAGAAACATTTAGAAGTATTTCTGTAAATGATGTAATTGGAGTTTTTGACGTACAAGATGTAGATGGATTTTATAAAGTGAAATCTGTAACAGGCGATAAAATTACGCTTTTTACAGATACAGAAATAGAAGATGTTGAAGACTGTGCAGGATATATAACAAATTTTGTAAAAGTAAGAGCATCTGATGTAGATGAAGCAAACCAGATCGCACAAAAGAATCTACAAGATGGCGATATTCTTTGGATTGATAAAGCCGCTGATGGCAAATGGGCAGTGCTGAAAAATGCAAGAGATTATTCTTTATCACAAACTATTGAAAATAAAAATGGTGACGATAGTGCATTACATAATTTTGCAAGTAGTATTGCCGTAAACAAACGTAACACTGTTCTTGCTGTTGGGTTACCTGATTTTGATAACGGAAAAGTAAATGTATATAATAGAGCAAGTGAAAGTAACAACTATATTTTAATAGCAGAACTTGTGCCTCTGCCAGGCGCGGCTATGGATAAAGAAAGATTTGGAGCTTCAGTAGATGTCAGCGAGGACGGAAAATATATTTACGTAGGATCGCCTCACGCTTCTAAAGTTAAAACAAGATATCAAGATGAATTTATCACAACCATAAATTATTTAAAAAATGATATTGTAAAATATGATGACAGTTTATGGAGGGCATCTGTAGGAATACAAGGTGCAGAAGCATCTATAGATTTTCAAAGTTTTGCAAGTGTTACACAAATAAGATTGGCTCTTGGACTTACTGATGAAACTGACGATGCTCCGGTTATATTAGCATCTGGCAATTATCCTTTTACTGATACTGCTACAGATCATGTTATTGTAAGAGGACCTTTCAAACAATATGAAGGTTCAAAGGTTGGCGATACAATTAGTTTAAAATGGAATCAAAGATCCCATGCATATCAGAATAAAAATTCTATACAAGATGTTGCACCATTTAATGGTATATACAATCCAATAGTTGGCACAGACTTTATTACAGGAGAACATCAGATACTTTATAAGGTTGATGCTGTGCTTTATGTTGACGCGGCAACAAATGTTCCTATAATAGGAGATGTAGTAGAAACAGCTGGAGCTATAGGCACTGTTGCATACAAATATAACGAACAAGCAAGGGTTACAATATATGTAAAAGACGTTAATGGTGTATTTCCTAAAGAAGGTAGTCTATTTTTAGATAATGGCGATTTTGTTGGAGAATATGAAAAGAAATTACATAATGATGCTTCAGATTATTCCTCTCAGTGGGGTGGTTATTGGGTAATTGATGTAGGTTTAGCATATAATACAGGACCTACTGAAACTTCTTTAGGTGATAGCGGAAAAGGTTTAATCTACGAAGACTTTACTCCTAGTGGACAATCCAATGAAAATCGAAGATATTTTAATATTTTAGATGTAGATGATGATAGTACAGTCAATAGTGAAAATACACTAGGAAGTTACATTCGAACTTTGTCAAATCAAGGAGCACCAGGAGCCCTAGGAATAACTTCTCCTATTTTAAGTGATCTATATGTGGTAAAAGCACCTAAAGTTTTAACAGACGCTACTAGTCCAGGAGATAAAATAAATTTTTACATAGATCAATTACCAAGATGGAGTGATAATTCATATATTGATATAACCAATGTAGGACTTACAACTACAATTACAAACAAAGAACAAACAGTATATGATATATGGGACGGATACATAAAATTTAATTTTACAAAGTTTGATAGTTTAGGAAATCCTTTCGAACCTGTGGTTTTAGGTGGCGGTGATGTACTGCGTGTCAAAGATTTAGGAACAGGAGCAGAAGCAGATGTAGTATTTTATATACGAGATGGATTAAATGGTGTCATATTTGTAAAGAATACAACAGGCACATTTAGTTTAGGTAATGACTTTGGCGATAATGTTGAAATTGAATTTATAGGTGATGCTGGCAGAGCAAATCCTGTGTATCAACCTAATCGTGTATTTGGTCAAATAGATGCAGTAGGATTTTCTTACGCACCTTTTGGAATAGGAAAGTTTTTAGTATTTCAAAATAGTAGTAATATTGCTTTACCGGCACAAAGTATACTTCTAGAATCAGAATATTGGTTCTACGATGAAGCCCAAGTAAGTGGTATACCTAGACAACCAAATTTACCAGGACCAGATAGTAATGATTGGGAAGAAGTATTTTCTATTCCAGTCGATCAAGATGCTGAAAATAATTTAAGTGAAAGACTATATGAGGGAATGTTCAGTATATTTGAACGTAGACCTTCAGGAAATTATGATCCAGTAGGTTACTATATTAACGAATATAGGGCAAGTAATCAATATTTGGGTACTACAGTAAAAGGCGCAAAAAATAACGATCTATATAGATTATTTGTGTACGCATCTCAAGATGGCAATAATGGAAAAATTTACCAATATAAAAAAGGAACAGAAAACAATGTAACTTTTGATTGGGACACTGCAAAAAATAAAAAATTTAAAGGAGAATTTGATTCTGCTAAGACGTATAAAGAGAACGATATTGTATATGTAGGCGGAGCTCTTTTAGTTGCAAAAACAAATCTGGCTGCAGGTACTTTTAACAATAGTGATTGGACAAGCACAAATGATTTAGTAGACTATGTTGGATATCTACCAAATGATACAACTCTGTCAGTTATTAATGATAGTACTGATGGAAGCACAGTTCTTGATCAAGAAGCGATAGGAGTGTTTGGCAATAATATAGACACTAGTTCGAACGGCGATGTGCTTACTGTAAGCGTAACCTACAATGAAGATAAACCTAATGGAGTTGTGATATACAGAATAAACAATGGATTCTTTGAATTTGATCAACTTATAGAAGCTCCGAATAAGACAATAGGATTTGCTGATAGTTTGTCTATATCAGATGATGGCATGAGTATTGCTATTGGAGCACCTTACGATGATCAAATAGATGCAGATCAAGGTATAGTATACATTTACAAGCAAGTAGATGGTAAGTTTGTTTTAGATCAAAAATTATATAGTCCAAAAAATGAAAGAGCTGAACAATTTGGAACTGCACTTTCTTATACCGGAAATGTTCTTGCTGTAGGAAGTAAAAATGCGGATAGTATTTTTGAATCGACTATTGATGTCTTTAGTAAAAAGAAAGAAGGATCTACATACATAAACGATCCTACAAGTAGACCTAGTGGCTCACCAACTACTTTTGATAATAGCTTCACTAGATTTAGAAAAACAAATGTAGATGACGGTGTAGTGTATGTTTATGAAAGTCAAAATGGCAAATTAATATACGCAGACATAATACAATTAAACAATGCTAATGTTGATTATTTTGGAAGAAATGTAGAAGCTAGACAAAATCATGTGTATGTAGGATTGCCAAGGTTAGAAACAGATGGAAAACTTGGAGCAGTCGTTGATTACAGAATTGTTGGATCAGTCTATGATAATATTAGAACCCCAAAAGATCCTGTAGATGTTTCAAAAATTAAAAAAGTAGTATTGTATAATACAAAAACAAAAAAACTACTTGCATACTTAGATTACATAGATGTGCTTCAAGGAAAAATTGCAGGTGTAGCAGAACAAGAACTAAGGTACAAAACTTATTATGATCCTGCAACTTATACAACAGGGACAGATGTAGTTGTAGATAAATTTAATACTTGGGGTACTGAAAATGTTGGACAACTTTGGTGGGATTTAACTAATGCAAAGTTTTTAAATCCTTATCAAAATGATGTTACATATAGTACAAATAATTGGAATAAACTTTTTGCAGGAGCATCTATTGATGTATATGAATGGATTGAAACTACACTCACTCCTGAACAATGGAACGCTCAAGCAGATACTAATGACGGCTTAGCACAAGGAATAAGCGGCCAGGCCAAAACTCTTACAAACTATGTTCTTAAAAAAGTTTACGATAGTATTAGCCAAACTTTTGTAGACAAATATTTTTATTGGGTGAAAGATAAAAAAACAATACCAAACAACGAATTTAGAAACGAAAGTGCGTTTAACACTGCCCAATTAATAGCAGATCCATATTCATATGGATATAAATTTGTAAGTTTTTTTGCTAATAACCAATTTGCAATTAATAATTGTGATACACTCATAGAAGGTAAAGATGTAGCAATAAGCATCCAATATTATACTTTAGATAATCAAGATACCAATATACATAACCAATACCAAATTCTTACAGATGGACTTGCTAGTAGTAAACCTAATAGAGATATAGAAAGAAAATGGTTTGATAGCTTAATTGGATATGATACTAGAAATAGACCTGTACCTGACGTTACTTTAGGACCAAAAAAACAATATGGAATATTAAATAATCCAAGACAGAGCATATTTGTAAATAGCACCGAAGCATTGAAGCAGACTATTGAAAGAATAAATGGTGTTTTAATTAAAAATTTAATTGTTGAAAATAAAAATCTTACAGGATTAGAATATAAAGAAGATTTTCCAAGCACAATATCAAGATTATATGACACAGAAGTTGATACATTTGCCGAAATTGAACTTATTGGAGTCGCTAAAAGTAAACAAGCTATTCTAACTCCTGTAATACTTAACGGAAAAATTACTCGTGTCATTATCACTGATCCTGGTAGAGGATATCTTGTTGCACCTACATACAAAATATTAGGAGAAAGCGGACAAGGAGCAGATTTTACTTTATCTATTGACAATGCAGGTCAAATTACAAGCGTTACTGTAAATAACGAAGGGGAAAACTATGAAGATAGTACCACAATAGAAGTTAGAAAGTTTTCCGCACTTGTAAAAACTGACGAAACTATAAACGGCAAGTGGTCTATCTATGAAAGACTTAGTGAAACAAGTACATGGAGTAGAATTAAAAGCCAAGCATATAATACAACTCTATATTGGGAATATGCAGATTGGTACGATACAGGAATAAGTGAAACCACTGGTATAAATTACCTTATAGATTTTTCTTATCAACTTGATTCATTAAATGATTCAATAGGCGATGTAGTTAAGATAAGCACAATAGGATCTGGTGGATGGTTACTTTTACAAAAAATTGACAATCAAATTACAACCGATTATACAGTCAACTACAAAACAATAGGTAGACAAAACGGTACAATTCAATTCAAACGTGGTTTATATGACGTCACAGCGAATTTAAACGGTTTTGATTCTATAAGTTTTGATGTGCAATTTTATGATGCACAGCCTACAGTTGAACAGCGTAGAATTTTAGAAGTAATTAGAGATGATATTTTTACTGTAGAACTTGAAGAAGAGTATAATAAATTATTCTTTGCAAGTATACGATATGCATTTAGTGAACAACCTTATATAGATTGGGCTTTTAAAACTAGCTTTGTTAAGGCACAACATAATGTTGGTACACTACGAGAAGATATTACATTTAACAATGATAATTTACCTAGTTATGAGGATTATCTAGAAGAAGTAAAGCCGTTCAAGACAAAATTAAGGGAATATCTATCTAGCTACGAAAAAATTGAACCTACTAATACTGTAATCACAGATTTTGATTTATCTCCAAGATATGTTGAAGGAAGAGGAATACAACCACACCCTTCACAAGTATTACAAGATATGATTGTTGGGACAGAAAGTGATATTACAACATATCCTTATAGACATTGGTTAGATAATGCCAGTTATGAAATAAAGAGTGTAAACATTTATGACGGTGGATCTAGATACAGCGAACCTCCGTTAATAACCGCAGTCGGAGGTGGAGGCACTGGCGCAAAATTCAAGAGTTATCTAGGTATAAACGGAAAAATTGTAAAAATAGAAGTAGTCAACGGAGGCAGTGGATATATTAGTGCGCCTACATTAGACATAAACGGCAGTAATCCAGACGGAGTTGATGCACGTATAAGTGCAGTAATTGGACACGAAACAGTAAGAAGTTTTCTAACTAAAGTAAAATTTGACAGAATAAGTTCTAGTTTTATTATTACGAAACTAAACGAAGTTGAAAATTTTGTAGGTACTGGCAGTAAATATATCTTTGATTTAAAATGGCCAATTGATGTCCAACCAGCCAATGTAAAAGTATCTGTAGGCGGAATCGAACTGCTTAGTAGTGAATATACTTATACTAACTTACAAGATAACACAAAAACTTATGTTCGATTTAAAGGACAAATTACAATTGATAAACCTCCTGCTAACACAAAAGCTATAGTAATTGAATACAAAAAAGATCCAGAGTTATTAGTTGCACAAGATAGAGTAAATCTTTTATATGATCCAACCACAGGAATGCTAGGCAAAGATATTGCACAAGTGATAGATGGCATAGATTATGGAGGCGTTGAAGTAAAAAGTTTTGGATTTGAAAATCAAGGAGGTTTCGATGCCGAGGGATGGTTTACAGGAAAATGGGATACTTATGATGATACTTATGAAGATGAAGTTTTTAATTTTGATGGAAGTACAAACATAATTGAAGTATCAAAAGCATTAGAAAACGGTGTGGAATATAATGTATACAAAAATAATGTGCGTATTGATGATCCAAATTATGATGGTAGCACTATTATTGAAAATAAAAATGCTACAATGGAAACACTAGTAGGTGATGGTACAACAAAAATACTGTACATTGATAATTTTGGGATAAATGTTGGAGATGGAGACACCCTAGTTATTCGAAAAAAGACAAGCGACGGAAGTTTCTTAGCAGATCCAGGCGGATATGACACTGTAATAGAAGGCGGAGATTTTCCTTATTCGTCTGCAAGCGGCTTGTTAGCTGAAGATATCAATGTTGATGGAGACGGATTTGTAACCCCTACCACAAGTAAAGGGCCTGAAGAAATTATACCAGGGCAAGTTTTGGATACAGTTGATATACAAGTGTTTGAAAGGCCTACTGGCGGGTCAAGTAACATTCGTAGTTTTAATTACATAGGAGATGGTAGTACTAAAACATTTGCTATAAGTGAAAATATTGCATTTAATAATAATTTATTTTTAAAAGTTGGTAATGTAATAAAAACACAAAATGATTATAAATTTAGTGTTGATAGAAAAAGTATAATTTTAAATGTAGCTCCTACTGCTAATACAAGAGTAAACATAATTACTTTAGATGTATCCGGACAAAATGTTTTAGATTATGGAACATTCGTCGGAGACGGAAGTACAATAGATTATCTAACAAATGTGCGATGGACAGATAATATGACACATTACGCAACAATTGACGGAGTTGAACAAGATACTCTTTTAATTAAAAGCGACGATAGTGCTTACGATGTTCCAGGTAATGTAGTGATTAGATTTGCTACACCTATTGCAAATGATAAAATTATAAATTTTGGAATATTTGAAGGAACTAGACAGAACTATAGTGCTGTACAAATAGATACATTTATAGGTGATGGCAGTTCTTTAACTTATACTTTAGAAAAAACACCTTTTAGTGCAACCCCTAGTCAACACAACACTATTGTAAAAGTTAACAACACAATACTAACAGCCGGATACAGCCAACATTTTGCAGTATCAGATGTTAGAGAATATAGATTAGATTTATGGCAAGTTCCGCTAGGCACATTTAACCATCAAGATTTACTTGTATATTTGAATGACATTGAATTGACATTTGGAGAGCAATGGAATTTTGTTAGTGCAGGAGAATTTGATAGTTCTTTGAGAGATGAAAATGATGAAATTATTTTAGATCAGCAGATAGGATCAACAGTAACATTATTGCCCGGAGTTGGTAAAACAGGAGATACACTTAGAGTATACGCTATTAAAGACGGACAGTATGCATATGGTTATTGGGACAGTGCAGGAGATTTTATAAGCACCCCAGGAACAATTTATATGGACAATGTATATGATACATCAGATACAATTACTGTATATACTTTTACTAATGATTCTTCTCAAGGAATAGAACGCCAAGAGTTTGATGTAGTAGAAAGAACAAAACTTACACAAGGTACAAGTAGTTGGTATAATCTAAGACAATTACGTAATGGATTAATAGAACTACGTAAACCAGCAACAGATGCACAATACGTTTGGATAGCAAAAAATGGAATATTATTAACTCCGAGCGTGGATTATTTTGTAACTGATAATAAAAAATATGTGAAAATTGCATATGATTTAGCAGAAAATGATACTATAGATATTATACATTTTGCAGAACCTCCACTAATCCAAAAATTTGGATGGAGACAATTTAAAGATATTTTAAACAGAACACACTACAAGCGTTTGACAGGTGAAGAAAATATTTTATTAGTAAAAGATTTATATCCTTGGGATAAAACTATCGAGGTTGAAAACGGTGATAGACTACCACAACCGGGTGCCAATCCTGATATGCCTAGTATAATTTTCATAGAAGGCGAACGCATTGAATATTTTGTACGTGATGGTAACACATTAAAACAACTTCGTAGGGCAACACTAGGTACAGGATCCAAAAGTGTTTACAAAGAAGGTACAGAAGTATATCATCAAGGTATAGATCAAAATATACCATACAAAGACGAAACAATTACATTGACATTAGACGGAGATGGTACAAGTACACAATTTCAGCTTGATTGGACACCTAATAGTGTGAATGAATTTGAAGTTTTTGTTGCAGGCAAGCGTATGCGTAAAAATAGCATAGATAGATATCAGTTTGAAACTGTAGATGGAAACGGAAATACAGTGAGTGCTCCGCAAATGGATTCACCCGAAGGAGATGAAACATTACCTCCGGAGTATACTGTTTCAGGTACTACATTGACTCTTGCAGATGCAGCACCAGAAAATAGTAAAATAATTATAATAAGAAAGCAAGGAAGAACTTGGAGTGACCCAGGAACACCTATAAGTAAAGCTACTGGAAACATAGCACGTTTCTTAAGAAATTCAACAACTGACTTGCCGCGATAAATACATGTAG
>CEUU01024783.1_pt1 | contig 18335 bp, 14 predicted proteins | sample 531321 | NCBI WGS metagenome assembly CEUU01 (sample SAMEA2622658, study PRJEB7988) | marine metagenome | isolation source: saline water (ENVO:00002010), including
TCAATTTTGTCTGGTTTTGGACTTAATCATTTAAGAAAGAATGTAGATAGTTATGATATAAATAGTTTTTTAAAAAAAATACTTTTAACAACATTATCTATATCTTTAATGATGATACTTTTTGGCAAAGATATAATTTTAAAATTTTTACCAAGAAACGATTTAATTAATAGATTTGGATTAAATGCACAACAAACTATTAATGAAATAAGATTTAGCTTATTATATAATGAATTAAAAATTATATTTATAATGATTATTTTGGTATCATTTATTATTTATTTATATAAAAATAAAATTCATAAATGGTCTTTGATAGCAATTAGCATAACTCTAATATCAATTTTTGATTTGTCTTATGTGAATTATAAAATAATTGAACCATCCGAAAAATCGTACAGAAGTAGTACATTAAGTCCCTCTGTAACAAAAAAAAGATATTTGAATGATGATGAAATAATCAGATTTTTGAAAAAAGATACATCAAATTTTAGAATTTTACCAACGCAACCTTTAGATAAAGAAAATAGATGGTCAGCTTTTAATATTCAAAGTATTTATGGTTACCATCCTGCTAAACTAAACAATTATAATGAATTTATGAATGATGTCGGATTTTCAAATCCTAATATTTTACAAATGTTAAATGTTAAATATTTGATTACTTTTCAACAATTTGATCATGATTCTTTTGAGAAAGTTTTTACTGGAAAATTATATCATAATAATAAATATAATAATGCAAATGTATATTTATTCAAACATTTTATTGATAGAGCTTTTTTTGTTGAAAAATTACAATATATTGAAAATGATGACGTTTCATTAAAATTTTTAGAAAATAATAGAAAATCATTTATTAGGGAATCCTTTATTAATGAAGATTTAGATTTAAAGATATTTACTGGTATTGGAAAGATTAAATTTGTAAAATCTTTTCCGAATGAAATTGTATTGGAAACTAATTCAAATGAAGAACAGTTTTTAGTTTTAAGTGAAGTTTACTATCCTTCAGGTTGGAAAGCTTATGTAAATGATAAAGAAAGTAAAATATTTAAAGTGAATTCGTTATTAAGAGGTGTTAAGTTGCCAAGGGGTAATAATGTTGTAAGATTCGAGTTTTATCCTCGTGATGTAAAATTAGGATCCACTTTATCTATTATAAGCTTGCTTATTATTATTTTATTAATTTCTAGCATTTTGTTTACAAAAAATGAGAAATAAATCATTTGGAATAAAATTAGGATTATTATTTCTTGGTACAATTGTATTATTTATTATATTCATTATAAATAGAAAAATAATTAATAACGTCAGACAAGATGCTAAAGTTCAAGTTGAAAACATAGCTCTAGCATATTCTGAAGTAATTCATAAAGAGCAAGGTGATATTCCTAATTTCATAAGTATTTTTTTACCAACAATTAATTTCCCATTTGTTATTACTTTTAATGGAGAGTTTTATGGACATAATGATCATCAAATTTTTAAAAATAAAAATAATGACGAATTAAATAAATTTATAAGTCAATTTATTTTAAAAAATAATTCAAAATTTGATCCACTTCCTATAATTTGGAATAATGAAATTATGGGTAAAATTCATTATGGTGATCCAAATATCATTTTACAATTGACTCTTTTACCATACATAGAAATTAGTTTTATAATAGTATTTAGTATGTTTGTTTTCTGGGGTTTTAAAATTATAAGGGATAGTGAGAAAAATTTGATCTGGGCTGGAATGGCACGAGAAACAGCTCATCAGCTTGGTACACCAATATCATCACTTTATGGTTGGATGAAATTACTTGAAGAAAATTCTATAAAAAAAGATGATATTTATAGTTCAATAAATGAGGATATTACTAGACTTAGTAATATTTCTGATAGATTTTATAAAATTGGTACAAAGCCCAAATTAGAAAAAATAGATATAATTTTGATGATTCATAAAATTAAAGATTATTTTACTAAACGTTTATCAAAAAACACTAAAATAAATTTTTATTATGATAATAATGAAAAATTTATTTTTAAAGGCGATTTTATATTAATTGTTTGGGCTATAGAAAATGTAATTAAAAATGCATTTGATGCTTCAAATTATAATAATCCTGAAATAGATATTAATATTTTTAAAACCAATAAATCAATTCTAATTGATTTTAGCGATAATGGAACAGGTATACATAAATCCAAATGGAAAAAGATTTTTGAGCCTGGTTATACTTCTAAGAAAAAAGGTTGGGGACTTGGTTTAAGTTTGACTAAAAGAATTATTGAAGATTTACACAAAGGTATTATTTCAGTAATTGAATCAAATCACAAAGGAACTACAATGAGAATAGTATTTCAAATAAACTAGGAGATTTTAATAAATCTCCTAGTTTTAAAAAGAACACATTTCTTAAAGATTAGTTACATTGCATTTTTTCTATTCCTAATAAATGCAGGAACGTCAAGATCATCTTCTCCAAACGATAAAATATTTTTATCATTTACTTCATCTTTGTCATTTGAATCTTCATTAGATTGCAATGTATTTAATGGTTTGTTTATTTCTTTATCTATTGGAAGCTTATTTAAGGGTGTTTCTGTTTTGAACCTATTATAGTTTGAATTAGATATTTCGTATTCATCATTATTAATGCCTGTAGCAATTACTGTAACTCTAATTTCATCATTATTATCATTGTCTGTAACAAAACCACTTATAATATCTGCATCCTCTCCAGCTTCTTCTTGTATAATTGTACAAGCATCATTTAATTCATGAATTGACATGTCTTTAGGGCCAGTAATATTTATTAGCAGACCTTTAGCACCTCTAATATTAACATCTTGTAATAGAGGTGAATTTATGGCCTGTTGTGCAGCTAAAATTGCACGTTCTTCGCCATGTGCAATTCCAGTGCCCATTATTGCATCTCCTTGGTTAATCATTACTTTTTTTACATCAGCAAAATCTAAATTAATTTTCCCAGGGATATTAATTATTTCAGATATGCCTTTTGTAGCTTGATGTAAAATACTATCAGCTTGTTTGAATGATTCATCTATTGAAGTATTTAAATCAGTAATTGTTAATAAAACTTCATTTGGAATAACTAATAATGTGTCACAATTTTTTTTGAGTTCCATTATTCCTTCTAAAGCTCTTTTAGTCCTTTTAGGACCTTCAAAAGAAAATGGCTTAGTTACAACTCCAACTGTTAATGCATTACATTCTTCTCTTGCTATTTTAGCAATTACAGGCGCAGCCCCAGTACCAGTTCCTCCTCCCATTCCTGCTGTTATGAATACCATATCTGAACCTGTAATCATTTCAATTAAAGCATCTTTACTTTCTTCCGCAGCTTGTTTTCCAGTATCTGAATTGGCACCAGCTCCTAATCCTTTAGTTAGTTCTTTACCTATTTGTAGTTGTTTTTGTGAATTGTTATCTTCGAGGTCTTGAGCATCTGTATTTATAGCTAAATATTCAACTCCTTTTATACCATCTTGGATCATTCTGTTTAAAGCATTATTACCTGCTCCTCCAACGCCAATTACAGTAATATTAGCTTTTTGATCTTGATAGTTGCTTGGTTCAAATAACATATTTATGTGTTCCTTTCTTTTTAATAAATATCTTTAAATAAATTTTTAATATATTTGATAAAACTTTGAATTGAAAAATTTTGGTTAAGTGCATCTTTTTTATAATTCTGTTGATAAAATTTGAGTAAACCAACTACTGTTGAGTATGTTGGACAATTCAAAGTTGATGATATACCACCTTTTAATATAGGCTTTCCAATTTTTACTGGTTGAAAAAAAATATTGTTTGCTAAATCAATTGAATTTTTTAGTAATGAAGTTCCACCAGTTAATTTGATTCCAAATGTGAATATATCACCTTGACCGCATTTTTTAATCTCAGATTTTGCTAATAATAAAATTTCTTCCATTCTTGGCTCAATAAATGAAGCCAATTCTTTTTGATTTAAATTTCTAAATTCATTATCATTTATATCTTTAATATTAATTAACTCATCAGGATTTGCTAGTGCCTCTTTAGCTATTCCATATTTACATTTCAATTTTTCAGCGTTTTCAATTGTGGTTTGTACTCCGTGAGCTATATCCAATGTTATATTGTTACCTCCAAGTGGAATGATTCCAGTATGTTGGACACCTCCTTCTGCATATACAATAACTTCTGTTGTTCCTGCACCTATATCAATAAGTGCAATACCCAAATCTTTTTCATTTTGGTCTAGTACTGAGTAGCTAGTTGCTAAAGGATTTAATATAATATTTTTAAGATTAATATCAGATCTTTCTATACAAGAAATTATATTTTGTTCTAGTGTTTTCTCACTAGTAACCAAATGAACTTTTGTTTCTAGTCTATTACCAATCATTCCTATTGGATCTATTATTCCAGATTGATCGTCAACTTTGAAATCTTGTGATAAAACATGTAAAATTCTTCTTTCAAGTGGAAGTGTAATTGTTTGAGCATGTTTTAATACTCGATCAATATCATTATTATCAATCTCCTGATTATTATTTTGAACCATAATAACACCAGTATTATTTATACCTCTTATATGTTCTCCAGAAATGCCAATGACGCAATTATTAATTTTTTCACCAGATTGGTTTTCAGCATCACGAATTGATTTTTTTATTCCATCTACAGTATCGTTAATATTTACTACAATTCCTTTTTTAATACCTAAAGATTTTGATTTACCAATACCTAAAATTTCTAGAATATTATTTTCATCAAAACTAGCTGTAACAACACAAATTTTTGATGTTCCAATATCAATAGCAGTGATAATTTGTTTTTCATTTTTCATAATAATTTATTTGTGATTTCTTTGACAATTATTTGATTGGGTATTGTCATATTTATATATTGATAATTTTCAAGTGTTTTTTGTTCTTTTATGATTTCTTCAAATGTTGCAAGATTTTGTAATTGTTCTAAGGCAATATTTTTAGAAAAATAAACTTTTGTTTTATATTTATATAATAATTCATAATGATCAGAATGAATTTTTATTTTGGTAATATTTTTATAAAATTTTGAAAAATTTAATTTTGAGTATTTAATTACATTTATAATTTCATCATAATTTTTTAATATAGAAATTGAATCGATATCATTACTATCAAAATCGATTTGTGGAATTTTGTATGATTTTTCTATACGATCATTAACTGGAAGAAAAATTCTATTTATATCAATTAAAAAATTGTTATTATCCGATTTAAAATACAAAAGAGGCTCATTTTCAATGATTTCCACAACAATGGTATTTGGAAAAACTCGGCTAATTTTTGAGGATTGAATTAATGATAAATCGTTTATGTTATTTTGAATTTTTCCTATATCAACATTTAGTAAAGAATTTGAATAATCCAATTTGGACATAATTTCATCTTTGTAGTAGAATTGATTTCCTAAAATTATATTTTTAGAATTATTAAGTAATAAATGCGTTGTATTATATACAAAACTGATAGTAATCAAAAAGGGGATAAAGATAACTCCCACTAAATTTAAAATGGTATTTATTGCTTTACTAATTCTTTTCATTTTTTAATTCTCTTATTATTAATTCATTAAAACCCACCAGTTTAATTTCAAGCTCTAATAATATTTTATATTTTTCATAAACTTCTTTTTTTATAATTTTGATTAATTCTAAAACATCACTTGCAATTGCATTACCATGATTGACAATGAAATTTGCATGTTTTTGAGATATTTCAGCACCACCTATTCTCAACCCTTTAAGTCCAACATTATCTATTAAAAAACCAGCAGCTGGACCGTTTTTTGGATTTTTAAAAATACTTCCAGCTGATTTAAAGTTAAGAGGTTGAGCTTCTTTACGTTTTATAGATGATTTAAATCTTAAATTTTTTATATCATTTGGATTTCCCTTTTTGCATTGAAATTTTATATTTGTAATAATTTCATTTTGGTTAAATGAAGAAAATCTATATTTAAATTGAAGATCACTTTTTTTATAAATTTTTTCTTCTCCTTTTAAATTAATTACATTTGCTGATGTAAAAAAATTTGATATTTCACTTCCATAAGCTCCGGCGTTCATTACTAATGCGCCTCCAACTGTTCCTGGTACCCCAATAAGGCTCTCTAATCCACCAATATTTTTTTTGATTGCCTTTCTTACTAATGTGCTTAACATGACACCTGATTCAGTATTAATTTCAAGTTTATCAGAAATAGACATTTTTTTAAAAGTCTTAGATAAAGAAATCATAATTCCACTAAAACCTGAATCACTTACTAGTAAATTTGATCCTGATCCTGTTACGAAAATAGGTATATTATGTTTTTTAGATTCATTAATAATTATTTTTAATTCATGTTTGTCTTTTGGAAAAATATATAGTTCAGCCTGACCTCCAACACCAAATGTTGTTCTTTTTTTCATAGGTTCATTTGTAAAGATTTTACCTTGAATTTGATTTTTTAATAATAATTTTAATTTATTTTGAATCATTTTAATATTTTATAAATATTTTCAATTTCTCTCCAAATATCACCTGCACCCATTGTTATTATAAGATCATTACTTTTTGTAATTTTTTTCACATATTTAGCAATATTATTTCTTTTAGGGATATACTTAATATTAGAGTGTCCCAAATTAATTAAATCTTTAATAATAGTTTTACTTGATATCCCCTTAATAGGATTCTCTCTAGCAGCATAAATTTCAGTAATTATTATTAAATCTGATTGAAATAATGCTTGAGCAAATTCCTTATGAAAATTTTGTGTTCTTGAGAAAAGATGAGGTTGAAATATTGATATAATTCGATTATTCCAACCTTTTTTCAATGCGTTCAAAACTGAATTAACTTCTACTGGGTGATGTGCATAGTCATCGATTAGTTTAATACCATTTTCAAGCTCATATTTGATATCAAATCTTCTTTGAACACCCTTGAATTTTTCTAATCCCTGTTTAATTAAATCATAATTAATTTCTAAATCTAAACAAGCAGATATGGCGGCCAATGCATTCATAATGTTATGTTTTCCTGGCAACTTAAGATCGATTCTAGTCTTAAATATTCCTTCAATATGTAAATCAAAACTTGAATTTAATTTATCATATATTGGATTCTTAGCTTGAACTAATGCCTTGTCCGAAAAACCAAATGTAATGTATGGCCTTTTAACAGAACTGATTAATTTTGATGTATTAGATTCATCTATATTTAAAAATATTTTTCCATAAAAGGGCACAGAATTAGCAAATTTTAAAAAAGCACTTTGGAGATCATCTAAATTTTCATAACAATCTAGATGTTCTAGATCCAAATTATTAATTATAGCTAATGTTGGTTTGAGTGATAAGAAAGTTCTATCAAATTCATCAGCTTCCACAACAATTATGTCTCCATCGCCTTGCATACTATTAGAACCAAATTCATTTACAACACCACCAATTACTAATGTAGGATCCAGCTTAGCTTCGACTAAAATAGAACCAAGCATTGAGGATGTAGTTGTTTTGCCATGTGTGCCTGCAATTGCTATACTAGTTGATTTGACCTTCAATAATTCGCCTAACATTTCGGCTCTTCTAATAACAGGTATGTTGTTTTTGTTAGCTATGATGATTTCTTGATTATTTTTATTTACAGCAGATGAATAAACTAAAACATCACTATCATTAACTTTAGAACTTTTATGCCCAATATTAACATCTATCCCAATATCTTTTAATTGATTTGTCCTTTCTGATTCAATGATATCGGAACCTGTAATTTTAAAGCCTAAATTATGAAGAAGTTCCGCCATTCCGCTCATTCCAATACCGCCAATACCTACAAAATGAATGTGATTTGTTTTTCCTAGCATAATGATAAATTAATTTCTTTTATTATGATATCAATTGAGTTTGGTGTTGAAATTGATTTTGCTGAGAGGCTCATTTTTTTAATTTGACTTTTAGATTTTTTAAGTTTTAAAATTTCATTTTCAAGAGAACCGTTACAGAGATTTTTTTGTTCAATGATAATTGAAGCTTCAGATTTTTTTGAAAAAATGGCATTTTTATATTGATGGTTTCCTGCTGCAAAAGGAAATGGAATTAATATTGATGCTTTTCCAAAATAATTTATTTCAGATAAAGTTAAAGCACCTGACCTAGAAATTACTAAATCTGAAGCTGAGTAAACTAAATCAATATTTTTTATAAAGTCATATAAAATAATATTTCTATTAATATTTAATGAGGACAATGCCTTTAAATGAAATGGACCACATTGCCATATTATGTTTGCATCTAGTTGATTGTAGAAATTGATATTTCTTTTCAAATAGTCATTAATTGGCTTAGAACCTTGACTTCCTCCACATATGAATATAGTAAATTTATTTTTATTAATTTTTAATTCGTTTCTAGCATAGGATTTATTATAAAGTTTTAGATTCTTCCTTAAAGGATTTCCTGTAAAAATACATTTATTTTTAAAATATTTTTTACTTTCATTGTATCCTACACAAATTTTGTCAGCATATTTTGAAAGTATTCTATTAGTAAAGCCTGGATAAGAATTTTGTTCTTGTATAAATATTTTTTTGCCCAATATTAATGCAGCTAATAAAGGAATTCCAGAAGAATACCCTCCAGTTCCAATAATTAGCTGTGGATTGAATCTATATATAATAAAAACAGATTTTAAAATAGATTTTATTATTTTAAAAGGGAATTTGATGTTGTCAATTAAATTTGATATAGATAATGTCCTATGGAAACCCTTAATATCAAGCAATACAACGTTATTATTTTCAATTTTAGTTGCTTCAATACCATGTCTTGAACCCATATAAAGTACTTTTGCGCCCTTTTTAGATAATTCTGACATAATTACTTTTGCTGGAAAAAGATGTCCACCTGTACCACCACCACAAATTAAAAACCGACAATTGTTAAACATTAAAAAATTGTCCTTTTGAAGTAAGAGAATTTATTTTTCATTGATATATTATTTAATATACCAATACTCATTAAAGTTATTACAATATTAGAACCACCATAGCTAAAAAATGGTAGAGGTAAACCAGTAGTAGGCAAGAAACCAACAACGTAGCTAATATTTATTAAAACATAAAGTTTTATATTTAAAACAATTCCTATTGCAAGGTACATTCCAAATGCATCTGAAGCATTTTTCGCTATTAACATCCCTTTGAAAAAAAGCCATATAAACAAAAATAGAATCAAAATTATTCCGAAAAATCCTAATTCTTCTCCAATTACAGAGAAAATAAAATCCGTTTGAATTTCGGGTAATAATCCAGGAAATTTAATAATACTATTGCCGAGACCTTGTCCCCATAAACCTCCATTCCCTAAACCCAACAGGGCTTGACTAGACTGATAATTTCCAGCATCAAGATTATGATTAGGATTCAACCAATTTATAATTCTTTGCCATTGATAACCTTTTTGCATCCATATGTAAAAAAGTATGAAAGGTAATGTAGTAAAAACAAAAATTATTAAGTGTTTTAGTCTAACTCCTCCAATGAATAATAATATTAATAAGATCATACCAATGGTCATAGATGTACTTAAATCAGGTTGCAAAACGATTGCCATCAAATTAATGCCAATAATTGTTATAATTGGTAAAAAACCTTTTTTAAAATCTTTAATATATCTATAAGATTTTTCTAAATAAAAAGATGTAAAAATGACTAGTGTAATTCTTGAAAGATCTGATGTTGTAAATAAAGTTTTTCCTCCAATAATAAACCATCTAGCAGTTTTACCTTCAGATGTAAAATGAGCTATGGTAACAATTAAAAAAGATATTATAAGTAACAAAGTAGCTATGTATTTTAAATTCCTATAATCAAAAAATGATAGACCAAAAAGAAATACAATACCGATAAAAATTCTAAAAGCATGTTTATTAAAAAAATATGTATGGTCTCCAAATGAGTCATTAGCATAATGGCTACTAGCACTAAATAGCATTACAGATCCTATACTTATAAGAACGAATGTTATTAAAAGAAGTTGTTTGTCAAAATGTTCAAGTTGTTTAAGCATTATTTTTTTCTTTTGTTACTAATTTTTTAAAAAATTGTCCTCTTTGTTCAAAATTATTAAATTGATCAAAACTTGAACAACTTGGTGATAATAGAATAACATCGCCTTTTTTTGATCGCTTTATGGATTCCTCTACCGCATCTTTAAAAATTTGATGAAATTTAATATCGAATTTGAAACTTAATATTCTTTTTATTTTTAAACCTGCTTCTCCATAAGATATTATTAGTTTAATTTTTGATTTTGAAAATGAAAATAACTTTTCATATTCTGTTTTACATTTATCTCTACCACCTAGAATTAAAATGATATTTTTTTGAAATGATTTTATAGCTGCTATAGTTGAATCTATATTGGTTGCTTTTGAATCATTATAATATTTGACACCATTTGCTTCATAAATCAGCTCCATTCTGTGTGGCAATGATTTAATATTTTTTATTGCGTGTATAATATTTTTATCTTTTAATCCATATTTTAAAGCTAGAGTTGAAGCTGCTAAAATATTATCAATGTTATGATAGCCTTTTAAACCAAGGTCTTTCAAATGCATGAATAATTTTTTACTTTTACTATTATAACATATTTTTGTTTTATATTGGGAGAGGAGAGCCTGATCAGAGTAACTCTGGGAGAACGGTATATTCCGTTCGTAATCGTGGAGTTGATTACTAAGGAGGATATCACCAGAATTATATATAAGCCAACCAGGCTCTCTTAGATTCTTTGCTATTTTCATCTTTTGATTTATGTAATTTTCCATTGAACCATGTCTATCAATATGATCAGGTGAAAAATTTAATATAACGCTATAGTTTGGAGAGAAATGAATAATATGTTCTAACTGAAAACTACTGATTTCTAAAATATTTAAAACTATATTGGGTTCTTTGATTTCATTTAATACTAAATTTGAAAATGGTTCACCAAAATTTCCACCTATCTGAGTTTTAATTTTTGAGCAATCAAACATTTTTTTTATGAGATTTACTGTTGTTGATTTACCATTTGAACCTGTAACTGCAATTATAGGTAAAGTAGAAAACCAGTATGCGAATTCTATTTCGCTAACCAAAGGTATACTCGTTTTTACTATTTGATTTACAATTGGTATTTTAGGATTAATTCCAGGGCTTATAATAACTAAATCAGAATCTAAAACTTTATTTGAATGTCCGTTTAGCTCGTGTTCGTATGATTTAAGTTCTTTAGTATTTTCAGAACCATTACTGCTATCGCTGATAAACGGTAATGCTCCGATTTTTCTACATAATTTAGCAGCAGCAATACCACTTGAGCCTGCACCTAAAATAGATACTTTAGTATTATTCCAGTTTTGCTTAGCTATATTTTTAACATTTATCATTGGATTTTAAATGTGGTTAGCGAAATTAAAGTTAATAATATACCTATTATCCAAAATCGTACAACCACGTGATTCTCATTCCATCCCATTAATTCAAAATGATGATGCAGGGGTGCCATTTTAAAAAATCTTTTACCTATTCCTGTTGATTTTTTTGTAAATCTGAAATATAATACTTGTATCATAACTGACAATGTTTCTGCTAAAAAAACGCCGCCTATTATTATCAACCATATTTCTTTTTTTAGTAAAATTGCGATTGCACCCAGCGCTCCTCCTAATGCTAAGGATCCAGTATCGCCCATAAAAATTTTTGCTGGGTGAGCATTATACCAAAGAAATCCTATACATGCACCAACCATGGCAAAACAAAAAATTAAAAGTTCACCTGTTCCAGGTAAATAAATTATATTTAGGTAATTACTAAAATCGTATCTTCCGCTAGCATAAGCAATTGCTCCGAAAGCTAATGTTGAAATAGCAACTAATCCTGCGGCTAAACCATCGAGACCATCTGTTAAATTAACAGCGTTTGATGTTGCAGTCATTATAAAAATAACAAATGGGATATATAAAAAATTCAGATCTAATACACCATTTGTTAAATCAAAAGTAACTCCATTATGAGAAACAAAAGGTATTGAAATTGCAGTTCTCAATACATCTTTTTCTGGATATAAGTATAAAATTATTCCAATAATTAAACCTATTGTAATCTGTCCTATTAGTTTATACCTTGCTATTAAACCTTTTGACAATCCTTTGATAACTTTTAAATAATCGTCAATAAAACCAAGCAATCCCATCATGAATGTTGAAAATAATATTAGTAAAATATATTTATCGTTAATTTTTGACCAAAGGATAGTAGGGAGGATAATTGATATAAGGATAATTATCCCCCCCATTGTTGGTGTTCCTCGCTTTTTCAAGTGAGAACTAGGCCCATAAGAGCGAATAGTTTCGCCTATTTGATGTTTGTGAAGTGTGCGGATAATTTTGGGCCCAAGAAGGAAACTTATTAATAAGGCTGTAATTGCTGCTCCAGAAGCTCTAAAAGAAATATATTGAAATATATTCAGTCCTGAGATTTTTGTATGAAGAGGGTAAAATAGATGATAAAACATTTAATTAAAAACCTCAAATATTATTTTTTCTAATCTCATACCTCTAGATGCCTTAAAATATAACACATCATTTTGATTTATGAATTTTGATAATTCTTTTGTTAATTTTTTTTTACAATTAAAGTGAAAACCTATTTTACCATTTGCATTAATAATATCAATTGCATTTTTTGTAAATTCGCCTATTCCAAATACATTATTTATCTTGTTTGATAAAATAAACTCGCCTAATTCACGATGGAATGGCACAGATTTTTCACCTAAATCAAACATATCACCTATTATAGCTATTGTTCTATGATTCTCATTATATGACTTTAAATTTGATATACCATTTTTAGCTGATTCTAAATTAGAATTGTAAGTATCATTAATTACTATACATCCTTTTGATTTAAATATATTTCCTCTTCCTGATATAATTTTAAAACTCTCTATTTTCTGTATTATGTCTTTTTTATCAATTCCTAGATGATGTGAAATTGCGAAGCTAGCTAATGCATTATATGCAAAACCAAGATTTTTGTATGGAAGATGGATTTTTGAAGAATTGTTAATAATAAGTAAAGAGTTTTCAAATCTTCCATTGTAGTTAGCTTTATTTTTTAAGCTAAATGAGATTTTTTTTGCATACGTTTTAAATTGGGGGATGTATTTATCATCTAAATTAAAGAAAGCAGTGTCATTTTCATTCAAACATTTGAATAATGAAGATTTTTCTTTTGCAATATTTTTCAAAGATTTAAAATTTTTAATATGAGCACTTGATATATTTGTTATAAGAGCAACATTTGGTAGAGATATATTACATGATTTTTTTATTTCACCAGGCTTACTCATACCTATCTCAATAATGAATATATCAGCACTATTATTCATACCTAAAATTGATAAAGGAACTCCAGTTGTACTATTATAGTTTCCTTTAGTGTATTCACAATTTTTTTTTCCTGAAAAAATAGTTGCCAAGATTTCTTTTGTAGTTGTCTTACCATTTGAACCAGTAATTCCGATTACATTTTCTGAAAAAGATTTTCTCCAATTAAATGCAGTTTCATTTAAAAAATCATTTGATGATTTAACTATTTTAATTTTTGTTGAACTTGAAGCTTGTTTTTTTTCTGCAATAATCATAGAAGCTCCCAGCTTCAATGCATTATTAATAAATAGGTGTCCATCTAATTCTTTTCCTTTTATAGCAATAAACATGTCTCCATCTTTTACTAAACGCGAATCAATCGTAATACCTGAAATAATATTTTTTTTATTTGTATGATTTTCTTGTGGAAAAAACATATTATTAAACTGAATTTTATTTGGCAAGGATATTCTCATGAATATTTAAGAACCTCTTCAATATCGCTATGATAATATTTTTTATTTTTAATTATTTCGTATCTCTCTCTACCTTTTCCAAAAATTACTAAAATGTCGTTTTCTGTCATCATATTAATAGCTTCTTTGATAGCATTTTTTCTATTATTAATTATTTTAAAATTTTTATTTTTGAAGCCTAATATTATTTCACTATTAATTTTTAACAAGTTTTCATTTCTAGGGTTGTCTGAAGTTACAATAGTAAAATTAGAAAATTTCTCAGCTACATAAGCCATTTTTGCTCTTTTTGATTTATCTCTATCTCCACCACATCCAAACAAAGTAATTATTTTTTTTGTACTAATTGATTTAAGTGTTGACAAAACATTTTCGTAAGCGTCAGGAGTATGAGCATAATCAAAATATATTTTTTTATTTCGATTTAATTTGATCATTTCTAATCTTCCTGGAATAGATTTGATTTTGTTTATTGATTTGATTATATCTTCTTCAACAAAACCCATAGCTAAACAAGCACCTATCGATGCTAAAAGATTTAACAGATTATATTTTCCAATTAAACTAGTTTTAATATTATATTCATTTTTATAAATATTAATCTTAGCTATTATTCCATCTGAATTGCAGGAATATTCCTTGACAGAAATATCAGTATTTTGATTTAAGCTATATTTGATAATTCTACTTTTTGTATATTTGATTATTTCATTTGAATATTTATCATCAATATTTATTATTGCGTTTTGATTTGAATTTAATTTTTTAAAAAGCTTTAATTTCGATTGAAAATATGAATCCATGTTTTTGTGAAAATCTAAGTGTTCAGGTGCTAAGTTTGAAAATACACCTACATCAAATTCAATATCATCAACCCTACTTAATTCTAATGAATGTGAAGAAACTTCCATAACACCAGTTTTTAGTCCATTTACTTTCATTACTTTGAGATATTTATGTATCTGATTTGATTCAGGTGTAGTAAAGTTTGTTTTTAATATACCTTTTGAAGTAATTAGTCCAAGGGTACCAATTGTAAAATTATTAATTTTCATATTAGTTAAAATATTACTTATTATGTGACATATCGATGTTTTTCCATTAGTCCCAGTAACTCCAATTAAATTCATTTTTGTTGGATTATATGAGTAAAAATTTGAAGCAATCTTTGACATACATTTTCTTGCGTCTTCTACTTCAATAACAGGAACTTCGCAATTTATATTTTTCTCGTCTGATAAAATTGCCACTGCACCATTATCTATAGCATCGTTAATATATAAGTTGCCATTTGTTTTATAACCTTGCAAAGCAATGAATAAAGAGTTTTTTTCAACTGCAGTTGAATTATGCACCAATTGCACGATATTAATATTATCGATATTTGATTTGGTAAAATAAGTTATATTTTTTAGTATTTCTTTTAGTTCCATAATGAATTACTATTATTTATTTTTTTTAAACTATTTTCTACATATAGATTGCTGTTATTGTATTTTTCAATATCATTAGAATGTATTATACGTTCAAAAATATTTTTAATCACTGGAGCAACTGAAACACCGGCCCAATGATACCCTTTATTATAGTCAGCTGAATCTATGGATACAATGCAGACATACTTCGGATTTTTAGATGGAAAAATTGCAGCAAATGAGGAAATGAAACTATCTTTTGAATATTCGCCATCAACCACTTTTTGAGCAGTACCTGTTTTACCTGCAATATCAAAACCCTGAATGTTTGCATATTGACCTGTACCATTGATAATAGCGTCTCTTAACATTTCTAATAATTTCTTTGATGTTTCGAAGGTTGTCACTTGTCTAATTACCTTAGTATCTTCAACATAAAAATAATTATCGTTAAAAAAGATTCTATCAATGATTTTTGGCTTTATCAAAAAACCACCGTTTGCTAACGCACAATATGCCATACCTAATTGTAGATTATTTATTGCAATTTCTTGGCCTATAGCGATTTCAGGAGCACTTATTCCTGACCATTTTTTTGTTGGTTTTAGGATTCCGTAGCTTTCTCCAATGAGAGGTATTCCTGTTGAGCTCCCAAAACCAAATGATCTAGTAAATTTATATATGTTACTTTTTCCTATTTCATCTGCAATTTTTACCATGCCAATGTTACTTGAGTGGGATATTATACCCATCAATGACAATTCTCCGTGTCCCTCATGGTCGTGAAATACTTTATCATAATAGAGATACTTCCCATTTTCGCAATGGTATTTATCATTTTTAAATTCGTTTATTAATTCAAGTTTTCCAGCCATAGTAACTATTTTATATGTTGAGCCTGGTTCATAAATATCTGATATAACCTTGTTTCTTTGATTGTCTATTGGATAATTTTGATAATTATTTAAGTCTACGCTAGGGAGTGATGCCATTGCTAAAATATTCCCACTAAAAGGATCAATTATTACACCGTTTGCACTTTTAGCTCCAGTTTTAACCATGCTTTGCAGAAGTTCATCTTGTAAAATTGTTTGTATGTTTATATCAATAGTTAGAGTAATATCGGCTCCTTTTGGTATGGGTTTCTTATCGTTAAGATAATTGTTAGATATTCCTTTTTTCTTTGATAAAAGCTTGTTTACTTTTGTTCCAGATAATATATGATCAAATTTAGCTTCAATTCCTATCTTACCATTATTATTTTGATCTGTGTAACCAATCAATTGACCAGCTAATTCTTCGTAAGGATAATACCTACTTACTAATTTATCTACATTTAAGCCATAAATTTTTGATAATGAGTTTTTTTTCTTTTCCGAAATATTTTTTTCAAGAAGAATATAGTTGGATTTTTTCATCATTTTTTTAAGGTAAAAGTCTTGTTCTTTATTGAAAACCCTTGATAATTCTGATGCTATTTTCTTGATCTGCTCTTTTTTTAAATCTTTATTGTTTGAGTTAACCCATAGCGTATATTTGTTAATATTTTGTGATAAAGAAATTGAGTTTTGATCATATATAATACCCCTCGAACCTTTAACAGTTGTATTTGAAGCGATATTTTTCATTATTTTTTTTGTTGCTGAATTGTGGTTAATAATTTGTACAAAAAATAGTTTGAGAATAATTGGTGACCAAGCAGCTATAAATATAAATATTATTATATTAATTCTGATTTGGCTATTTTTGTAAAACTTATTCATAAGTAATGACTTTTAATGATTCTGGTTGCGGATAGTACATGTTTAGTTCTTTTTCTGCAATTTCACGTATTCTATCAGATCTTTTTAATCCAATTATTGAGCCCTTATTAGAACTAACTTGATTTTTATAAAAAATAAGTTTTTTATTTAGCTTTTGTTTTTCTTGTAAATGATAAATGATATTATTTTTTTGAAATATATAAATCACTAAAAAAACTGTAGATGTAGCAATGAACAGTAACAAACTATTCCAATTTGTGTTACTTTTATTTGTAATCATGTTTTTTCTACTACTCGCATTTTAGCACTTCTTGACTTTTGATTAATCGATATCTCTTTTTCATTTGGTAATATGGGTTTTTTAGAAATCAATTTAAAAGCAGGATCTTTTTTACATACGCATATTGGTATTTCTTTCGGACATGAACAAACTTTTGATTCTTTTAAAAAAAATTTCTTAACTATTCGATCCTCAAGAGAATGATATGATATAATTACTATTCTTGCATTTGTGCTAGTAAAATCTATAATGTTTTTCAAAGTTTTTTTCAAAATATTTAATTCATCATTAACTGCAATTCTTATTGATTGAAAAACTCTTGCTAGTGTTTTATTAGATTTTTTATTTGGTATTACGTCTAAAATAGCTTGTTTTAAATCTAAAGTAGTTTTCATTTTATTATTTTCGACATATTTCTTGATTGATCGAGCAATTTTTGAATAGTATTTTTCTTCACCATAATCTTTAATAATTTTTTTCAATTCATTTAGTTTAATTTCATTCAGCAAATCAGATGCTGTCGATGAATTATTTTTATTAAATCTCATATCTAATGGACCAATTTTTTGAAACGAAAAGCCCCTATCTTTTTCATCCAGTTCCATTGTCGATAATCCAAGATCTAGAAGAATTCCATTAACTTTTTTAATATTAAGCTTTTGTAATACTTCTGGGAAATGAATGAAATTTGAGTGGTGCAGGGAAAATTGCGAACTTTTAAAAACTGAAAAACGTGTGTGTGTGGGTTTTAAGGTTGTCTCATCGGCATCTAAGCCTATTAATAAACCTGATGAGTTCAGTTTTTTTAAAATCTCTTCCGCGTGTCCCCCTGCACCAAGCGTACAATCTAAGTAAATGCCCTCAGGTATTATGTTTAGATGATTTATCACCTCATTCTTTAAAACTGGAATATGAAGAGGTGAGTTCATATTTAAAATTTTAT